>JAAUXY010189530.1_pt1 | contig 19763 bp, 18 predicted proteins | sample 7278121 | NCBI WGS metagenome assembly JAAUXY01 (sample SAMN14350117, study PRJNA611818) | marine sediment metagenome | isolation source: surface marine sediment (1.8m) | place: French Polynesia: Moorea | collected 2018-08 | reverse complement strand
GGTTAAGCCGCTTCATTCGTGCGAAGTAAAGCGGCGGTTCAGCCTGGCCTTCGAGTATCGAGTCGACAAAGAAATCTTCGCCTTTTTGAGCTGCGAGCAGTGTCGTGTTGTGACGCCTCTCATAGCCGACTGTCGATATCGGCACCGCGCCCAGAGCCTTGCCACAGGCGCTACCCGCACCGTGGCCGGGCCACACTTGCAGGTAGTCGGGGAGTTCCAGAAAGCGCGGCAGCGAACCGAAGAGCCGACGCGCCGAGGGTTCCCGAGCCCCGGCGACCCCGGCTGCAGACTCCAAGAGGTCGGGGCGACCCAGATCGCCGACGAAAACGAAGTCGCCGGATGCGATCCCCAGGGGCTCCTGAGCGCCACCGCCGTGGTCAATGATCTCGAAGCTCAGGTGTTCCGGGGTATGGCCAGGTGTGTGCATGGCTCGAAGCTCGATGTTGCCGATGGAAAACGAGCTGCTATTTCGAAGCAACCGTACGTCGTAGTTTTCCTGGGTAGCCCATTGATACCGCCAGCCGTCGCCACCCTCATCACTCAGATAGACTGTCAGCCCACGCTCAGCCAACTCACGCGCTCCGGACAGAAAATCCGCGTGGATATGAGTCTCTGTGGCCGCGATGAGTCGAAGGCCTTCCGCGGCCGCGGCCTCGAGATAGCGATCGACGTCGCGCTCGGGATCGATGACCACCGCCTCTCCCGTCCGCTGACAACCAATAAGGTAGGCGTATTGCGCCAAACTAGGGTCGAAGATCTGCCGAAAAAACATGATCCGTGAAGGTAAGCGCTCCCGGTCTTGAAGGTTCTATCGGTCACACGCCCTCGCGAATCTGCGCCAACAGACCCTCGCCAGGCGGCGTCGATCAATACGATCTGAGCCAGTTTATCGCATCGATCGACCGCCGGCCGTGGCGAGTTTGGGACATCAGAAGCGGTAGCCGAAACCAACACTCAGAATCAGCGGGTCGAAACCCAGATCGGTTTTCTCGCCCTCGTCGTCGGTGACCTCCAGGCTGGCGTCCAGGTAGCGGGCGGCGAGATTGAGCGACCAGGGCCCGTCACCAAAGGGAATATCAGCGCCGATCTGCGCGCCGAGGGCGAAGTCGTCGTCGCTCGAGAAGTCCGCGGTCAGGTTCTGTCCGGCAACTTGGACCTGAAAGCCGACATCGCCGAAAAACGCGTAACCGAGGAGCGGGCCGACATAGAGATCCACAGCCTTATCTGGCGTGAGATGGATGTTGAGGGCGGCGGTGATCGCGGTGAAGCTCACGCTATCGCTGACGTTGAATCGCGGCCCACTGGCCAGATCGGCGTCGAGGGTGAGAGCGGGGGCGGCATGAAGAGCTCCCAGCTCCAAGCCCAGGCGGGGTGAGAATCGGCGCTCAAGGGCCAGGCTGAAACCGATCTCGCTGTCGGCGCCGGCGTTGACGCGGTCGCCGTCGCTATCCACGTCGCTGAAACTGACGTCAGGGTCGACCCAGACGCCACCAAAGCGAAACTGCCAGCGATCTTCCTGGGCGCCGACCGGGTGTGCGAGAAGAGCCACTATGAGTAGTGATGTGCAAACCAAGGCATCTCTGAACATTTCGGATTCTCCTTCTCTGTGAGCTTCCCGGGCGGTGTGTCCGGGACAGCAACACCCTAAAGAGCGGGTGAGGTTCACGCTTGATGGAGGAGTCCGGTTCCAATGAAGAAATGCTGAGGTTTTCGCGAGGGACTGGAAGCTCGACCGAGCCATCACCGCTCGGATACGGCCGAACGCCGAGAGCGAGTGCTGGTGGCTCGAATGGCGACCCGGGCACAAGTTGAGGGACAAACCGCCCGAGCCGAGGGCGTGGGGTCAGGAGCGTGACCAGCTCAACTGCCCGTCGCGACTCTCGGAGTACAGACTGTCGTCGTCAGACCAGTGCTCGCCTTCCGGTAAAAAGGTGCGGGTCCTGACTTCGACGTTCTGGGGATGGCCCTTCGCGTTGAGCTCGAGTGTGATCGCCTGACAGGTATTCGGCCATTGGTCCCCTCGATGACCCTCGTAAAGGCAACCGACAGCAAGCTGCCGCAACGACTGTCCGGGATCTGCCCAGACGGAGACCTCGGTCTCATGTAGATGACCGCGTAACACGAGGTCGGCGTGTTGTGCCAGGAGAGTGCGAATTCTCCGGCCGTCGGCGAGCTCGTCGAGCGGATGGTGCTGGAGTACCAGGCGGAACCCCTCGAGGGGTCGACCGCGCTCGTCTCTTAAGAGTCGCACCACTTGCTCATCGGTTACCCAGAGGCGCGCGACGTCGTTATCGTCGCCAGACAACCAGGCGCTGTCGAGGCCGATAATGTTTACCGGAAGCCCGTGCCACTCGAATCTAGCTCGATATCCTAGTCGTCCGTGGGGTCCCGCCGTGGGATCCAGCTCTCCGCGCCCGAGACCATCGCGTACCCAGGTCTGATAAGCGGCCTGTCTCTCGAGCACCATTTCCCGCCAGCTCGGGTCTACCCCCCGCGGTGCCGGGCCACCGGCCAGCCAGCGCGCAAGGTCGAGGTCGTCCACGGCCCATGCCGCATCGCGCAAGCCTGACCAGGCGTCCGCATGGACTCCGCGGTCGATATCGTGGTTGCCAGGGACCAGGAACAGCCGTTCACGACCCAGCTCGAGGCGGTCCATCAACTTCAACAGGAATTCTCCGGCCTCTTCGAGCTCCTCGGCGGTTCCGCTATCGGCGGCATCACCGGTGAAGCACACCAGGTCAAAAGGCCCGTCCTCAAGCAATGCCTCGAGATTCGCCTCCCACGCCGGCCCGAGCATCTGTCGCTGTCGCCACGACTCGTCTTCACGTCCGGTTCGAGCATGAAGGTCCGAGAGGTGCAGCAGGCGCAGTCGTGGGTTGGTCTCGTTCATCGCATGATCCGTGCAGTTGAACGGTAATCGTACTTCACGATGCCTTTGTTTTGTAACCGATGATCGGCTCCTGCATATCCTCTGCGCTCATCTCACGGGCTCAACCTCTCGAACCGCTTCGATCAAGGTTTCGGGCAGGGGCCGACGTCGATAGTCTTCATCCAGGTGGAAGAATCGCACAACCCCTTCCCTATCGATGAGCACGACCGCTGGGTGTGGCACGTCACCATGTTCAAGGTTGAGGACTCCATAGGACCTGATCACCTCCGAGCCCTGGTCGACCAGGAGCGGGATTTCAACCTTCTTCTTATCTCGATAGGAGCGGAGCCTCTTGGGTTTGTCCGGACTGATCGACCAGACCGCGGTGTTCAAGGATTCAAATGTCTCAAGATGTTCTTGCAGCTCGCCGAGCTGCTGGCGGCAGAACGGTCACCAGGCGCCGCGGAAGAAGACCAGCAGTAGGTTCTTCTCTCCGCGCAGGCCTGCGGTGCTGTGATTCGAACCGTCCGGATCGGGCAAGGTGAAGTCGGGAGCGGTCTGACCGACCTCGACTCGTTGAGCTGCTGTCGGCTCTTCGGCCTGAACCCGGGGCGCGATGACGGGGCTCAAAATGGAGACCCCTAGCAAGGCCGTGGCGACGGCGTAGGAATGGAAAGATCGAGGCATTGAAGCTCCTTGGCTCGATGTTGTTTCGGAGAATCCACACGCTATGCGAGCGGAATAAAGCTCGTTTGAGCAGAGAAGCTTACGGCGCTCAGGGGCAATCAGTTCAGCCCTGCTGTGCGACATCTCCGCTATTGGATCGGAGAAGGTCACGCAGGCCCACGACTTGAGTCGGCGGCCGGGTTTTGGTCTTACAGATCGAGGCCTGGCAAGTCGTCGAGGCTGCGAGTATTTTTCGCCGCTTTGTACTCTTCGAGCCCTTCCGGGCCTTTTCTCTCGGCATAGGCTGGCAACTGCGGTCGATCCCCCTCGAAGGTCATCAACGGCACGCCGAAGCCGCAGGAATCTGCAATCAGATCGCACTCGACACGGATCACGGAACGGATCCCGAGATGGTCTGGGAAGCGGGTGAGAAGGTCATCGAATTCAGCGGCCTTGGGCTCGATCACTTCGCCCCGACCGTACAGCCGAACGATCTTGGGTGGGCCGTCGAAGGCGCAGAACATGATGATGATACGGCCATTCTCTTTAATGTGGGCGATCGTCTCGACGCCGCTACCGGTGAGGTCGAGGTAGGCGACTTGCCGTGGCCCCAGGATTCGAAAACTGTCGAGTCCCTTGGGTGAGAGATTGATCAGGCCATCTCCCGAGAGCGGTGCGGTGGCGACGAAGAACATGTGCTGGCGGCGAATGAAGTCTTCGAGCTTGCCTTCGATGGCGTCGTAGGTTTTTCCCATGAGCTGTCAAGAGTCCTTGTTGAGGACGTCTTTGTTGAAGAAGTCGGCGAGCAGGCGACCTATCTCTTCGGGCCGTTCCTCTTGCAGGAAATGGCCGCAGTCGGCGAGCGCAGTGACCTCCGCTTGAGGCAGGTCGTTTTGGATTCGGCGCATGGTTTTAGCGACATCGGGCAGGATGCGGTCGCGTTCGCCGTAGACGATACGTACCGGCACCTCAAGCGAGGGCAGCTTGGCGGCGATCTCCCGGAAGCCCTTGGGGCTCAGATTGCCGCCAGCCTTGAGCAGAGCGCGGCGCGCTTCATGGCTGGCAAAAGGTGCCTGAACGCCAGCCACCGCTTCGTCGCTCAGGCGCTGCCGATCGGCAACGCCGAGGCGCATGGCGAAGCGCAGGCCTCGAGGACTGGCCATGAAGGAGCGGATTAGAGGCAGGCGGCAAGCGGCGATGAAGAGCACTACGGCCCAGGAAAACTCTGGGTACACGAGCGTGTTGAGGATCGCCAGGCGCCGGAGCCGCTCGGGGTGTTGGCAGGCCCAGTAGAGGCCGACCGGACCTCCGAGGTCGTGTACGGCGAGGCCGGTGGTTTCGATATCGAGGGCGTCGAAGGCGTCTTCGAGCACTCGATCGAAATACCGGAAGCTATAACTGACGTCGAGTGGTTTATCCGAAAGGCCGAAGCCCGGCAGATCGAGGGCGATCACGCGATGGCTCTCGGCCAGGGTGGGCATCACATTGCGCCACAGGAGAGATGAAGTCGGCCAGCCGTGAAGCAGCACGATGGGCTCGCCTTCGCCCGCGGCCAGATAGTGGAGGCGCAGGCCATCGAGTTCGAGGTAGTTGTCGGTGTTTTTGTTCATTGAATCGAGTTCCCGTGAGCATTGTAGCTGAGCCTGCGATCGTCAGTTCGATCGCACGCGGTGTCCGATCGAGTAGATCTCGGATAGAGCAGAAATGCCTCCGAGATCTTGGCGGGGATATGAGGGACGGTCGACGTGAGCACCGATCGGCTGCTGTAACCGTCTGATTCCAAATGTCTTGAACGTGTGCGCAAAACTCTGCGTCACTTAGCGTCTCCCGAGCTGGCAACAGCTTTGCAAACCATCGGCCTCGCAGCTCATCCCGGACTACCTAGGAGAACTCAGCATGCCACGAACGAACGAAACGCCGAGAGAACAGTCTTCTGGTGTCAGATCTCGCAGAATCGCTTTTGCAGTGCTTTGGGCCGTCGCCATTTCGGGTGTGCCCGCCAGGGCTCAAGAGGACGACTGGGCACCTGAGGTCGAGCTCCCGAAACCGCAGGTCGAGCTCTTCCTCTCATCGCTGTTCGCCAACAGTGTGTCCGAAGGCAGCTTCGGTGTCCGTGGCTCTTTCCATTTGCGCAAGCGATTCGCGCTGGAAGGAAGCCTGGGGCGGATCGCTGACAGCCGGGTAGATCTGTGGTTGCTCGACGTCTCGGCTAAGTACTATGTCAAGCCCGAGGGGCGTGCTCGAGTCTATTTCGCCGGCGGCCCAGGGCTCTTCCTGTCAGACGAGCTCGACGCCAACGAACCGACCCTAAACCTCGGTTTCGGTGCCGAATTCGGCGGGCGGGGATTCTATTTTCGACCCGAGCTCCGAGGCCGGTTCCTGGCCGAAGATGTCGACGCTAACTTTGGGGATCTGGCGCTGGGTTTCGGCAGGCGTTTTTGAAATTCCACGCGCGCTTGGCTCCTGTGGTAGCGTCGCGCGGCGATGTCTATCGGAGACGAGAAAGATCTGGAAGGACTCAAGCGTATCGGGCGGATTGTCGCCCTGGCACTGCGCGAGATGAAGAAGCTCCTGCGTCCGGGGGTGACGACCCAAGAGCTCGACGATGCCGGCCGCCGCCTGCTCGAAAGCCACGGCGCGCGTTCGGCCCCCGAGCTGACTTATTCATTTCCGGCCGCGACCTGCATCTGTGTCAATGATGAGGTCGCCCACGGCATTCCAAGCGATCGCGTGATCGAGCCAGGCGACCTGGTGCACCTCGACGTTTCGGCTGAGCTCGAGGGCTATTTTGCCGATACCGGCGCCTCGGTGCCGGTGCCGCCGGTGGCGCCCGAGGTTCATAAGCTCTGTCTGTCTGCTCAGCGGGCTCTGCGTCGTGCGATCGCCACCGCGCGTGCCGGTCGGCGTTTCAATACCCTCGGCCGGGCGGTCGAGGCCGAAGCCCGGCGAGGCGGCTTCAAGATCATCCGCAATCTGGCGGGACATGGTCTCGGCAGGAGCTTGCACGAGTATCCCGACGGCTTGGTCAGTTTTTACAACTCTGCCGATCGGCGGAGGTTCTCGGCCGGTCTGGTGGTCGCTATCGAGCCTTTCCTGTCGACGGGAGCAACCGAAGTCCAGAAAGCCGACGACGGCTGGACCGAAAAGACGCCCGACGGCAGCTTGGCCGCGCAGTATGAGCACACGGTCGTCGTGACACGCAAACAGCCGATCATTGTCACGAGGCTTTAGTGTCGCTCCTGCTCTACTTGAGCACACTACGCCGGAGTGTCTCTCCGGTCTCAGCAACGAAATTCTGACGCAGGACACCAGTGTCTAGCCCGACACGCAGGATCAGCCCGCTTTTTCCCTACCTCCGGCGCTACCGTCAGCGCCTGATCGTCGGTATTCTGTGCATTGCTGTTTCCGCGGCAATCGGCCTGGCCGCACCAGCGATCATCGGCCGGGCAATCGACGCTCTGCGCGGAAACGTCAGTCACCAGACGCTGGCCGTCTACGGCTTGGCGATCGTCGGTGTCACCCTTGTCCGCGGCATCTTCCAGTTCGCTCAGCGCAAGATCCTGGTGACTATGAGTCGGCATATCGAGCGGGATCTGCGCGACGAGATCTTCAGCCACCTGGAGCGTCTGCACCTGGGTTTCTACCAGCGGAGCTCTACTGGCGACATCATGGCGCGCGCTACGAACGACCTCGAGGCCGTTCGCATGATCTGTGGCCCAGCCATCATGTATGGCACCAATACGGTTTTTACCGGAACAGGCGCACTTTTTTTGATGGCGAGTATCCATGGCGGGATGACACTGGTCGCGATCTGCCTGCTGCCGCTGATCGCTTTGGTCACCACGGTTTTCGGCCGGCGGATCCACGTGCTTTTCGATCGCGTCCAGGAACAATTTTCGGATCTATCGACTACGGTTCAGGAAAATCTGGCGGGAGCCAGGGTCGTGCGCGCCTATGGGCAGGAGACCAATCAGAAGGAGGTCTTCGCTGCGATCAATCAGGAGTACGTCGATCGCAACCGTCAACTGATTCGGTGGCAAGCGGCCTATCATCCATTTCTGCAGGGGGTCGTTGGTCTCGGCCTGGCGGCTATCCTGTGGTACGGCGGGCGGATGCTGATCGCTGGCTCCATCACCGTCGGCGAGTTCGTGGCTTTCAACCTCTTCCTCGGTCTGATGACCTGGCCAATGATCGCCATCGGTTGGGTGATCAACCTCACCGAACGCGGCACCGCATCGCTGGCTCGGATTCGTCGGATCCTCGACGAGGAGCCCGCGATCCGCGACCAGGAGCCTCTGGTGCGGGATCTGGATATTCGAGGTAGCCTGCGCTTCCAACACCTGGATTTCTGTTACGAGGACGCCAGCGGGGCTGTACTGAAAGATATCGACCTGACGGTCAAAGCCGGCTCGACCGTCGCGGTCGTCGGGCGAACCGGCGCCGGCAAGAGCACCCTTCTATCGTTGATCCCGCGTTTGATCGAGCCCTCGGAGAGGCAGTTGACGATCGACGGCGTTGACATTCGTCGCCTGCCGCTGGCCGACCTGCGCCGGGCGATCGCCATGGTGCCCCAGGAGACCATCCTGTTCTCGACCACGATTCGAGAAAACATCGCTTACGGTAGACCTGGCGCTACCGAGGAGGAGATCCTGCAAGCCGTGCATCTTGCGGGCCTCGATCGCGATCTCGAGAATTTCCCGCAGGGTCTCGACACCATGGTCGGCGAGCGCGGAATCACCCTCTCCGGTGGTCAGAAACAGCGCACTGCACTGGCCCGGGCGATTGTCCGTTCTCCTCGAATCCTGCTCCTGGATGATTGCCTGTCGGCGGTCGATACCGAAACCGAGGAGCGGATTCTGCGCAACCTTCGGACTGTATTTGAAGGTCGCACCGTACTCCAGGTCTCCCACCGGGTTTCGGCAGCGCAACTGGCAGACTCGATCGTCGTTCTCGACCAGGGGCGGGTGGTCGAGTCTGGCAGTCACCAGCAACTGCTCTCCTTGGGCGGTATCTACGCTGACCTCCATCAGCGGCAGATGCTGGAAGAGCAGTTGGCAGCGGCGGTTTAGCTCAGCGAGGCGCGATGAGTTAGGCCGGTTTCCGCTGGGTATCGCCCGGGGTCTCAGACGCCATGCCGGCCGAGCGCTTTGTCGGCTGGGAAGAAGGGACATCAAGCCGCGGGTCGCAGTGGCTACTGGGATTGACATCTCTGCGCAGCGGCATGGAGAACAGTCCACCGACCGAGTCGAGATCCATCGCCGTCTTCTTGGGCAGCAGACCGAAGGGTTCGTCGGACTTGTATTGGTTCATGGGTTCTCCTCTCGACGAAGCCCGTCGAGTCGAAGACAGGCTCCTGGTTGTTAGGCGGTCGGAACCTCCGCCACTGGCAGTCGGTGGCGGAGGCTCTCGAACCGTCAATCCATCTGCTTGCGCAGTACGGTCGGGATGTCGTAGTCGTCGACGTTTGACCAGTTCGGTCCGTAGCCACCAGGATCGTCGACCTGGCGATGGGCCAGAACTTTGCGGTAGAACGGAATATCCGGTTCCTCTTCGACCGGCGGAGTGGATGGGTGAGCAGCCTCAGGCTGCGGTGACTCTGTCGCCGCTGCCGGCATCAGCGGCAATGGCTGGGGCTCCCGGGCGATCGGTTCTCGGGCGATCGGTTCCCGGACGGCGGGCTCTCGGACGGCCGGTTCTCGGACAGCGGCCTCTCGGGCTGCGGCCTCTCGGGTGGCCGGCTCCCGCGGTGCCGCTTCCTGGGGGATGGATTCGATGCGTTCGCTCGCCGCCTTTTGCTGCGGGCGCGGACGCCACGCATCCACCGCGTGGCGCACCTCAGCTGGCGTCTCGGTGCGCTCCGCCGCACGATCGAAGCCGGTGGCGATGACCGTTACCTTCATCTCGTCGGCAAGTTCCTCGTCGATCACCATGCCGGAGATGATGTTGGCTTCCGGATCGACCGACTCGGCGATGATGCGGGCCGCTTCGGCGACCTCGTGAAGCGAGAGATCGTGGCTGCCTGAGATATTGAGCAGTACCCCCTGAGCGCCCTCGATCGAGGTCTCCTCGAGCAGCGGCGAGGAGATCGCTCGCTGTGCCGCCTCGACCGCGCGATTCTCGCCCTTGGCGATGCCGGTACCCATCAACGCCATGCCCATGCCGGTCATGATCGTCTTGACGTCGGCAAAGTCGACGTTGACCTCACCCGGAACAGTGATCAGATCGCTGATCCCCTGGACCGCCTGGCGCAGGACGTCGTCGGCGATCAGGAACGCCTCGGTCAGAGGGGTGCCCCGGTCGACAAAGCTGAGAAGCCGCTCGTTGGGAATGGTGATCAGGGTGTCGACCGAGTTGCGCAGTTCCTCCACGCCGCGATTCGCGAACTTCATCCGCCGTCGGCCCTCGAAACCGAACGGCTTGGTGACCACGGCCACCGTCAGGGCGCCGATCTCGGCCGCCAGCGAAGCGAAGATCGGAGCGGCACCGCCTCCGGTGCCGCCGCCAAGACCGGCGGTCAGGAATACCATGTCAGCACCGTCCAGAACTTCGAGAATGCGTTCGGTGTCTTCCAGGGCCGATTTTCGGCCGACCTCCGGATCACCGCCGGCCCCCAGGCCGCGGGTGAGATCGTCGCCGAGCTGGAGCTTGATCGGAGCCTCCGAACGGCGCAAGGCCTGGACGTCGGTGTTGGCGCTGATGAATTCGATGCCGCGCAACTTGGCATTGATCATACGGTTGACCGCGTTGCCTCCGCCGCCGCCGATACCGATGACTTTGATCTTCGCCGGCGCCTGATCAGACCCTTCAAGGGTGATCGGCAGGGCGTTCTCTTTGGTGGTTTCGTCGAACAAGATCATGGTCTGTCCTTTCTATCGATTGCAGCAGGTCGCTATAGGCCGATGAGCTTGAAATCTGCTGATCCTTCTGTCGAGTGCAGTATGCCGAGGAGGTTCATTTCCGCGTGTCTGTCGATTAGAGCAAGTCGGAGAATACTCCACGCAGGCTTCCGATCAGTTTGCGTACGGTGAAGGTCCGTCGTCGGGTTTTGTTGTGATTTCGTTCGGCTTCGTAGCCGTAGAGTAAGAGCCCGGAGGCGGTGCACCAAGATGGGCTGTTGATGACGTCGACCAGACCGCCGAGACCCTGAGGAAGGCCATAGCGTACAGTGGCCGAAAAGATCTGTTCGGCCAGCTCCAGCAGGCCGTCGAGTTGCACGCCACCGCCTGTAAGCACAACACCGCCGCGCAGATTCTCGTCCCAACCGTTTTTGGTTAAGTCGTCGCGGATCAGCGAGAGCAACTCTTCGGCACGCGGTTCGAGAATCTCGCACAGCTCACGCTTCGGCACCACCCGTTCGGCGCCACCAGCAACCGCCGGAACGGTCACTCCCTCACCGTCGTCGACCATGTGCTCGAGACAGCAGCCGTACTTGATCTTAATCCGCTCGGCTTCAGCAAACGGTGTGCGCAACACCATCGCCAGATCGTTGGTGAAGTGGCTGGCACCGATCGGCAAGACCGCCGAGTGCTGCACTTCGCCCTCGGAAAACAATGCGTATTCAGTGCCGCCGGAACCGATGTCAACCAGCAGTACGCCGAGTTCGCGCTCGTCGTCGGTGAGTACACCATCGGCGGTCGCCAGCGGTTCGAAGACCGCTTCGATGACTTCGATACCCGCCCGATTGACGCAGGTCTGAAGCGTCTTGGTCCGGGTGATGTTGCCGCTGGTGAGATGCACCGCGACCTCCAAGCGGCTTCCCAGCATGCCTAGCGGATCAGCGATCCCTCCCTGCTCGTCGACAAAGAACTCCTGGGGAATGGTGTGGAGGACCTCGCGGTCGGACGGCAGGGCTGCCGAGCGTGCCGCCTCCAAGACCCGTCGGATGTCTTGCCGCGTGATCTCACGGTCGCGGCGGGCAACCGACACCATACCGCGGGAATTGACGCTTCGGATGTCGGAGCCGGCGAGACCGACATAGGCCCGCGAGATCTCGACCCCAGCCATGACTTCGGCCTCTTCGCTAGCTTGCTTCAGCGCTTCGACCGTCTGCTCGACGTTGACGATGTTGCCACGTCGAGTGCCGCGGTTGGGCGCCAGGCCTTTGCCAACCACCTCCGGCCCCCTCTCGGGATCTCGATGGCCGATCAGCACACCTACTTTCGAGGAGCCGATGTCGATTCCTACCAGGTAGTCATCCACGTTGGGCATGATCTTCAGTCGCCTCTCGATGTTCCGCCGTGGACGCGGGCCAGTGCTGGCCGCCTCCATGATCGGCGGACGGTTTCACGATGATTCGCCGAGCGAAGCGAAGGTCGACCGCGACACCAGCGCCGGAACGCGCGACGATTTGCGGCATGAGCTCCTCCAAGCGGCGGACTCTTTGATGCAAGGTGCCGGTAGTCACCAGCACGGGAAACGGTAGGGACGAGGTGTAGATGCAGAAGTCCTCTTCACCGAGAACTTCGATCTCCGACAGGCCTGCGATCCAGGCGGGCGCGTCCTCTTCGATCTCGGACAACAGCTGGACGGCGGAATGCACACCGGGCGCCGGGTTTTCCGCTGTCGACTCGAGTGGATCATCGTCTGGATTGGCCATCGAGCGACTCCTCGACAGCAGATGGTCACCCACGCTGATCAGCGGTAGGTCCACGCGCTGGTTGCCGTTCGGAGAAAACGGCGCGATGCGGATACCCTGCGAGTCCAGGTAGTAGAGACCGTCTGGGGCGCGCAACAGAGCAACTGCTTGCCGCTCCGTGACGCGTACCGTCAGCCGAGCTGGCAGGTCTTTGCGCAGATCCGCACCCCATACCCAAGGATGGCTGCGTAGGATGCTTTCAGCGCGCGCTAGCGGCAGGCGAGGCAGATTCTCCCCAAGAAGCGGCGCCAATTCTTCCCGCACCCAGGGCTCAGGGACCCGTTGACCAGTGACGATCGACAGCTCCTGGACGGCGAACCGTGGCGATGTCATCAACCAGGCGATCACCGTTGCGGGAGCCACGACCAGGGAAAATGTCGCGAGTGCCAGCTTGAGGCGGCTCTTCAACCGACCACGACGCGAGCGCCGAACCGCGTGACCACGAAGGAAGGGCGATGAGTTCCCATAGTCACCCTGCGGCGGCGACACTCTGATCCGCGGCTCTCCGCCGCCGAGTCCGACCGCCACCGGTCTCATAACGTGCCTCCGTCCAACGGATTGCTCCCATTCAGCCGATCGCTCTCCTCGTCCAGTTGACGCGCAAGCTTGTAGATATCGCCGGCGCCGAGAGTCAAGATGACGTCTCCGCTGCCCAGAGGTCGTCCGTCCAAGCGTTGCTCGAGATGCTCCGGGATCTCTGGCCAGTTGGCACAGTACCGAACCTGCCGGTGACCCCGTTGGCGCGCCGCGATGACGACGTCCTCACCGCTGACGCCGGCGATCGGTTGCTCGCGAGAAGCATAGATAGAGGTCACGATCGCCACGTCAGCTTCCATCAACGACCCGGCGAAGTCAGCGCACAGATCGCGGGTTCGCGAGAAGAGATGGGGCTGGAAGATGGCGACGATACGACCGCCAGGGAACGCCTGTCGCGCCGCTTGAAGCGTTGCCGCGACCTCGGTCGGATGATGGGCGTAGTCGTCGATCACTTCGGCACCGTGCCAGGTCCCGACCCTTTCAAATCGCCGGTGGACCCCTCCGAAGTTTCGAAGCGCATCAGCGATTCGATCAAACTCGAGTCCCAGCGCGCGGCCGACGGCCACCGCGGCGAGCGTATTGCGTACGTTGTGGCGGCCGGGCATCGGTGTTTCGATCTTGCCCAGGAGACCCTCTGAGGGTCCGTTTGCGGAGTGATCTCCCCAGGACGCGTTACCGGCGCGGCCGGCGGTGGCGTCGGTGACCGTGAAAGTGCAGCTGGACGGTGACGCTTCCAGATCCTGTGCCGCCAGGTCGGCCTGGGGCGAGAGCCCGTAAGTGACCACCCGATGATCGCGGGTCAGCTGCGGCAGAATCTTCTGGATGTTGGGGTCGTCGAGGCAGAGAATGATCTGGCCGAAGAACGGAACTCGGCTGGCGAAGTCAACGAAAGCTTCTCGGATCGCTCCCAGGTCGGCGTAGGTGTCCAAGTGATCGCAGTCGATCGAGGTGATGATCGCGAGGACTGGCATCAGACGCAGGAAGCTGCGGTCGAACTCGTCGGCTTCGGCCACCAAGTACTCGCTCTTGCCGATCCGCGCGCCAGTGCCCGAAACGCGCATACGGCCGCCAACGATCACCGTCGGATCCAGACCACATTCAGTCAGCAGGGTGCCGATCAGCGAGGTCGTGGTGGTTTTGCCGTGGGTTCCTGCCACCGCGATTCCGTACTTCAGCCGCATCAGCTCACCGAGCATCTCCGCGCGTCGTACCACCGTGATGCCCCGTTCTCGGGCAGCCTGAATTTCGGGATTGTCTTCCGCGATGGCCGAAGACTTGACCACCAAGTCGACTCCGTCAAGGTGGTCCGCGGAGTGTCCCTGGAAGATCCGGATGCCGAGCTTCTGGAGCCTTCTCGTGGTCTGGCTTTCGGCTTGATCACAGCCACTGACTTCGAGGTCGTAGTGCAACAACACCTCGGCAATGCCGCTCATGCCGGCGCCGCCGATACCGACGAAGTGAGTATGGGAAAGGCCGGCGAATTTGACGATGCTGGGTATGCCTCCGGCGGGTCGCGTGGTGGCGGCGTCTGTGCGACGGCTGACCATCAGTCCGCCTCCTCGTTCGCAAATCCCACATGCTCGACTCGGTCGGCGATGGCCGCGGCGGCGTCCGGGCGGCCCAGAGCTTGAGCCTGGGTTGCCATCTCATGGAGCCGCGTTTCATCGGCCAGCAGGTGTTCGAGTGCCTCTGCCATAGACTCTGTCGTCGAGGCTGCCGGCAGTACCGTGGCGGCGCCCGCCTCGGCCAGACGACGAGCGTTGTCCGCCTGGTGGCCGCCAGCCAAAGCCAGTGGCACCAGCAAGCTAGGCCTGCCCACGGCGCAGATTTCAGCCAGTGTGATCGCTCCGGCTCGGGACACGATGAGATGGCTACGGGCCATAGCCTCTGCGATCCGGTCGAGGAAGCGGACCACTTCGCAGCGGATCATCACCGGCTCCCCGTTCGGAGTGCTTTGACTCGCTCCATCCGCTGAAACGTCTTCGATGCCGGCAGCCCGGTAGGCCTCGCGGGTCATCTCGAGGTGCGTGTCGCCGGTCTGGTGACAGACGACCACGCTGCCGACTCGATCGGCCAGGAGCTCGAGAGCACGAGGCATCAACTGGTTAATCTGCTGAGCGCCCTGGCTGCCACCAAGTACCAGCAGGCGCCATGGGGGCGCGGCCGGCAGCGCCGTGGTCTGGAAGAACTCAGCGCGGATCGGTATGCCTGTAGTGTATGACGGGCAGGCTAGTCGTGACCCAGCTCCATCAAACGCTACCGCGGCCTCCCAGGCGAAACGCGACAGCAAGCGGTTGGCGACACCGGCTTCGGCATTGGGCTCCAAGAGGAATGCTGGCCGGGCGGCCAGACGGGCACCGATCACCGCCGGAGCTGAGACATAACCACCGGTGCCGACGACGACTCTGGCGTCGAGCCGCCGCACCAACGACCGGGCGCGCCAGGCCGAACGCGCCAGGGTGGCTGCCGCACGCAACTTGCCGGTCAGCCCCTGGCCGACCACTGGACGCGCCGGCAGATGATGGAACGGGATTTTTCGTCGACTCACCAGCCTGGACTCCAGCCCATCGCGCGAGCCCGCCCAGCTCACCTGCCAGCCGCGCTGTTCGAGCTCTTCGGCGATCGCCAGACCTGGAAACACATGACCGCCGCTGCCGCCGCCGGAGAGCAGCGCACATGGGCCCGCGGACTGCGTCCCAGCCCGGCCGCGATGGCTCATCGCGTCCTCGTTCCCGGCGGGATGGTGGTCAGAAGTCGTCATGTTGAGTCAGCCGTGCTGGGAAACATTGAGGACCAGCCCGCAGGCGACCAGGGTGGTCGCCAGCGACGAACCTCCATGAGAGATCAGAGGTAGCGGAATGCCGGTGGTCGGTAGTAGCGAGAGCGCCACGCTGATATGGATCAGCGCTTGCATCACTACCAGTGAGGTGAAGCCCCAGGCCAGGTAGCGACCGAAAAGATCCGGCGCCCGCTGGCCGGCGACGACGCCACGCCAGAGGAAGACGGCGAATAGTGCCACCAGACCGAGGGCTCCCAGGAGCCCCAGCTCTTCACCGACGATCGAGAAGATGAAGTCAGCATGAGGTGAGGGCAGGAAGTACAGTTTTTGGAGACTGTTCCCTGGTCCGAGTCCGAACACTCCGCCTGAACCGATCGCGATCAGAGATTGGAGCGGCTGGAAGCCAGCGCCCAGAGGATCTGCCTCAGGAGCGAGAAAGGCGGTGAATCGCTTGAAGCGATAAGGCTCGGACAGGACCGCTATAGCGGCCATCGGCAAGAGAAAGACACCGCCCGCCACCAAGTAGCGGATCCTGAGGCCAGCGAGGAACAGCATCACCAGAGGCGGCGCGCAGACCAAGACAGTCGTTCCCAGATCGCGGCCGAGGACAATCAATCCGGCCAACAGCGCGGTGGCGCCGGCGCACGGTACCAGAAAGGCGTAGCTATCCAGTCGATCCGACTTCCGATCGATCTGGTAGGCGATGTAAGGGATCAACACCAGTTTGGCCAGCTCAGAAGGTTGTACCGAAATCCCGGCGATAAAAAACCAGCGGCGCGTGTTGTTGAGCGTCGGAGTAAAGAGCACCGCGATCAGCAACACCACGACGCCTAGCATCAGGCTGTAGATCACGATTGGGCGGCGCAACTTCCGGTAATCGACATGCATCGCGGCCAGCATCGCGGCCAGCCCCAGGAACGCCGCGATGCTCTGCTTGACGAACAGCGGGTTATAGGACGAGCCGCTGCCACGGGCGAGCACCATACTGGCGGAGTACACCATCACCAGTCCGAGACCGGTCAGTAGCAGCACGGTAGCGAACAGACCGCGGTCAAATACCAGCTTGCGCGCCAAATTCGCCTCCGGGAAGTGCCTTGACCAGGCGTTGGAAAACCCGCCCGCGCTGGGCGAAATTGAGGAATTGATCGAAGCTGGCGCAGGCAGGCGACAAGAGCACAATGTCCCCGGGACGGGCCGCGTCCGCTGCCCGTGCGACCGCCCTCTCAAGGGTACCGACCGATTCGAAGGTGACTTCCGGTTCGAGAGCCCGTGCGAAGTCGGCGGCGGACTCGCCGATCAGGTAGACGCGGCGAGCCTTGCGTTTTACCAATGGGGTGAGCTTCGATAAATCGTCGCCTTTGGCCCGACCGCCGAGGATGATCAGAACGCTCCCATCGTCGAAACCCTCAAGGGAGCGCTCGGTCGCTGCCAGATTGGTGCCCTTGGAGTCATCGTACCAAGTCACCCCAGAGCGCTCGATGACTCGCTCCAAGCGATGAGGCAGTCCGCGGAAGTTCTTCATTCCGGCTTTGATGTCGTTCGGTGTTGCGCCGTGGGCGCGGGCCAAAAGCGCCGCGGCCATAGCGTTCTCGAGATTGTGAGGTCCAGGCAAAGGCACGTCTGAGGACCTGAATAGGGCTTGTGGCCCATGACGCGGGCTGGTTTCGACCACCACGTCGCCGGCGAGATAGCAGCCGTCACCAATCTCGTGGCGAGACGAGAAGAAGCGCCGGCGTGCCGACACCGGGGTCTCGGCGACCAGCGGATCTTCGGCGTTGAGCACCGCCAGATCATCTGCTGTCTGGCGCCTGAAGATCGCGGTCTTGGCCGCTCGATAGCTCTCCATATCGCCGTGCCGGTCGAGATGGTCCGGAGAGAGATTGAGCAGCGCCGCGCTGTTGGGGTGGAAACGATCGACCCCTTCGAGCTGAAAGCTGGAGAGCTCGATCACGAAGACCCGATCAGAATCCCCGGCGACGCGGGAGGAGAGCGCCGCTCCGATGTTGCCGCAGACCTCCACCTGGCGCCCGGCAGCCTCTAGCATTGCCCCGGTCAAGGCCGTGGTCGTGCTCTTGCCGTTCGAACCGGTGATGCCGACGACTTCGCCATCGAGGAAATGAGCCGCCAGCTCGACCTCGGCGATCACCGACAGGCCCCGGCGTTGTGCCGCTGTCAACAACGGTCGATTCGGCGGTACACCAGGGCTCACCACAATGCCGTCGAGATCTTCGGCGAGAAGCTGGCCATTCTCGAGGAGCTCGTCGCCCAGGTGCAATTCTGCGATCCTGAGCTTTTCGAGTAGTGCAGCCAACTCGGCGTCGTCATGTGATCGATCGTCACAGCCCACGACCTCGACGCCCTGCTGGTGCAGAAGCTCGACCGCCGCACGGCCCGAGATGCCCAGACCATAGACCGCCACCCGCCGCCATTCTCTGTTGCTCCAGGGTATCTTCATACCGTCACCGTAGCTTCAGAGTCGACAGGGAAAGCAGCGCGAAAAGCACCGCCAAAATCCAGAAACGTACGATGATCTTGGGCTCGGACCAGCCCTTGAGCTCGAAATGGTGATGCAGCGGCGCCATGCGGAAGACGCGGTTGCCGGTCAGCTTGAAAGACGTCACCTGGATGATCACCGAACCGGCCTCGAGCACGAACAGCCCACCGACCAGGATCAACAGCAGCTCCTGCTTGCACAGCACCGCGATGATGCCGATCGCGCCGCCTAAGGCCAGCGATCCGACATCTCCCATGAAGACCTCGGCTGGATGGCTGTTGAACCACAGAAAACCGAGGCTGGCACCGACCAGTGCGCCGCAGAAAATGGTCAGCTCGCCAGCCCCCGGGATCGAGGCTACCTGGAGGTAGGAGGCGACGACGCTGTGGCCAGCTACGTAGGTGAAGATGGCATAGGTGGCGGCGGCGATCATGATCGAGCCGATCGCCAAGCCGTCGAGGCCGTCGGTCAGATTGACCGCGTTGGAGGCGCCGACCAGCACCAAGGCGACAAAGGGAATGTAGAGCCAGCCGAGGTCGAGCACGACTTGCTTGAAGAAAGGAAACGTCAGAGTCGGCTCGAAACTCTGGCCGTCGGAGAAAGTCAATAGGGCGAGAGCGGCGGCCGACGCCGTCACCACTTGGAGCAAGAGCTTGGCCCGGGATGTCAGCCCGAGATTCCGGTGACGGGCGACTTTGATGTAGTCGTCAGCGAAACCGATCAGGCCAAAAGAGACAGTGACTCCGACCGCGATCCAGACGAGTGTGTTGCCAAGATCTGCCCAGAGCAGGGTCGAGGTGATAAACGCGAGCAGGATCAGGAGCCCACCCATGGTCGGCGTCCCGGCCTTCACTTGGTGTGATTGAGGGCCGACCTCACGAATGTTCTGGCCCACGGACAGGCGCCTGAGCGTGCGGATCAGCCAGGGGCCTAGGAATAGCGATAAAACCAGGGCGGTCACCACCGCCGCGGCAGTGCGGAAGGTGATGTAGCGAAAGACGTTAAACACGCTCCACTGTTCGTGCAACGGGAGGAGCAGGTGATAGAGCATCAGTTCTCTAGCTCCTCTCCAGGTTTTGCGTGTGCTGCACATAAGGCCCGGACTACGACTTCCAAGCCGATACCGCGCGAACCCTTGACCAGAATCAGATCTCCGCTCGAGATCTCGCCCTGAGAAAGCGCCGCTGCCGCCCAAGTTGCGGCCTCACTGGCGTCGGCAAGCCAGCGGCTCTCGACGCCATGTTCCTGGACAGCGCCGACTAACTGGCGTGTCAGTTCTCCGACGCCTACTACCAAGCCAAATCCAAGCTTCGCAGCCTGTTCGCCGACCGCACGATGAAACGACGGGGACTCCGGGCCGAGCTCGAGCATGTCGCCGAGGACGGCCACGTGCCGGCGCGCCGGCAGTTGGCGTGCACTGGCGAGTGCCTTGGTGGCCGCATCTGGGTTCGAGTTGTAGGTGTCGTCAATGACCGTCAAGTCGTCGAGGCGGTGCACTTCTCCGCGCATCGGGCCGGGCCCGAGATCGGCCACTGCATCGGCGATGTCGGTCAACGGGACGCCAGAAGCATGAGCACACGCCGCTGCTGCCAGGCAGTTCTCAACGTTATAGAGGCCATGGATCGGCAGCGTGACGTTGACATCGTCGTCGCCTACTGAGAGCACGAAACGGCTGCCGGGTCGATCCTCCAAGGCTTCAGGTGGCGTCGCGGTGACCGTCATCGTGCCCCAGCCCTCGGCGTGTTTCAGCTGTTGTCCCCGCTCCGCTACGCCATAGAGCACG
>JAAUXY010154578.1_pt1 | contig 19789 bp, 15 predicted proteins | sample 7278121 | NCBI WGS metagenome assembly JAAUXY01 (sample SAMN14350117, study PRJNA611818) | marine sediment metagenome | isolation source: surface marine sediment (1.8m) | place: French Polynesia: Moorea | collected 2018-08 | reverse complement strand
TGCAGGAAAGGGATGCCAGTTTCCTGCATCGTTGGATTATCGGCATCACCATCGTTGCCGGGACGGTCACCGGGACGGCCATTATCCTGTTGCGGGCTGGGATCAGTAACCAGCTGTATATGCTGATATACAGCTGGGCCGGCGCACTTGTTATTTTGGCGCTGGTGATTATGATCTGGCAAAGCCGCAAGCGGGTGGCCGAAGGGTTGTTGGGCGATAAGGCTGAAAATGATGAAAAGGTTTCCTTTGGGCAGCGGCTGGCGCGCAACTGGCATTACCTGGCCATCCTTTACGTGCTGGGCATGGGGTTTTTCTGGATCAATGAGGTTTATCTTGAACATGATGCGGACATTGTCGGACTCATAGCCAGCATTTTTATCATACCGATATTTATTGGGCTGGATCAATGGGGCCAGCGCCTGTTAAAGATGGCTTCCGGTGAGTTATGTGAAGTTGTGGATTTGAGCGGGGATGCGGTTGAAAAGCCGGTTGATGAACCGCAATCGGTTGACAGCAAAATGGATATCCAGCACTATATTCCGCTGATCAGCCGCTGCCTGCGGATCTTTTTGGTTTTATTTCTATTTTTTATTATGCTGCGCTTATGGGGCATCGATCTATCCTTTGGCCGCCTGTTTACGCGCTCGATCCTCAGCATCTTGATCACCGTCGTGCTGGGCCTGATCACCTGGCAGATCATCAAGGCCCGCATCGATCGCAAGCTCAAAGAAGAAATGCCCGAAACCGATGAGGATATGGAAGAAGGCGGCGCCGGCGGCTCCCGCATCGGGACCTTACTGATTTTGCTGCGCAAATTCGTCATCTCAATCTTATTTATAATTGTAACCATGATTGTGCTGTCTTCTCTGGGCGTCAACATTGGGCCGCTGATCGCCGGTGCCGGCGTGGTGGGTCTGGCTATCGGGTTTGGCGCCCAAACACTGGTACAAGACATCATTGCGGGCATCTTCTTTTTAATCGACGATTCATTTCGGGTCGGTGATTTTATCGAAACCAGCGGCACCAAAGGCATGGTGGAGCATATCTCCCTGCGCTCGTTGAGGCTGCGCAGCCCCCGGGGCCCGGTCCATACCATACCCTTCGGCAGCATGGGCACGGTCACCAATAACAGTCGTGATTATATCATTACCAAGCTGGATTTTAGGGTCCGCTATGACACCGATGTGGACAAGGTCCGTAAAATTATCAAACGCATTAATGTGGCCATTCAAAAAGATCCGGAAATGGGGCCCAACCTGCTGGACAAGGTCAAGTCTCAGGGGGTTCGGGAGCTGGATGATTCGGCCATGATTATGCGCGTGAAGTTCAAGACCATCCCCGGTGAGCAGTTTGTCATCCGGCGGGAGGTCTTCCGGATGATCCAGGAAATGTTTGCGCAACACGGCATTGAATTTGCGCATCGCAATGTGACGGTTTATATGCCGCCGGGTGAGGAAAAAGATATGGATGCTGCCAAAGGCACCCAGGCCGGCGCCGCAGCGGCTGCCGCAGCGGCCGCTGCCCAGGAAGAGGAAGAAGCGGCTGCTGTGAAAAAACCTTCCTAATGGAAGTTGGATGTTGATAAAAAGAGGATGACGAGGATGAGGACGATCGCTAAGAGTAACTGAAAGTCCTCATGCCCGTCCTCATCCTCGATAATGACATTATAGGTGCAAAACCGCTGTCAGAGATCAGCGCACCAGCCGGTAGATGCCTTTGCCGATCCAAAACAGCCCCAGGCCGTCAAAAAGATAATCCAGCAGGCCGGGATTGCCCAGAAAAATCGAGCCGCCAAATAAAAAGCCGATACCGATCAAAACAACACCGGCAATGATATCGCCTATCCCCGAGCCGCTCTTGGTCTCAGTTGTGGTCTCAATTTCGGATTCGTGCGCAGCCTGGATTTCACCGCCAACCATGTGAACTCCGGAATTCTGTGGAATCGACGGCGGTTCGGATGGTGCCGCTGCCTGCTGGCCCATATCCGCAGCAACTTCTTTGACATCACAAACGGCACCGGCACGCTGCAGCGCGGCCTGATATTTCATGGCCTGGTCGTAATCGACGTTGCGCTTTAAAACCACCTGGGACGAGTTAAATAGTTGATCAATCTTTTTTTCGTCGGCTTTAAAAAGTGTCGCCAGGTTCTTTTTGACCTCTTCAACTTTGTGTCCGCCTGATGCGGCACCGCCAAAGACAACGTTATACTGTTTCATAGTCGGGTTACCTTCCGGCAGCCAGATGCAAATATCCCAATGCGTCCGTTCCGACGGCTGCTAGATCTGATTTCGACCCTTTTAAGTCTAAACTTTAGGGATTTTTTCCAAAAACGCTAAAAGGAAGTATGGCAGAATTGTGCGTGCGCGCCATTTGTTTGGCTGATGGTAGGGCCACATTGGCATTAAGTTTTAAGCGTGTGGGCCGATATAAGATACAGGTGAAAACCAAAAGCTTATATCAAAGGAAGGCCTGATGGAAACAATTGAAATAAAAGCCCATAGATCATGGGACCGGCAAGTGCTCGAGTATTTCGAAGATCTTGACATTATCTGCAATGATTATAATCGCACAATTTTACGATATTTGTGTAAATTAAACCGCTTGCTGCATGAAGAACGTATCAATCAATCCGAATACGACGACCTCAACCGAAGCCTTTTGAAAGCTTCCGAAGCGCTGAACCAGGTACCCCGCACCATACAAGACATTAAGTAAGGTGTCAGGTGTCGGGTGTCAGGTGTCAGGCCTTCGGTGGCCATTGTCGAGTCTTTGCTACTCACTAAAAATAACAATCGCATGTTCTCTTTGCTATTTGATTTCAGTCAGAGAGTCACTGACACCTGAAACCTGACACCTCATTTTTGCTGACACCTGCTTGCCGTGCCGCAGCTCGGCAGATCATAGACGGCTCTTCTGACCTCTGACATCTGTCTTCTGTTTTCTGACACCTGACACCTATTTAGAACCTATCTCAAAAATAGTAGATCACGTCCCCCGCATGAATGCGGGATTTCACATCTGATCTTAGCAGATTAAGGTGTTCAACAAAGCAAGGCGAAAACGACGCGACTAAGCTCGTCGCAGGCCGATTCAAAAGTGGAGCATACACGGCAGTATTCGAGCATTTTGAATCGGTTTTATGCACACCTTAGTGTTCATAAAAATAGATGTGTAATCCATTTATCCTGGATAACGCAGCCCTTGGGCGTTAGATGCATTTTAAAGATAGGTCCTAGATTCCTTTACGGATCGGATAAACAGGTTCTGCTTTCCGCGGTTTAAGATGCACCACCATTATACCGGCCACGATCAACACCAGGGCGGTTAGAATTTTAACCGTAATCGGTTCACCCAACACCAGTCCCCCCAGCGCCACACCGGAGATCGGCATAATAAAAATGAATGAATGCAACGCCACGGCTCCATATTTTTGAAGCAAGGTGTTCCAGGCCACAAAACCAAAGGCAGCCGTGACAAGGCTCTGGTATAAAAGAGCGCCGATGACGGGAAAATTCAGGGTCGACACCATCGGTGAGTCCCATATTAGGGCTTCTAATAAAAAGATCGGTACCGAAAAGAGCATGGAATAAAAGGTGACCTGGAAGGCGTTGAAACCGGCGATAATCCGTTTCAGATAAATCACGTTGCAAGCCCAGATAAACGTCGCCAGCAAAATAACCATTTCCGCGATCCTGAAATCGGCCGCCACCCCTTTGGTTTCAGCAAACATAAAGGCAACCCCACTGAAGCCCAGAAGAATACCGATAAGTTTACGGCCGGTGATGCGGTCACCGGGTATGAAAAAATGGGCCAAAAATAGAATCCAGAACGGAACCAGATTGGCTAGGAGCGTACCGCGCGATGCATTGGATTTGCTGAGCCCAAAATAAAACATGGACAGTTGAATGACAAAAAGCGCTGCCAGAATCAACACCTGGTAAAGCTGACCTTTTTTGAGCCCAATGGTTTGCCCGCTGGCTTTAGCCCAGATAAAAATCGCCAGCGCGGCAATACTGAATCGGATGGCGGCTGTGGTGAAAACACCTACACCGGCAAACGCCAATTTAATGGCCACCGCATTGGACCCGAAAATCACACATAAAAATACCGACATCACGCCGGCAAGAAATGAAAATTCCGGGTTATCGAAGTTCTGTCTTTCCATTATAGTGCAAGAGAACTGAAAATAGGTTTTATAACCGCTCTAATTTAACCATCGACTATTATTTGCAAGTATCAGGAAGAAGATAAATAGAGCGCAGAGTCTATATCAGATAAAGTCAAATGGCAACGGAATAAATAACCGCATAATGGGCTAACATAAATTCAATTGCCTATTGAAACTTGATATGTCAAAATTAAAAAATCTTTCACCATCCGGACACCAGAAATGCTACGAACCAAGAGATCGAACTGCATTGGACTGACCCTAAAGGGAACATTGAATGTCTTCTGTCTTTACCCATAGTTTGAGACCCTCGATAAAATACGGTTGTGGTCTGGCCTCAAGGATCGCAGAAGAACTTCTAATTATCTGCGCCGCAAAGAAGGTATTGATCATCAGCGACCCAGGGGTGATCGCCGCCGGTCTGGTTGACCCTGTTGTAGCTTCTTTAAAAAAGCACAGGATGACCATTGATATTTTCAGTGAGATAAATGGCGAGATATGCGTGGCGGCAATTGACAAGGCCGCTGAAAGGATTCGAAACGTTCGTCCCGCAGCGATCATCGGATTGGGCGGCGGCTCGGCTCTGGATGCCGCCAAACTGGCAGTCGTTTCGTCAGCTGCCCAACACAGCGCGGAAACCTATGCGCTGATGCAGCAACCTCTGCCGCAGAAAAAGGCACAACTCATCATGCTGCCCACCACTGCCGGCACCGGGTCTGAAGTCACACGTACAGCGGTGTTCAACGATTCCCACAATCACAAAGTCTGGGCGTGGGGAGACGAGCTCGCTGCCGACTTGGTAATTCTCGATCCGCAACTAACCTTCACGTTGTCGAATGAGCTGACGGCGGCAACCGGCCTGGATGCCATGGTGCACGCCATAGAGGCCTGCACGGCAAAACGCAGTCATCCGTTTGCGCAAGCCACCGGCCTGCATGCCATACGGCTCATATCTCAAAATCTGGTTAAAGCCATTAACCGCCCGCAGGATCTGAACGTTCGTGGAAATCTATTGATGGCGGCAACGTTGGCAGGGATTGCCCTCGATGGAGCCGGCGCGGGTCTGGCGCACAGCATTGGGCATGCGCTGGGAACAATTGCCGGCATTCACCACGGCAGAGCGGTGGCTCTGGCGCTGGATGTCATTTACCCGAACAATGCAACCACCGCAGTCGACATTCATGCTGAGATCGCCACGGTCTTGGGCGTTCAGCCGGATAAAGCCTCAATTCAAGAAACTGCCCATATGGGCGCACGGGCGTTTAGCGATTTTATCCGGCGGGTTGGCATTGACCTATCTCTTAAACCGGACGGACTGAAACACATCGATTGTAGCCATCTGGTGGATGTCATCTATTCAAATGAAAATACGCTGATGCGCGAAAACAATTGCTATATGGCCAGTGAAGCCGACATAAATGATTTTGCCCAACAGCTGTTATCTCGCTGAAAATCATTAAAAATGGTTTCTAAGCCTCATATCAGGTTCCCCGCTTGAAAGCGGGATTTCACGTCTGATCTTTTAAAATTTAGGAGTTCAACAAGGCAAGGCTTCCCGCGAATTGAAAACAGAGCGTACACGCAAGTACGTGATTATTTCAATTCGGGCCTGCGGCGAACTTAGCCAAGCCGGGATAACGCAGCCATTGGAGCCTTTTGAGCTCCTTAAAAAGTCTTCCAATTAGACGCGAAATCCCGCTCTACTGAGCGGGGAGATGGGGTTTTGAAACCATTTCTTGAGGAGGCCGTTTGAAAATCACCGCCATCGATATTAAAAATTATCGCATTCCGTTAGATCCACCGTTTAAAGCCGCTTGGGATCCATCACCGCGCAAGACATTCACTGCCAACATTGTACGGGTAACCACGGATACAGGCATTACCGGCATCGGCTCTGGAGATGCCATGCTAGGTCTATCCGAACATGCACACCTTTTTATCGGACACGATCCGTTCGACATCGAGCGGCACTGGCAGGTCTTGGACAACCTTGATTTTCATTACGGCCGCTGCTGGCCGCTAGATGTGGCGCTCTGGGACATCATGGGCAAAGCCGAGGGCAAATCCATCGCCAAACTCCTGGATGCCCCAACATTTAAAATCCTGGCCTATGCCTCCACCGGTGAAATCTTAGCGCCGGAAGAGCGCACCGCAAGAGTACAAAAACTGTTGGACCAGGGTTTCAAGGCCCTTAAAATTAGGTTTCACCATGAAGACCCGCGGGATGATATCAAGGTGGTGGAAGCGGTCCGCAAAGCCGTTGGTGATGATGTAACCATCATGGTGGATGCCAATCAAGGCTGGCGGATGCCATGGGATACGAGCGCCTCATGGAATTTTGAGCGCGCTTGTCAGATAGCAAAAATGCTGGAGGGCCTGAATATCTATTGGCTGGAAGAGCCCTTGCCGCATCATGATTTTCGGGGTTTGGCCCGGCTACGTCAGGAAACGGACATTCGAATTGCCGGCGGCGAGATGAACCGGCGCTGGCATGATTTCAAGGAGATGAACACCCTCGGGTCCCTGGATGTATATCAGCCGGATGTCGTCCTGGTTGGAGGGATTACCGGGGTTAAAAAAATCGCTACCTGGGTTCAGAACAACGATGCCTGGTTTAGCCCGCACACCTGGGGCAACGGCATTGGACTGCTTGCCAATTTGCATCTGACCTGTGCTGTCAGCAAGTGTCCCTATTTGGAATTTCCATTCGATCCGCCGGCCTGGACCATCTCGCGCCGGGATTTCATGCTGCCCGTGCAAGATCGCCTGATGATCGATAAAGAGGGATATTTACACATCCCCGATAAACCCGGGCTGGGTGTTGAGCTTGACGAAGAGGCACTGGCCCGATATTCAATATAGAAGTGCTTTTAAAACCCCATCTCCCCGCTCAGTAGAGCGGGATTTCGCGTCTAATTGGAAGACTTTTTAAGGAGCTCAAAAGGCTCCAATGGCTGCGTTGTCCCGCACATTGCAATGCTCACGTACTACGTGTACGCTCCGCTTCCAATGTACGGGACGCCTTGCCCTTGGACCTGATCTGGGATTTTGAAACCACTTCTAATATCATGTCCCTCAAATATGATTACATGGCCTGATGTTTTCTGGATAACCATTTAAGCTCATAAATTGAAAATATTCCAAGCATTGAATGACAAATCACAATCATGAAAGGAGGGGATCAAATGCATCAGGGCAATCGTGATTTTGGGATTAATTATATCAAAACCCGCAAACAACATGCCTGCTACGGAATGGGTCTGGGGATAATCGTGCTCGATGACGCCTACCCCGGATTTCCGGGGGATGTGCGCAATGCCAGCGCCTTTCCGTATCCGATTCAATACGATATTGCCAAGGGGGTGGATAATTATACCCTGGTCTGGGAACAGGACAAAAGCCCCTGTCTGAAGCCGATAAAACAATCGGCTAAACGGCTGGAAAACATGGGTTGTCGCGCCATTGCGGCTGAGTGCGGCTATTTTGCCTATTTTCAAAAAGACATTGCCGGTTATGTTGATATTCCGGTGTTTATGTCCAGCTTGCTGCAGGTGCCGTTTATTCAGCAGGTGATCGGCCCGCAAAAAACCGTGGGGATCGTTTGTGCTCAAAAACGATTTCTAACCGACACCCATTTGCAAAATGTGGGCATCGATCTGAATAGCAATTTTATTGTTGCCGGTGCCTTGGACGAATATGGCTGCCCGGAGTTTACCAACCTGTGGGATCCTGAACAGCGACCCGAATGCCCGGAATCTCACTACGATCAAGCAGAAAAAGATATGATCCGGGTGTGCACAGAGGTGTGCAAGGCCTATCCGGATATCGGCGCGCTGATGCTCGAATGCACCGGCATGCAGCCGTTTGCGCGGGCCATTCAGCGGGAAGTCGATCTACCTGTGTTTAGCTGGGGCACCCTGTTGGACTATGCCTATTCAGTGGTGGTACATCGGGACTATTACGGCCACGTATAAAAAACGGTCACGCCTGCAATGCTATTTATCCCAGAACAACCGGTGCAGCATAATCTTTGATTCGGTTGGCCACTACCGTTGCGATATAGATCACCCAGAGGATAAGGCAGATATGCAGCACGTCATTTTGGGAAAACCAGATCCCCTCCCCTTTCGCCCACAGCCTCTGGGTGATATCCAGCTCATCGTATAGGAAATAAACGCTGCCGGTTAGGAGCAGTATTACCCAAGATCCCAAAAGGGCAAGATCCATAGGATCCCTGAGTATGTAGTACCGCCACCCGTTTAAGATAAAGAAGATGAGGAGAATTGGGGTTGATATCCGAACCATCAATTTAAAGGTGATAAAGGATTTGACCGGAACAATCCCTCCTACGAAGGTAAAAATGACATACACCACGGCGTTCACGAGTGCGTAGACCGACAGCACCATCTTCAATGATCCCTCGGTACAGGTATACGCCACGGCAATCAGCATCGTGTTCATGCTCACCTGCTGGAACATGAGGTAGACCACCTCCCACCAGCTGGTCCAGGCGCATGACTGCCGCCCCGCACACTTGATCTCATAGCCGAACGCCTGGTAGCTGGTGCCGGCCAGAAGCGTACCTATGCCCCATAGCAAAAGCGAGATGCCCCACCACAGACGAGATATTTCATTTTCCCGGATCAGAAAAATATAAAGTCCAACACCAATGGTCAGAAGCCCCAGAAAATAGACCAGGAAAGTCGAGGTAGGCTGGCTCAGGATGATCTTCTTCGATGCGATTTGGATCTTAATACACGGCTGTACTTCGCACCAGTTCGCGGGAGTCAGCTCCGGATCAGTATACTGAATCGACTTCAGGCGACTAAAACCGGACCAGGCCGTCTTCGCAATAACCCACAAAAATGAGCGCTTCATGAAATTCTACTATACTGCTGAAATTTAAGATCAATAAACAGGTTAATGATTTATTGAGAATACCTCGATTTGGGTAACTTTTCAGATATGAAAGCCAAATTACAGCACTTTCAGATTTTGGACAATTGCCAAAAAAGAAGTGATTAAAATTGGTTTTTAAGGCTTAGATCAGGCCCAAAGGCAAGGCTTCCCGTGGATTGTAAGTGGAGCGTACACCTTAGTACGTGAGCATTGCAATCCGCGGGTTAACGCAGAATTTGGGTCTGAGATGAGACCTAAAAACTAATTTAGATTACGGATAATTGTTGGCCCACCTTATTAAATGCCGCGATGGCTGTATCCAGTTCGGCGATGGTCAGGGCGGCGGAAATCTGCACCCGGATGCGGGCCTTGCCCTTGGGCACCACCGGATACGAAAAAGCGATCACATAAACCCCTTCGGCCAGCATGGCATCGGCCATTTCCACTGCCACCTTGGCATTCCCCAGCATGATCGGCACGATCGGATGGTCTCCGGGGTTAATTTTGAATCCGGCTTTCGTCATCCCCTCCCGAAAATAGGTGGTGTTGCGCTCCAGGCGGTCGCGCAGTTCCGTTGAGGCACTCAGCGTTTCCAGGGCTTTAAAGACCGCAGCCGCCACACCGGGTGCCAGAGTATTGGAAAAAAGATAGGGCCGCGAGCGCTGCCGCAGAATATCGATGATTTCCTGACGTCCGGAGGTAAATCCGCCCGAGGCCCCGCCCAATGCCTTGCCGAAGGTCGAGGTGATTATATCCACCCGCTCCATGACCCCATGGTATTCGGGGGTGCCGCGGCCGGTTTTGCCGATAAAGCCGGTTGAGTGCGAATCGTCAACCATCACCAGTGCGTCGTAGCGGTCGGCTAAATCGCAGACGCCTTTTAGATCCGCAACAATCCCATCCATTGAAAAAGACCCATCGGTGGCAATCAGGCGAAAACGAGCGTCCTGGGCTTCTTTGAGCTTGGCCTCCAAATCGGTCATATCGTTGTTTTTATAGCGGTAACGGGCCGCTTTACACAATCGAATGCCGTCGATAATGCTGGCATGATTGAGCTCATCGGAAATAACCGCATCCTCAGGGCCCAGCAAAGTTTCGAAAAGACCCGCGTTGGCATCAAAACAGGAAGAATACAGGATGGTGTCATCGGTGCCCAGAAATTCGGATACTTTTTGCTCGAGTTGCTTGTGCAATTGCTGGGTGCCGCAGATAAAGCGCACCGAGGACAAACCGTAGCCCCATTGCTCAAGGCCCTCTTTGGAAGCATCCACCAGCTCCTGGGTGCCGGATAAGCCCAGATAATTATTGGCGCACAGGTTGATCACCTGTCGCCCATCAGCCAGCTGCACACGGGCACCCTGTCTACCGGCAATAACGCGTTCGTCTTTATACAAACCGCTGTCACGAATCTGCGCCAGCTCATTGATCAGATGGTCTTTCATTTTGCCGTACATGCTGCCTCTCCTTTGAATAATATGTCTCACGCAAAGACGCTAAGGCGCAAAGAAAAACAATTTAAATTAATAAAACTCTTCGCGTCTTTGCCCGCCGTCGCTGCGCTTTCGTCTTTTGTAAGTGATATTAATCGGTTTTAAAGCCTTAGATTATGTTCGAGAGCAAGGCGTGAGGCGTTTCAAAAGTGGAGCGTACACGTTAGTACGTGAGCATTTTGAAACGGCTCATAACACAGCTCTCGGGCATTAGATGAGGTTTTAAAGCCGGTTAATCAGCCCAATTGAGAATGACTTTGCCCGATTTCCCCGACCGCATAACCTTAAACGCTTTTTCATATTCGGTATAATCAAAACGGTGGGTAATCACCTGGCTGATATCCAGGCCTGTCTGTATCATAGCGGTCATTTTATACCAGGTTTCGTACATCTCACGGCCGTAAATCCCTTTAAGCGTCAACCCGTTGAAAATCACCAAGTCCCAGTCAATGGATGTATCCGCAGGCAGAAGCCCCAGAATGGCGATCTTAGCGCCGTGGCACATATTGGCCAGCATTGACCGCAGCGCATCCGGATTGCCCGACATCTCCAAACCAACATCAAAGCCTTCCTTCATGCCTAGTTTCTGCTGGGCATCCTCGATCGTTTGTTTGCGCACATCCAGCGCCAGGGTGGCGCCCATTTTTTTGGCCAGTTTCAACCGGTAGGGAATCACATCGGTCACCACCACGTAGCGCGCGCCGGCATGTTTGGCAATCGCCACGGCCATGCAGCCAATGGGCCCGGCACCGGTAATGAGCACATCTTCACCGAGCACGTCAAAAGAAAGCGCAGTATGAGTGGCATTGCCCAGCGGGTCAAAGCAGGTGAGGATGTCGGTTGGAATCGCAGGGTCGCAATACCAGAGATTGGTAACCGGGATGCTTAAATATTCGGCATAGGCGCCGGGGCGGTTAACACCCACACCACTGGTGCGCATGCACAAATGGCGCCGACCCGCCAGACAGTTGCGGCAGCGGCCGCAAACCAGATGCCCCTCACCGGAAACCAGATCACCAGGCTTAAAATCATGAACATTGTCGCCGATTTCAGCCACGCGGCCCACAAACTCATGTCCCACCGGCATCGGAACCGGAATGGTCTTTTGGGCCCACTCGTTCCAATTGTAAATGTGTACATCCGTTCCGCAGATGGCAGTTTTATGGATCTTTACAAGGACATCGTTGATGCCGATCTCCGGAACGGGCACTTTTTCCAGCCAGAGCCCCGGTTCGGACTTTGACTTTATGAGTGCGTCCATTGTTGCGGCCATCTTTCCCTCCACCTGAATTGAGCGTTTCAAATTACAAATATGGACAACACTTTTTTGATTTTATTGTGCCTATAATCTATATGCTGAGTCAAGCATAGCACCCCTGCGGCATAGAAAACAAGGGTCAAGCAATGTTAGAAAAACCACACCGTGAAGAACCACCTGGGTTTGTTATGGTTGCTATTTTCGTGGATTTTTCAGATCAAACACTTGATTACCATGCGGCCTAATCATTATTGCCGATCAATCAGTGGCAATGGTGCTGGACCCCCGGACGAATGCAGAGGCAGATGAAAGGGTATAACCTCACAAATGAGCGCCCGTTATATCCGATGTGACCCTTCTAAAATGGCAGCTCTTCACCGCCAGCCTCGAAATACCCGAAGTCTCGTTCCTGCCTGATTTTTGATAACCAGCTGACAAATACCTTCGCTGCCTGTTCTGCGGTCAGGTCTGCATCCGGACTACCCATTCGTGTTCGGATTCTTCCCGGATGGATCGCAAACACAGCGATACCGGTATCTCTGATTTCTCGATAGATTGCAGCACTCAGCATATTCTGGGCCGCCTTTGCTATCCGAATACTATAAGATAGCGGAAGATGATCAAGATCACCAGATGACACTTTGTAAATAGAACCCACCCGGCTGCTCACGTTGACGACCGATGGATGCTCCGCTTTTTTCAGAAAGGGAAGAGCTGTTTGAGATTGAAAGCGAAAATGACGCCATATCCAATGCATCATTCATATGCAAATCTTCGGCATTTTACAAGGGTGCGCATAGTATCTTGAAGACCGATCTCTTTATTGACAGGCAAATTTTCTCGGATATAATGAAATTCGCCTTAATGATGAATGCGTCAGCTTTCACAGTTACCACCCGAAGTTAGTGGCCCCAGTATTGCTCGCATAGGCTCTACTGCACAGAGCATTTCATTTAATGTGTCGTCATAGATTTAAATGCTACGAGGTCTTATTGACCCGGAGAAATCCAAAATGAACAGCAACCAGAGCGTAGTCAACTTTGCGCTTGACACAAAATGGAGCGACCTGCCGCAAATAGTGCAGCATCAAAGCAAAAGGGCGCTTCTGGACAATCTGGGCGTGCTCGTTGCTGGCGGCATAACGCCCGCATCGCAGATCACCCATGCATTTGTCGAGGATCAATTTACTGGTAAGAACTCGGATACGGCCTGCACGGTGGTTTCCTCCGGAAAGAAAGTGTCCGCTGTTGGAGCGGCCTTGGCCAACGGAATTGCTGCCAATGGTTTGGATATGGCCACAGCAAAAAACCGTTAACACCATACCGGCAGTTTATGCGCAGGTGGTGCTTTTTTTCCTGGATGAAAATTGGAAACAGGATGGCATTCCAGCAAGGATCGGTTAACTTTTCACCCTGATCCCAAAAATGGATCTTGCCGCGATGCCAAAAGGAGGTCAGATGAATAGTGGCGGCTTGACAGGCGGTATCTATAAACCGCTCAGCTCAAAACAGGTGGAACTGATTCACGGCGAAGCTTTGCGCTTGCTGGAAGAAGTCGGCATGGCATATGAAAGCGGTCAGGACGAGATGCTCGAACTGGTAAAGCATGCCGGCTGCAGGGTAGATCCGGCGGCCATGCGGATCTTTTTCCCACCTCAATTGGTCGAGGAAACGGTGGCCCAGGCCCCGGGGGAGATTACCTTATACAGTCGGGACGGAAAAAACGATCTTCACCTGGGCAAGGACCGCGTCTATGCCGGAACCGGGGGCACCACGGTGAAAGTCCTGGATCTTGATACCGGCGAAGTGCGACAGAGCGTGCTTAAAGACATCCACAATGTGGCCCGCATAGTGGAGGAAATGACACATATTCATTTTTTCCAGAACTGTTGCGCACCCAACGATGTACCCCTTGAGTACTATGATTATAACATCACCTTTGCCGCCATGATGGGCACCCGCAAGCATATTATGTTCGGGTGCAGTTGCGAACAGGGTCTGCGGGAGACACACCGTATGGTGGCCAGAATCGCTGGCGGAAAAGATGCGCTTGATGCGAGACCGCTCTTTTCGATCGCTGCCTGTATGATCATTAGTCCGTTGAAGTTCTGTACCCAGTCCACCGCTAATGTGCGCACCGCTGCAGAACTCAATGTGCTCACGACCGTAACCAGTGCACCCATGAGCGGCTCCACCGCACCTATGACCATGGCCGGCACTTTGTTGCAGACCCACGCCGAGGTAATGGCCGGGATAACCGTGCACCAACTGACCCGGCCGGGCGCCCCCGTGCTGTATGGCGGGCTGCCGGCCATGGCGGACATGCGCAGCATGGGGTACCAAGGCGGCGGGGTTGAATGCGGTATGATGCAAACCGCCATTCATCAGCTCAGTCAAAGAATCGATGTGCCCAATTATGCCACCTCAGGCTGTTCCGACGCCAAAATACCCGACGCCCAGGCCGGCTGGGAAAAAGGATTCACCACCGGTTTGGCGGCTATGGGCGGAAACAACTACATCCACCACGCTGCCGGTATGTTGGAGTCTATGCAGTGCATCGCTTTCGAACAGTATCTGATCGATGATGAGATCATTGGCCAGGCCTGTAAAATCCTGCAGGGTATTTCCACAGGCGAAGACCACCTGGCTTTTGAAGCCATCCGCGAGGTCGGCCCAGGTGGCAACTATCTGCTGTCTGACCATACCTTTCAGCACCTGCGCTCTGAGTATTTTCAGGGCAATGGGGTCAGCGATAAGGGCGGGCGTGAAGCATGGATCGAGAAAGGTTGTCTTTCGGCGCGCGACCGGGCGCGGGCGATGGCGCGCGCTATCCTCGATAAGCCTCTGGAACCCAAGATCGATACCGAGATCGAAAAGGATATTCGAAGCGATTTTAATATCTTCCTGTAGTTATGCGCCCCTCGATACCGACTACAAAGCGGGCCCTCTTATCATGGGGAACAATGTCTCAAAATACATAACGGCAGGAGAATTAAAAGATGAACCGAGCCATCATTAATGTTGACAAGGCCTTGATGGATACGATTCATGCGTATTCCCTGGAATTGTTGCGCGATACCGGAATTCGATTTCCCAGTCAAAAAGCATTGGCGCTTTTTAGTAGCCACGGATACAAGGTCAATGGATCGATGGTGCATTTTGAAGAACAAGACATCCACCAGGCACTTAAAACGGTACCGTCGGCTTTTGACATCGAAGCCCGCAACCCTGCTCGCAACATTCGGATCGGCGAGACCCATTACGTATTGGCGCCCGGTTATGGGCCACCGTTTATCATCGAGGCCTCCGGCCAAAAGCGCAATGCCACCCTAGCGGATGTCGCCACATTTTGCAAACTGGTTCAGACCTCAAAAATTATCGACTTTAACAGTGCCATCGTAGTGCAACCCAACGACGTGCCCGCGGAAACAGCCTATCTGGATTTACTGCTGGCGACACTGACACTCACAGACAAACCTATTATGGGGAGCTCTGCCTCTAAAGTGGCTGCAGAAGATTCATTGAAATTAGCGCAAATGATCTGGGGCAACTTGGACAGGCCGGTCATGATTTCTTTGATCGATTCCCTGTCGCCTTTGCAGTATGCACCGGAAAGCGTTGAAGCGTTGATGGTATTTGCGGAAGCGGGTCAGCCGTTGATCATACACTCCGCCTGCACCTTGGGCGCCACCGGTCCCATCACGCTGGCAGGCGCTTTGGTGATTTCCAACGCCACTACCCTGGCAGGGATATGTCTATCACAGTTAATTAATCCCGGAACGCCCGTGGTGTATGGTTTAGGCGGCAGCCCCATGGATATGCGCACCGGCGGGTACGTTAACGCCACCCCCGAAGATGCCAAGCATGTTGCCATCGTCACGGCCCTGGGACAATTCTACAACATGCCGTGCCGAAGCCACGGATCGCTGACCCACTCGTTTTGCCTCGACTACCAGGCGGGCATGGAGTCAGCCATGATGATGGCGACCGCAGCGCTGAGCGGTGTTCATGTGAGCCTACACGCCTGTGGCACATTCGGCTCCATGCTTGCCATGAGTTTTGAGAAATTCATTGCGGACGAAGATCTTTGTGGGGCCGCCAAAGCACTGATAAAACCAATTGAGTTTACGCAAGAGGCTTTTGCGATAGACCTGATCAAGAAGGTGGGAACATCCGGCAATTATCTACTCGAAGACCATACTGTAAATCGCTGCCGGGATGAATTTTTCATTCCGGCTTTGAGCAACCGCAGCGTCCATGACAAATGGATGGCAATGGAACCGCGCGATGTTACTGCACGGGCTCAAGGTCTTCTTGCGAAAAGATTGGCCGCATATGAGAAACCGGAGATGGACCCGAAACTGGAGCAGAGACTAGTACAATTCGTTGAGGATCGCAAGCACAACAGGTAATTGCCGTTCGGGCAATGCGGAAATTACTCATTCATCTTTAACGCACAAAAAACACGATGCCCAGGGCCTTTCCAATATCCAACCAGCAAAAGTGTCTTCTTATCTTCCATGCTTTTCCGTACAAAGTAATTGATGTGATCTTGGGTTCCTAATTCAGGATTGAGCAAAATCCGTTCATGGTCCTTGTTCCACGTAATTTCATGATCATCCGCATAAAACCAGGGCATCTTGGTTTTTGCGGTTGCGACATCCAAATCTTTGTACGGATTTTCTTCTGCAAAAAATGAAAACTCACCACCAAAATGGCGCCTGCCATTTACGTTGTCTATTAGAACGACACCGTGATGGGGGTAATAGGGATCTCTATTAGGCGCTTCATGATAGCATGTTCCGCTATAAACACCGAAAGCCGGCCTGGCGGCCAGGCCGGTACTTTCACAAAATTGGTGCCAAATTCTAAGGGAAGGCGTTTGGCAATATTGGCTCGTCCTCCCGCAAGCATTGGGGAAACAGGTTTTGCGATCAGACGCATGCGAAAGGCCTAAACAAAAAACGATAGCGGCAAACGCAATTGTATTAGTTAGCACCGATTTTTTCATTAGAGCGATCTGATGTCGTAGATGTGTTTGATATTTTGGGTGTTTTGCCAGGATCAGACATTGCAGCAGTTCTATGTCCTAAAGGGTATCATTATTCATACCCACAATCAATAACTTAAGATAATTCTAAATCACCAAAACACAATTGGGCCGGTGAGCAAATAGACCTGACGCCCCGATGAAGGGTTTAAAAATTGTCTTCAAGCATTTTCATCCAGCTTTTAATTTCGCGGCCATAATGCGCTGAAATTTACTGTCCGATGATGACAAACGCATCAATTTATGATCGCGCTTCTTGTCGCTTAACCAAATATAAACAACATATTCTCAAGGATGCCTGAAATCAGATTAGACCTTGACAGTGGTAAAATGATTCTCTATGGTGGAAAATATTTATTTTTTGAATATAATTTATTGATTTTTGATTTTGCATTCTCCCCAGAGTTAAATGCTCCTCCTAAAGTTGGAATTGTTATCAAGCTGAAAAGCAAATAATAATTCACCATAACTTAAAAACGGCCAAAATCCGAATTTCAATAGTACTTTGGGCACACAATCGTTCCTTTATCCTTTTGATATCATATAAAAAATCATATCGATTGGATTTGAGTACCCTGCTCGTCGTTTTCCAACCTACGCACGTCACGAAAGGAGGATGTAATGAAAGAGATCGAAACAATTCACCCTGCCATTCATGATTTTAAGATCGATATGGACAAGGGCAGAATCACACGCCGGCAATTTCTGAGATATGCCACGTTGCTCGGGATGTCTGCGGCGGCAGCGAGTCAATTGGCCGGATTGACATGGCCGGGCAACGTCTTTGCTGCCAAACAGAAAAAGGGCGGCGTATTAAAATTTGGCATGCAGGTCCAGGAAATGGCCGACCCGGGAACCTATTCATGGACCGAGAAGTCCGTCGTTGCCCGCCACATCATCGAGTACATGGTATTGACCGGACCGGATAACATTACGCGACCCTACCTGGCCGAAAGCTGGAAAGCATCTGACGATCTGAAAACCTGGACCTTCAATTTGCGCAAGGGTATAAAATGGTCAAACGGCGATGACTTCATTGCCGATGATGTCGTCTTTAACTTTACCCGCTGGCTGGATCCCAAAACCGGATCATCCAATCTGGGCCTTTTCGATGCCATGCTGGAAGAAACCGGGGAGAAGGATGCCAAAGGCAATCCGGTCAAGCGCATGATCAAAAACGCGGTGCTGAAAGTGGACAATCATACGGTCCAACTCAACCTGAAATCACCGGTGCTTTCGATTCCTGAAAACCTGTACAACTATCCCACCGCAATCGTTCACCGCAATTTTGAAAAAGAAGGCGGGGACCTTTCCAAAAACCCGGTGGGTACCGGACCATACACCCTGAGCGAATTCAGGGTGGGTGAGCTGGCGGTCCTCAAAAAACGCAAAGAACCCTATTGGGGCGGTGAAGTCTTTCTGGATGAAATTCGCTTCATCGATCTGGGCGAAGATGCCGGCGCTTATCTGGCTGCGATCGCCTCAAAACAGGTTGATGGAATCTTTGCTCTTGACCTGACAACCCTGGATGCGGCCAAAAATATTCCGGGAATCAAGGTTGCTGAAATCCCGTCGACCCAGACCGGCGTTATTCGCATGAAGGTCACCGAGAAACCGTTTACCGATATCCGCGTACGCAAAGCGGTACAGAAAACCTGCGATGCTCAGAGACAACTTGACATCGCCCACCGCGGTTTAGGCATCACTGCGGAGCACCACCATGTCGCCAAGATACACCCCGAATACTTTGCCCTGCCCGCCTTCAAGCAGGACATTGCCGGCGCCAAAAAACTGCTGGCCGACGCCGGCTTCCCCAATGGCATTGATTTAGAATGCAACGTGGGGAATACGGATGGTGTCTGGGAGCAGGATTCCGTGGCCGTGTTCAAAGAGGATGCCGCCAAGGCCGGGATCAGAATCAAAATGAATGTGATGCCAGCGGCCAAATATTGGGATGTTTGGACAAAAGCACCCCTGAGCCTGACCACCTGGACCCACCGGCCGCTGGCCGTCATGGTGTTGGGCCTGGCCTACCGCACCGGTGTGCCCTGGAATGAATCCAGCTATGCCAACCCCGAGTGGGACAAAGCCCTGACCGAAGCTGAATCGACCCTGGATGTAGAAAAACGCCGGGCCAAGATGGAGAAAGTCGAAAAAATTCTGCAGGATGACGCTGTCATGGTCCAGCCGTTTTTCCGTTCCGTATTCACAGCAGTACGGGACAATGTCGTCGGTTTTGAAATGCATCCAACTCGATACTTCCGCTTCCACAAGGTCTCCCTGGCGTAGCAAAAACAGCGTGAGCTGGGTGAGGGGGGCGTTTCGGCGCCCCCCGCCCATTATCTCTCCAAAAAGTATAACACTAATTGAGCGCCAACCGCTCAATTAGGCGTTAATTGTTAATGGTTGTTCGTTATTCGGCTTGATGATGGCTGAAATATTAAAACGGGGCTTATTGCCCTTCAACCATTTACCAATAACAAATAACGAATAACGCCCAATTGGATTTTAACTCGATTGGGCATGGGTTATAGCAGGAGGATTTAAAATGGTCACCTTGGTGTTAAAGCGCTTAGGGTTCATGATTTTTACCATGATTGTGGTTTCGCTGATTCTTTTTCTGCTGCTGGAGACAGGACTTACGGGCGATCCGGCAGCCCGGGTGCTGGGCCAATTTTCAAACGAAGAGCAGCGCGAGCTGTGGCGGGAACAACACGGGTATAATCAACCCGCCATGCTGCGTTATGTGAAGTGGCTGGGCAATTTTGCGACCGGCAACCTGGGGGAATCCATCCGCTTTAAAGGCCCGGTCGCCGATGTGATGCTGCCGCGGCTGTGGAACACCGCCATATTGGGGTTTTGGACGTTTGCCATTATGATCCCGCTATCATTGACCTTAGGCGTTTTATCAGGAATGAGAGAGGG
>JAAUXY010026147.1_pt1 | contig 19799 bp, 11 predicted proteins | sample 7278121 | NCBI WGS metagenome assembly JAAUXY01 (sample SAMN14350117, study PRJNA611818) | marine sediment metagenome | isolation source: surface marine sediment (1.8m) | place: French Polynesia: Moorea | collected 2018-08 | reverse complement strand
TACCGCGTCCTATCCGCGAAACCGTATCAATCGGCGCGGTGACAAGGTTTTTAGCCGTCTCGATGGGACCCAGGGCCGAGTTTTTGAGCGCCTTGGCGTACACCTCGGTTCCTTTCATTGCCTCCAGCTGTGTGACGGCATTAAGCTCATCAATCCTCTCCAGGAGATGCGAAGTGCCAATAACCGTGGACCGTCCGTAGGGAGTTTCCATTCCATATAGCCCAACTGAACGGTAAATGATGACCTGCGGATCCAGTGTATAGCCCTTGCCCTTAAGCAGTTCCTTGGATAGAAATTCCTCTATTGGTACTTTGACCGATTCTTCGTAGTTAACTTGATACTTTGCTTCTTTCTCCTCAGCCTCGAGCGCCCCCCTCAAGCTAAACAGCACTAAAAAACTACTCAACAACGCTAGGCCGACAATTGGTACTTTACAAACACGGAGATTTAGCATGATAGGGTTCCTCTATTTTCTACCAGCTTAAGGATCAGAAAATCAATTGTAATCGCGTTCTTATTAAAATGCGATCTCCGATCGAAATACTCATTGACTCCCCTGTAAGCTGCACTTTCTCATCGATTTATGCCTTGTCTCTTACTCACCTGAGAAGGTTTAAAACAGCTTCTTGGTTAAGGTAAGAATACGGTAATTCATTCACTTTATGTCTATATTTTGTTTATTTTTTAAATATATTTTTATTGACTTTTTATATTATTTATATAATATAGATACTCATACATTGTTCACATCGATCCACAAATACTTAAACATCTAATTTGTTTATATCTGGAGTCGCCAACGAACTTGGCTTCAAAACTCGAAAAAATCGAGAGGCCTTCAAATCAACGCATACACACGCCTTATTCAAATAAGGCCTTGATAATAATGCAGCTCAAATGTCAGTAGCTTCTGAGCAAGAGGAGCAGACCCGTGAAGACACTATTAGTCATTACTATTACGCTAATTACCAATGTTGTATACCCAACATCGGCAGACGTTAGTTCGCAATCCGGCAACGAATCAACGGCTAGATCGAATGCGATGACAGAACGCTTGAAAGACGCTATTTTGCCCGGATTTAAAAGGGAGTCACGCAAACCTTTTAACTATCTCATACCCCCCATTCCTCCCATCCGCTTCCGAGCGCCTTTCGAAGGGGGGCGAACTCGCGTTTATACAAATGATGAACATTCACCTTTAGTAATAGATCCCCACACACCTGAAGGAAACTTGTTCGAGTTTAGGTTCTGAAAAATGTTAGACTGAGGCTTCGTTTTAGGACTACCATTTAAACTACGAGCGGGACAGCACTTCCCACATAGATTTTCACACCGATTAGATGCGCTTAGTAAAATGGAATGTTCAGGCAGGTGTCCTTTTGGATACTCCTAACCTGTAATCAAATTTTCCCCTTCGTGCCCGGCTGAGGTAATCCTCGACCCCGTTTTCAACTCCCGCCACATCGCACGCAACATGCCGATTACCGGCACGGCGCGCACGTGCACAGCTCACACCAAGGGCTATGAGACCTATCAAACTGGAATGACTTTCGGTGGTGGCCGTACAATTAGCTATCAAATAAAGAGCAATACGTGTCTTTCCAGTACACAGCCAGTAGTTCATCGTTGGGGTAGAATCGTTTGCATGACACCGCACAAGAATATTTCCCTGGAACAAGGGCCACCAGAATGCCTAATAAAGGAGTTACTTGCCGGTGACCGTCGAGTCTTGCTGTTGGGTCAACCCGGTGTTGGCAAATCGACGCTGGCGGCGCAGTTAGCACATACCATGGGGGTATGGGGGCGTCCTTGTGCCTGCCTCAGTGCCGATCCGGGCTCACCCACATTCGGCGTGCCTGGGGCACTTTGTCTTGGCAACTGGCAAGAAGACGGATGGCAAACCGTGGCCATCGAAGCAGTATGTACCCTCGATGCCGGGCGCTTTCGCTTGCCGCTGGTGGACGCCTTGCGTCGCCTCATTCATAAAGCGCCCCCAGGGACACTCTTGATCGATGGACCGGGTGTGGTGAGAGGTGTTGCGGGTGCAGAACTGTTGCTAGCCATCGCTGAGGCTACCCGTGTCGATCTCGTTTTCATGCTCACACGAAACCTCGACGTCGTCCCACTTGCCCATGAACTAAAAGCTGTAGGCAGCAAGGTAGTAGCTGTCCCGGTCAGCACAGCGGCGCATCGCCCGAGCAAGCGAGCACGCGCAAAATCCCGAACACGCCTTTGGGATGCCTACCTCGAACACGCCACGATTCAACGAGTGGCATTCAGTACGGTCCAGCTCCTGGGTATACCTCCACCAACCGATATCATTGCGGCTTGGACCGGGCGCCAGGTTGCATTACTGGATTCGCATCACAAGATAATTGCACTGGGTGAAGTCATCACCATCGAGGATCAATCGCTTGTGCTCCGCGTGCCACCTCTAGAGGAGCATTCAGAAATACTGCTAGTACGAGATGCCCAGCGCACACCTGACGGATTGCTCAATACAGCGCCAGCGGCCCCACCAGGCACCCATTGGTATACTCCGCCGACAGACCTGTTCGTGAAACAGGGCCTTGCAAGAAATAAAGGGCCACGTCCTGTAATTCACGTCGGTAACGCGATTGCTACCCTGGTAAACGGTGTGTTTGGCGACCCACTGCTGCACCTTCGCATGCAGCATCAAAAACGTAGCCTTTTGTTTGACCTTGGTGAGTCGGGACGTTTACCTGCGCGTGTTGCACACCAAATCACCGATGTGTTTATCAGCCATACACACTTTGATCACATTGCAGGCTTCCTGTGGCTGCTGCGTTCACGCATTGAAGTTAAGGCGAGCTGCCGCGTCTTCGGCCCACCGGGGCTGACTAACAACATCCAGGGTTTGATCAATGGCATCCGCTGGGATCGCATCGGTGACCTTGGGCCACGTTTTGAAGTAGTCGAATTAAGGGATGATAAACTAACAAGCCATCGTGTCCAGGCTGGTTACACTCAACCTGTTTGGCTGGATGAGCATACTGCACTGGACGGAAACATTCTGCTAAAAGAACCTGACTTTTGTGTGCGCGCTGTAACACTCGACCATGGCACACCGGTGCTGGCTTATGCTTTCGAACCGGCTCGTACGATCAATGTCAGGAAGGATCGACTGAATACGCTCGGACTCTCTGTGGGCCCGTGGTTGGCTGAACTTAAACGCCACATTGCTGAAGGCAACCTCGATGCACTCATTGCTTTACCAAACGGAGGCAGTCAACGCGCAGCTTCGCTCGCGGCCGAACTCGTACTGATAGCGCCGGGTAAGAAACTGGTCTACGCGACTGACCTCGCGGACACACCCGACAACCGGCAACGTTTGATCACACTGGCACAGGCTGCGCATACCTTTTTCTGCGAAGCGGTGTTCATTGATGCTGATGCGCAACAGGCAGCCAACACCAGGCACCTCACAGCACGAGCCTGCGGCGAGATTGCCAAGGCTGCAGACGTTGAACAATTGATACCGTTTCATTTCTCAAAGCGCTACGAGGGTGAACCCATGCAGGTATACGATGAAGTACGCGCCGCCTGCTCACATGCGATTCTTCCGAAATAACGTTTTCACACACCACTTGGATCGATATGGTGGTGATTGACAATAGACTCATGCACGAGTGCCCTATCCAATACAGCGTTGCTCCAAATCTTTTTACGTTGAGTCCTAAGGTATTGGTAAGGCGGTGAAACGGGATACTAAGGCAGTTTGACCTTTTCCCCATTTTATTTTTAGGGGACAGAATAAATGCGCCTGACGCCAAATTGCTACCACCTACCCCGTTGAGACTCTAAGTTTGCCAACTACAAGCACTACAATCCCGTTAGCGTTAGAGCTTAAGATGTTGTTTAAGATTTTTTAGATAGCGCATTACGGCATTATCAATCGGTCAAAATCATCTACTCCTAGGCACACTGCGCGTTCTCATCGATTGATACCTGGTCTCGCACCCACCTGAGAGGTTTTATGACAGCTTCCCACCGAGCGTGTGGTCAATATCGCACAATTAGTCACGAATTGTTTTGTCAAAATTCGCAATCAACCCTCGATTCTCAAATAAAGTGGACAGACTAACTCACCGCCGATCCGCTTTTGACGAGCAACTAGACTACACCCACGGGGATCACCAAGACATCGAGCAAGAATACCACAACTACGGACTTTATAAATGGGGACAATACCAACATAAAAACCATCGGGACCGACCGGCTTACTACCCAACGATCGTGCACCGCCGAGATTTCGGTCGCTTTAGTGGTAACAAACCGATGAACCGCTACCGATGGGAATTGCTAGGCATTATCTGGGGTAGCGCGTTCATTCTGTGGACGCTGGGCTTCGGTCTGTGAGTTCACATCTTACAGATTGAAAAACTACGCTTGAGTTTGCGGCGAGGGAATTTTATACAAGGTAGCATAGAACACGGGCACGAGTACCATCGTCAGTATCGTCCCGAACGTAAGCCCTGCCATGATCGTCACAGCCATGCCGATCCAGAAGACATCCTGCAGTAAGGGGATGACACCGAGCACCGTAGTGGCTGCTGCCAACACCACGGGCCGCAGACGCGAAACTGCCGCATCAATCACCGACTGATAGGGGCTCTTACCCGCAGCAAGATTTAAATTAATCTCATCGAGCAACACGATGGCGTTTTTGATCATCATACCCGACAAGCTCATGGCGCCAAGCAATGCCACGAAGCCGAAGGGTACCCCCGTCACCAGCAACCCGACGGTAATCCCAATCGCGACAAACGGGATGGTCAGCACAATGACTAAAGGTGGCTTAAAGGCATTGAACAAGGCGACGATAATGAAGGCCATGATGGCCACCGCGGGGACAACCCCTGGAACCAGCGAGGCCTGGGCATCCACGGTATCCTCGTACTCGCCGCCCCATTCCATAGTGTAGCCTGGGGGCAATTCACGTTCCAGCGCTTCGAACTCATCGAGTACGGCGGCCCGCAGCGAAGGCAGGGTCTCGCCTAGAATCGGATTGGCCTGCACCGTGACCGTACGACGACGATCCCGGCGCCAGATGAGAGGATCCTCCCACCGGGTATCCACAATATCGGTCACCTGAGATATTGGAACCGGATGAATTGAAGCCGCGGGCAAAACCTGGAGAGAGTTGATGCCACCGACGTTTTTACGTTCTTCCTCCACGTGCCGCAGCAAAATCGGAATAATATCGTCGCGTTCGCGGTACTGGCCCACAACCAGTCCGTCAAAGGCTCGTTTAGTGGATTTGGCGATGTCATTACGGGTCACATTGGCCCAGCGACCGCGTTCCTGATTGTACTCGGGCACCGCCTTTTGAACCCGCTGCCGCCAGTCGAACTGATACAGTCCGGCAAGTGGTTCAGCCTCGAGAATCGCCGTCGCTCTCTCGGCGATTGAACGCAATAGGTTAGGATCCGCAATCGCCGGTCCGCTGAAGCGGACTTCGAACTTCCAGGTATTGCTCGGGCCTACGCCATATTTACGCATTGGGGCCAGAGTCTGCGGAAAGGCTTCCTTAAACCACGGCTCTAAATCTTCGATCAACCCATTGATTTCCCGATAATCGTGCACATTGACGATGAGCTGCCCGTAGGCTTCATAGGGGGATTCGGGATCCACCGGCAAATAGAATCGCGGCGGTCCCTGACCGATAAAGGTCGCTACACTTTCGATGCGCTCATCCGTTAGAAGCTTTTCTTCGGCCTCTATCAAATCGGCCGAAACCTGCTGGATGCGCGTGCCTTCCGGGGACCAAAAGTCGATCATAAACTTGGTCATCGCGGAATCAGGGAAGAACAGCTGCTTGACATTTGTGAAGCTCATGAGAGCGATCACCAACAAGGCGACCATGCCGCCGATAGTGAGCCAGCGGGCTCGGATTGCACGTTCCAATATGCTTCGAAACTTAACGTAAAAACCCCCCGCATAGGGATCGGCTTGGCTGGCACCTTGTTTCGGATCCGGCAATAGATCGATACATTGTAATGGGGTCACTGTCACCGAGATGAGCCAGCTAAACATCAAAGAGATGCCCACTACGGTAAACAGGGTGCGGCAGTACTCGCCGGCATCCTCAACAGAGGCGAAGATGGGATAGAAAGCCATCACGGCCACCACCGTCGCCCCCAGCAAGGGCATGGCTGGCTGCGAAGCGGCCTCGATGGCCGCCTTGGTGCGCTCCATGCCCTGCTGCAGGCGCACTACCATGCCTTCCGCCACGACGATGGCGTTGTCGACCATCATTCCCAAGGCGATGACCAATGCGCCCAAGGACATGCGTTGCAGATCGATACCGAAGATCGCGAGGAAAACAAAGGTGCCGAGGATGGTGATAATAAGAGCCGTACCGATAATGAACCCCATTCGCCAACCCATGGCGAGGCCTAATACCACTAAAACGATCGCCACCGCTTGGACGAGATTGATGAAAAAACCTTTCACCGACTCGCCAACCACACCACCCTGCCAGTGAACCTTGTGCACCTCGATACCTATGGGAAGCGATGGGGTGAGTTCGCTGAGCCGTTTTTCAACGGCCCGGCCCATCTCGACAATATTGATACCCGAGATATTGGTGATGGCAAGCGCCAGGGCGGGCTCGCCGTTGTATCTCATCAGGGTAAAGGGCGGCGCACGGTACCCTTGCCGGATGGTACCGATGTCCCGGATTCGGATCAGCTCCGAGGTACGGGGCTCAGGGGCGCGGGTCAAGTTCTGGAGGGTATCCTTTAATGACGGGCGAATGACCAGATCGGCGATATCTTCGGGCGATTGAAATTCCCCCGTTGGCGCAATGCGAAGGCGCTTTTCCTGGAGATCCAAGCTGCCTCCATCGACCACCTTGTTCTGATTCTGCAGCGTGCGCTGGATACTCTCACTGGTCAAACCTAGCTCGGCGAGTTGCGTCTGGGAAGCATCGAGATAGATCACCTTGTCCTGCACGCCCCAGAGGTCGACCCGAGCCACACCTTCGACCACACTCAATTCCTTTTTAAGGTTCTTAGCGTGTTCCTCCAGTTCCGCATAGCTATAACCGTCGCCGGTAATCGCTAACAGATGGCCGAAGACATCGCCGAAGTCGTCTGAAATATCGGGTCTCCCCGCTCCAGGAGGTAGCGTGGTCTCAACATCGCGCACTTTTCTGCGCAGCTCATCCCAGATCTGTGGCAGCTTATCCGCCCAGTATTCGGCCTTGATTTCAACCTTAATCAGGGAAAATCCGGCGCGCGAGAATGACTCCAGGTAGTCGATCTCTTTCATCTCTTGGATAGCCAACTCGATACGATCGGTTACCTCGAGCTCCACTTCTTCCGGGCTGGCGCCGGGATAGGGCGTCGTGATCACGGCTGTCTTCACGGTAAATTCCGGATCCTCGAGCTGGCCCAGGGCGAAGAAGCTAGCAATCCCACCCACCACTAGGAGAAACAACGCGAAATAGGTGACGGCCCGTTTTTCGACAGCGATGGCGGCAATACCCATGACCTACCCTCCCGGTTCACCAGCGATCATGACTTGCTGCCCCTCACGAAGATAATTGACCCCGGCCGTTGCGATCCACTCACCGGACTTCAAGCCCTCGACCACTTTGATTCCCTGATCCGTGAGTTCAGCTGTCTTAATCTCCCGACGGCTCACGGTCTTAGCCTGTTCGTCGATAACCCACACATAGGTCTTATCGATCTCCCCTTGCGAAAACGTCGCGGTAATAGGAATCTTCAGACCGGTTTGAAGGATCCCCTCCGGGGTGTCGATTTCTGCTCTCAGAGTCTTACCGGCCATGCCCGGCAAGATCTTGATGTCCTCGGGTTGATCCATGATCAACGTGACAGGATAGGTGCGGGTCGTCTGCGAGGCCTCGGTGCCGATCTCTTTGATTGTGGCCCTAATCTCACGGCCGGGAAAGGCGTCGAAACTCACATCGACTTCCTTGACGTAGGGTGAAAGCGAAATCAAATTTTCAGGAATGTTTACAATCATTTCGATACGCGAAGTATCGACTAGCCTCAAGACAGGCTGCTTGGGCCGCACATCTTCAAAATTCTCCACGTAGGTCGCCACCACGGTCCCGTTGAAGGGCGCCTTAAGATAGGTGTAATCCAATTGGTCCTTAGCCGCATCCAGCGAGGCCTCCAGACTTTTGACATTGGCTTTCGAGCGATCGCGCTCTTCGCGCTTGCGCTCGACCGCGGTCTCGCTGGTCGCCCCCGGATCCCTTTGTAAGATCCTCAACTCACGTTCGTACTCACTTTCAGCACGCCGCGATGCAGCCTGGGCTTCCTCGAGCTGGCCTTCGACATTGGCGACCTTCACTTCGTAGTCACGCGGATCGATTCTGGCGACCACATCACCTTGTTTGACTTCATCACCCACGTTGACCGGGCGCGTAATGAGAGGCCCGGACACGCGGAATGAAAGTTCTAACTCCTGAGTCGCCTTGGCCCGGCCCGGGAAACTACGCTGAGTCAGTTGAGTGGCATCACCCACCTTTACTGCGCGCACCGGGCGAATCACTTCTCTGGTAGCTGCAGTTTCATCCTTGCCGCATCCTTGCAGAGCAACCAGGATCACTAGCAGTATGGGCAGACAAACAGTCTGCCGTTTCAGTTTGAAATTTTTTAAACAATCAGACATTCATTCACTCACTTCCAAGTAAAGTTCCTTCGCCGGCAACAGCCTGCCCTAATCGGTGCGCTCGCGCATTTCATCGATGGTGGACTCGGGTAACAATGGCTTACCCTCACGCAGTTGCCGTCCCTCCCCAAGCGCATTGTACATCGTAATTAAATTGAGAACCATATCGCCACGGGTTGAGGGAAACTGGTCCTGGTCGGTCACTCTGGACTGATGATTAAATCGACGGTACCATACTCAAAGTGATGTTGAATGGATCGACGATGGCTATGCAATCACACTTGGAAACAAAAACACCGGCTCACGAGGAGTCGATAGCCAGCATTAGAGCGACCCATCCGCTTCCTGATCAAGACACACCAACTACCGTTAACGACCGCCACGAATCCGCATGTCTCGCCTGCCCGGCCTGCGACCTGATATTCGATGTCTCAGCACTGCGTCACGGGGAAACGGCGCGCTGCTCGCGCTGCGGCCATTTTTTGACAGTCTACCGCGCCGACGAACTCAACCGCGTCATGGCCTTTACTGTCTCGGCGCTGATCCTACTGCTGCTGGCCTGCAGCTTTCCGTTCCTGGAGTTTCAGGCCAGCGGTCAGGAAAATCTCATGACCTTGCCGCAAACATCACTTGAGCTGTATCGCAACGGCAGGCCATACCTGGCTTTTCTGGTAGCCGCGTTCATTATCATTATTCCAGCTGCGGTTCTTTTATTGATCCTGGTGCTAATCGGCGCGCTGATGATGCAGTACCACTATGCCTGGCTGCGTCTCATCGGACGCCTGATCTTCACCCTTCAAAGGTGGAGCATGGTGGATGTATTCTTCATCGGCGTATTGGTCAGCCTGGTCAAGATCGCCCAGATGGCCACCATCCATCTGGGTATTTCGTTCTGGGCCTACGCCGCCTTTAGCATACTGTTTACCCTGGCACTGTCCAACTTGGACCGCTTCCAGTGCTGGCGTCGTATCGAGGCATTGAGCGAATCATGACAGGTGAAAAGACTGCCGCGGCAAGAGGGCTTGTATCCTGCCACTCGTGCCTGAAACTAGCCAGTAAGCAGCTACACCACTGCCCACGCTGCGGCACGGCTTTGCACCCGCGTAAGACCGACAGCCTGCAGCGCACTCTGGCCCTGTTGATCACGGCGTCCATTCTGTATGTTCCTGCCAACACGCTGCCTATTATGATTACCGACCAATTGGGGCGCGCCACCGAGAGTACCATCCTGGGCGGCGTAGTGCTGTTGATCCACCACGGTTCGATACCGATCGCCGCAGTAATATTCATAGCCAGCGTTTTGGTGCCACTCGGCAAACTTCTGGCATTGTTCTATTTGTGTTGGAGCGTCAGCCACAGCTCTCCAGTTAACGTGCGCCAGCGCACCGTGCTCTACCGGATCACCGAGTTCATCGGCAAATGGTCGATGATCGACGTGTTTGTGGTGGCCATCCTGGTGGCGCTAGTGCATCTGGGTGATGTGCTGGTCATTTACCCCGGCGGCGCCGCGCTGGCCTTTGCTGGTGTGGTGCTAGTCACCATGGTTGCAGCGGAGAGTTTTGATCCCAGACTGATATGGGACCGGCTGGAAGACCGCGATGGGTGAACTGCAGCCCTCGGTGAGTAGCGGCAGGAAATTCTCCGCCGTCTGGATTATCCCGCTGGTCGCTCTGGTGATCGGGGTGTGGATGGTCATCTATACGTATATGACCGAAGGGCCGACGATCACGATCGACTTTAAAACGGCAGAGGGCCTGCAAGCGGATAAGACCAAGGTACGACTTCTCAACCTCGAAATTGGCCAAGTGGAACATGTAGTGCTGCGAGAAGACTCGTCCGGTGTCAGGGCCACTGTAAAACTCGAGCCGGAAGCAAGACCGCGATTGCGCGAAGATACTCAGTTTTGGGTTGTCCGTGCGCGAGTGGGTGCCGCTGGTGTATCCGGACTCGAGACCCTTCTTGCCGGTGCCTATATCGAAATGGCACCCGGCTCGGGTGCGCAAGGACGCAGAGAGTTTGTCGGCCTAGAAGTGCCGCCCCTCACACCACTGGGTGCCCCGGGACTGCGCCTGGTCCTGTTCAGTGATCGCGCCGGCTCGGTCAGTACGGGGAGTGCCGTGCTCTTTCAGGGCTATAAGGTCGGGCGTGTCGAAGCGATGCAGTTCGACACCGACCGGCAACAGGTTCGCTACGATATCTTTATCGATGCGCCGTTTCACGAGCTGGTACACAGCGCCACCCGGTTCTGGGATATCAGCGGTGTTTCCATCAATGCCTCGGCGTCCGGTATCGAGGTCAATATGGGATCCATGGAAACCATCCTGCTCGGTGGCGTGGGCTTCGATACTCCGCCCAATCTACCAGCGGGAAACACGGTAGAGCAAGGCGCCGAATTCAAGCTCTACAGTACATACAAAGATATCCTCAAGAATCCCTATCGCCACGGGACACACTATGTCGTGTCCTTCAAGCAATCGCTGCGCGGTCTGGTGCCCGGGGCACCGGTGGAATTCCGCGGCATCAAGGTCGGTCGCGTCGAACGTATTCTGCTGAAGGAAACCGCGTCCCGGGGATTGCGCGGCGAATCGGACCTCCCCATCTCCGTGTTGATCTACCTCGAACCCGGCCGCCTGGAGATCCCCGACAGCGAGGCTTCGGTTGCCTTGATCAGGAACAATATTGAGCAGGACGTACGCCATGGGTTACGCGCTACTTTGGAGACCGGCAACCTACTCACCGGCAGCCAACTGATCAGCCTGGATTACTACCCGGATGAGATACCGGCAGAACTGGGGCAGTTCGAGCAGTATGCAACCATCCCGACCATCGAAACCGGTGTGGGTCTCCTGGAAACCCAGGTCAGTGATTTACTGAAGAAGCTGAACGCCTTGCCGTTGGAACAAACCGTCGCCGGCACCAACGAAACCCTAGACCAAGCCGATGCAGCGCTGGTATCGATGACTACCGCCCTAGACTCTATCAATATCATATTGCAGAGCAACGGCACTAAGGCATTGTCCGGGGAACTGGTTACAACCCTCCGGGTGCTGCGCGGTGTGTTGGACGGCTTCTCCGAAAATGCCGAGCCCTATCAAAACCTAAATGCCTCGCTGAAGTCACTCGATGCGACCCTAGCCAATCTGAGGAGTCTGACCCGCCAATTGTCCGAAAAACCCAATTCCATGATCTTTCCGACACGGCCCGAAAAGGACCCGATTCCAGGGGCCAGCCGCCAATGAAACGCCTAGTAATTATCGCCCTACTGTTCATCGCCGGCTGCGCAAGCCAGGCACCGGAGCTTAAACAATACCTATTGCGCACCGACACTCCCAACCGCTTTGCGGAGCAGGATCCAACAATCGTCTTCGGGATTGGCGCCCTGACGGTGGCTTCGTATATCAACGGTCTAGGGCTTGTACTGGAATCCGGCAGCGGCAAAGTGCGTACGGCCCGTTATCATCAGTGGGCCGAACCCCTGCAGGAGAGTTTGCGCAACTTTCTGGCCAGCGAAATCTCCGCGGAAACCGGCCATGCGATCCGTGCCCGCCACTATGGGGAAAGTAACTGGAAACGACGCATCGATATCCATATCGACCAATTGCATGGAAGCACCGGCGGCAAGGCCAAGTTAGTAGCTTATTGGGCCGTCCTGGACCCCGCCAATCAAGCCGTGCTTGTCGAAAGGGGATTCTCTGACAGCGAGGCGCTCGGCGACACTGGTTACGACGCGCTGGTTCGGGCGGAAAAGACGTTGCTGCGCAGTCTGGCGGCCGCGATTGCCGCGACACTTTAAGAAGCTGTTTTAAAGACCCTCAGCTGGCACGATACGGCGTTATAAATCGATTCGAAATGCTCATTGACTCCCATGTAAACTGCGCTTTCTCATCGATTGATGCCTTGCTTTGCTTTCACCTGAGGGGTTTTAATACAGCTTCTTAGGAATGCCACTGAAATAACTTCCCCATCTGGCTTGCCTTATCGCCCGTCTTCGGCGTTGCGACAACAGTTATACTTCGAACGGTTGTAAATTGGGAAATTTTGGGTGAGCCATGGGCATCGAGAGCAACGCGGCTATCGATGTTCAGGACCAGCGAAAAATCGTAATTTACAATTGTTCGAAGTATCCATATCCCGGCTATGTGCCTGCTGTCGGGCATTAAATGTGAACGATCATGCGGCGCCAGGTGGTCAACTGAATTCGTGCGCATTCCTTAGGAATCTGTGCGCTTAAGTAAAAACTCATTCAATTCCCCAAGAGGATAACACCATGGCAACCAACATCAACTCAGCCTCCAGCGATAAGGTAATTCTAAACCGGGTGCTCGAAATTGCCATTCGCATAAGCTTGATTGCCGCGCTCGCTTTTTGGAGCTTTCTGATTTTCGCGCCTTTCCTTCGTCCGGTCATCTGGGGTATCCTGATTGCGATTGCAACCTACCCTGTCTTTCGCTGGCTGCGGACTAAGCTAGGTGAACGTAACAGACTCGCGGCCACCCTATTCACGCTATTGACGCTGGCAATTCTGATCACGCCAACGATGATGCTCAGTGCATCACTCATTGACAGCGTACAAACGCTCTCGCAAGGCCTTGACGATGGCTCTCTGAGGGTACCGCCGCCACCGGAGAGTGTTGCTACCTGGCCGATCATCGGTAAATCGCTGGATAAGATCTGGAGTCTCGCCTCGGTCAATCTAGAGGAGGCGCTGAAACAGCTCGAACCCCAGCTCAAGGCACTCAGTGGCTGGCTGATGTCGGCCGTGGCCGGAGCCGGTATAGGCATATTACAGTTTGTGATAGCGATCATCATCGCCGGTGTGCTTCTGGCAAAAGCGAGTGGCGGCCAACATGCGGCGCGCGCCATTTTTATCCGGCTGGGAGGAGAACGGGGGGAAAAACTGGCTGATCTGGCAGGAGCGACGGTGCGAAGTGTTGCCCGCGGTGTTCTCGGTGTCGCATTTATCCAGGCGTTGCTTGCAGGAATCGGTCTGATCGCGGCCGGCGTACCCGGGGCAGGATTTTGGGCTCTGTTAGTGCTACTCCTTGCTGTAGTCCAGCTTCCAGCGATCTTGATCTTGGGCCCGATTATAGTTTATGTGTTCTCCGTCGAGAGTACGGTGACAGCGGTTGTATTCATGATATGGAGTATTATTGTCAGTGTCAGTGACTCGTTCCTCAAACCCTTCTTACTGGGACGTGGCGTGGAGGTTCCGATGCTTGTCATTCTTATCGGCGCAATCGGTGGAATGATACTCAGTGGCATCATTGGCCTCTTTGTTGGCCCGATCATTCTCGCAATCAGCTATACGCTGTTCATAGTATGGCTCGACGAAGGGGCGCAACCATTGACGGAACAGAGCAAGTCTGAGTCATCCTCCACCAGCGATACCGCTTCAAATACAGGGCAACAGTAGCCTCAGAAGCTGTTTTAAAACCCCTCAGCTGGCACAATACGGCGTTATAGATCAGTCCGAAATGATCATTTACCCCCCCATGTAAACTGCGCTTTCGCATTGATTTATGCCTCGTCTCGCACTCACCTGAGGGGTTTTAAAACAGCCTCCCAGGTCTGACATGCAATTGGCCAGTATCGACACTATGTGGCTGGCCGGCAGTACGGGCACCTCAGGGGGGGCAGCCGCAGCCGTGGGGGGATTTTTCCACAAGTTATCAGCTTCAATGCGGAGGTTCTATGCAGATAAAACAGTTATGGTGCACTTCATTAATAGCCATGGTCTGTATGACATCCTGGCAAGTGTTTGCCGCAACCACCGAAGAAGAAATTAAGCATCTGCTGACACAGGTCAAACAGAGTAATTGTTTGTTTATCCGCAACGGCACTAAACACAACGCAGTGACTGCGGCCGATCATTTGCAATTGAAATATCGCCGTGGCAAAGCCTATATCAGCAACACCGAGCAATTTATAGATCGTCTGGCAAGTAATAGCTCCTGGACTGGCAAGCCCTATACCGTGCAGTGTCCTGATCAAGGCCCGCAACCCTCGAAGGAGTGGCTAAACGGCCTGCTCCAGCAATACCGCCAATAAGGTTTAGCGCTTAGCGCCGTTCGGGGCTACAAGGGGCGAAGATCTTGCTGGGTTTGGTGAGTCGGTGGGTGCCGCTGGGGTGGCCGGTGTTTATCGTGGTCGATAAAACTGTTGAAAACGGCGACAAGGAGGCAAGATCAAAGCAAAGTTTTCCGATGTCCTGGTGTTCGTGCGCCGGGTCATCTGGGCCGAAGAGTAATTCGACAAGTCTACGTTTCGCGCTGATCAGATGATAATTTATCGCGATGACCGGGAAGTGATGCTTAATCAACTGGCTTCCACTGCCTGAAATGGCCAAAGTTGATCATTGTGTTACACTTTAAAAAATCAGACTGAGTGGGACCCGCGCAAAGCGATCTTACTGAAGAAAAACCAAGAATAGTAACTACTCAGGTGGGTATGGCAGATGCTTTTCAAGACCGACAGAGGCCAGGACGGCCTCTGTCGAGCGTACATGGATGTATTTACAGCGTGAGCAACGCAGTCAAACGACACCGTTAAATCCGCTCGGCATTGCCACAGGAGGAATTTCGTGAACTTTTTCATCGACCGCCCGATCTTTGCCACGGCCATCGCCCTATTCATGGTGTTGGCGGGTGCTATCAGCATGCTGGTGCTGCCGGTCGCTCAGTACCCACCCCTAGTGCCACCGCAGGTTCAGGTGTCCACGCAGTACATCGGTGGCAGTGCCGACGTGGTGGACGGTACCGTGACGACACCGCTCGAAGAGCAGCTCAACGGCGCGGCCGGCATGATCTACATGTCTTCCAGCAGCACCAATAACGGCGATTCGATCATCAATCTGACCTTCGAAGTCGGATTCGATCAGGACATCGGCCAGATGGAAGCACTGACCCGCAGTAATGAGGCCATATCCGAACTGCCGGCTGAGGTGCAACAGGTCGGATTGGACATCAAGAAGTATTCCACCAATCTGCTGCTGGGGGTCAACCTGACCTCGCCCAACGGCACCCACGATGGGATATTTCTGCAGAACTACGCCGACATTCACCTCGCCGACCCGCTGGCGCGGATTCCCGGCGTCGCGTTGGTCAATAATTTCGGTTTGAGTAAGTATGCCATGCGCATCTGGCTCGATCCCGGCAAGCTGACCAACCTCGGACTGACTGCGATGGATGTCACCAACGCCATCCAGGAGCAAAACCAGCAGGTGGCCGCCGGCAAGGTCGGCCAAGCCCCGGCACCCAAGGGCCAACCGTTTCAATTTCAGCTCAACACCCTGGGGCGTCTGGAACAGGTCGCGCAGTTCGAGGACATCGTCGTGCGCGCCCTCCCGAACGGCTCCGTGGTGCGCATCAAGGACGTGGGCCGGGTGGAATTGGGGGCCGAGGAATACGACTGGGATGTCAAGGTCGACGGAAAGCCCGCAGCTTTTCTGGTGATCTCTCAGTTGGCCAACGCCAACGGCCTGCAGATCAAAAAAGCGGCCGTGGAAACCATGGAACGACTTGCCAAGAATTTCCCCGAGGACATGGAATGGTCCATCAAATACGACACTACGACGTTCATAAGCAGTTCCATCCATGAGGTCATCGTGACCCTGCTGGAGGCGGTTTTGCTGGTGATCTTGGTAGTGTTCGTGTTTCTGCAGGACTTCCGCGCCACCTTGATTCCGGTGATCGCCGTGCCGGTCTCCCTGATCGGCACCCTGGCGTTCATGCTGGCGTTCGGTTTTTCCATCAACGTCCTCACCCTGCTCGGGCTGGTCTTGGCCGTGGCCCTGGTAGTGGACGATGCCATCGTGATAGTAGAAAACGTGATGCGTAAGCTGGAGGAAGGCGCGCAGGACCTGAAAAAGGCCACCCGCGAGGCGCTCGAAGAGGTGCGCGGCCCCATCATCGCCACCACCCTGGTGCTCATCGCGGTGTTCGTGCCGGTATCCTTCATCCCCGGCATGACCGGTCTGCTCTACAATCAGTTTGCCCTGACCATCGCCATCTCCGTGGGCCTGTCGGGCATCAATTCCCTGACCCTCAGCCCGGCTCTCTGCGGGGTGTTTCTGCGTCCGGAATCGGGCAAAAAAAATGTCTTCTTCCGTGCCTTCAACCGGGCCTTCGAAGCCTTAGCCAACGGCTACGCCACGAGCGTCAAGATACTCTCCCGAGCTTGGGTTCTGGTTGTGCTGGCCTTTGCCGGCCTGTGCGTGCTCACCGTGCTCCTGTTCGAGTCGGTGCCTACGGGATTCGTGCCAGAGGAGGATCAGGGCTATGTCATGCTGATTGCCCAACTGCCCGAAGCGGCAACCATCGAACGTACCGAAGCCGTCATGGGGCGCGCTTCGGAGATGGCGCAGAACACGCCGGGAGTAGCCGATGTGCTGGCGATCGCCGGCTACAACGTCATCGATGCCCTCAAGCAACCCTACGCGGGCGTAGCCTTCGTGGTGTTGAAACCCTGGGACGAGCGCGCTACCCCGGACACGCAGCTTGAGGCCATCATGAAGAGTCTGCAGGAACAGGTCGCTCAGATCCCAGGTGCCAGGATCTTGGTGGTGAACGCGCCCTCCATTCCCGGCCTGGGTCAAACCGGCGGCTTCACCTTCGAGATCCAGGATCTAGACGGCCAGGGGGTCGAAGCGCTGGGCAAGGCGTCCACCAACTTTATCGAGCAGGCCCGTCAACGGCCGGAACTCACCGGTGTCTACACCACCTTTAATCCGGAAGTGCCGCAGCGTTTTTTGGATGTCGACCGCACCAAGGCCAAAACCCGAGGGGTATCAATCACCGATATCTTCGACACCCTGCAGATCAATCTGGGATCGCTGTATATCAACGAATTCAACAAGTGGGGGCGGGTCTACCGGGTCTACGCACAGGCCGAGACGGACGCGCGTACCACGGAGGACGACATCGGTCGCCTCAGGGTACGCAACCAGGATGGCGAGATGATCGAACTCGATGCTTTCATCGAGTCCAAACCGATGGTCGGCCCCTACAACATTGCCCATTACAACATGTACAAGTCGGTCGCTGTGAACGGGACCAATGCACCCGGTTATAGCTCCGGGCAGGCGATCGAGGCCATGGAGGAACTCGCGGCGACCGCCCTGCCGGAGGGCTTCGGCTTTGAGTGGACCGGTTTGACCTATCAGCAGCTCAAGGCCGGAAACCTTGCGCCTATTGCCTTCGGCCTGTCGCTGGTATTTGTTTTCCTGGTACTGGCCGCGCTGTACGAGAGCTGGGTGATGCCCTTCATGATCCTGTTATCCATCCCGCTGGGTTTGCTGGGGGCGGTCGGCGCGCTGATGCTAAGGGACCTGGATCTGGACGTGTACGGTCAAATCGGCCTGGTCATGCTGATCGGCTTGGTCGCCAAGAACGCCATTCTCATCGTGGAATTCGCCAAGGAACGACGCGACCAGGGTGACAGCATCATAGACGCGGCCATGACGGCGGCGCGGCTGCGCCTGCGGCCGATCCTGATGACCGCCCTGGCCTTCGTCATCGGCCTGTTGCCGCTGGTGGTCGCCACCGGTGCCGGCGCCGGCAGTCGCCAGTCGCTGGGAACCGCGGTGGTCGGTGGCCTGGCATTTGCCACAGTCATGATCGTCGTGGTGCCCGTCATCTACGTGCTGCTCGAAAGGCTCAGAGAGGGCAAGGCCGGGCGAAAGGCCGGTGATGTTGAAGCGGGTGGCACACCGCCGGGCAAGGCGACCGCCGAACCTGAGCCACAGGACGCCTGAACGCTATTCCGCAATTAAAACAGGACACACCAACATGCAAACGATGAATCGAATAAAGTTGACAGGTATGCAAGCGCTGATCGCGACTGCGTGTGCGCTCCTCCTGCTGCTGACGGCATGCGCCGACAAATCCAAGCAGACGGAGCTCAAACCGCCACCCCCCAATGTTCAGGTGGCCGAAGTCACTCAGGAAAAGGTCCCGATCATCATGACCTTCAGCGGGACGGTCAAATCTGTCAAATCAGTTGAGATCATCCCGCGCGTGTCCGGCTATATCGATGCACGATACTTTGAAGAAGGCACCTTCGTAAACGCGGACGATCCCCTCTATCTGATCGATCCGCGACCCTTCAAGGCCCGGCTCGATGGTGCACAGGCGCAGCTGAAAGAGCACCAGGCCAGCGCCGCCTTCTGGAAGAACGAGGAGAAACGCTACACGAAGCTGGCAGAAAAAGGCGCCGGATCCGTGGAGGACAAGGAAAAAGCCATCACGAAACGCCAGGAGCTGCTGGCGGAAATTGATAAAGACAAGGCCGATATCGAAAACGCCCAGCTGGATCTGAATTACACCAACATCACCGCCCCGTTCAACGGACGCATCCAGGACACCCAAATCAACGTGGGGCAGTTGGTGCATGCGCAACAAGATGTACTTACCACACTCAAACAGATCGACCCCATCTATGTGGTGTTCAATGTCAGCCGTCGCCAGGTGTATGAGATGCAGCGGCTTAAGCGCGAGGGCCTGGCGTTTGACTCCTGGAAAGACTTCCAGGTCGAGGTCGAGTTGCCCGATGGATCACGCTATACTCAGCAGGGCAGGCTAAATTTCATTAGCGCCCAAATCGATGCCACGACGGACACGATGGAATACCGCGCTGTGTTCCCCAACCCGACCGATAACTCGGCAGAGATTGCGCTTATCCCCGGTCAGTACGTACCGGTACGCCTGACGGTGGGCGAAGACCCAAACACATTGCTGATTCCGGGCTCCGCCCTGGTGGAGAGCCAGGTCGGCTCCCAGGTTTACGTAGTTAACAAGGACAATAAGGTAGAGAGCCGTAAAGTGGTAGTCGGGCAATCCTACAAACAGCACTGGATAATCAAAAAAGGCGTTAAAAAAGGCGAGCGGGTGATCTATGACGGCGTCCAAAAAGTGCGCCCCGGTGTGGTCGTCAACATCAAGGACAAGGATTCGACAGTGGAATATTCTCGCATGCATGAAGGATAAGATACCCTTCGTTGGACTGATTAGGAATGCGGACGAAATAAGTTGACCCGCTGGCGCCGCATGATTGTTCGTCTTCAAGGCGCGACAACAGGCGCATAGCTGGGCTATGTAACTGTTGTCGCAACGCCGAAGAGGGGCGATCAGGCAAGC
>JAAUXY010068996.1_pt1 | contig 19801 bp, 19 predicted proteins | sample 7278121 | NCBI WGS metagenome assembly JAAUXY01 (sample SAMN14350117, study PRJNA611818) | marine sediment metagenome | isolation source: surface marine sediment (1.8m) | place: French Polynesia: Moorea | collected 2018-08 | reverse complement strand
GAGCTGCTCGTCATGATCCGCGAGTTCGATGAGCGCGCCGGTTTCGTGCAATGGGGGCTGCACACCTGTGCCGAGTGGCTCGCCTGGCGTTGCGATCTCAGCATGACAACGGCGCGCGAAAAGGTCCGGGTCTCCCATGCACTGAAGTGCCTGCCATTGGTCTCGGAGTCGTTTTCCATCGGTGAACTGTCCTATTCGAAGGTGCGAGCGCTGACACGTGTCGCAACCGAGACGAACGAAAAACAGCTCCTCGATTTCGCGCTGCGCCACACGGCGACCACGGTTTCGGAACGCTGCCGCGAGCTTCGCTGCGGTCGGGAGGCATCGACGGGCATCGCCGAGAGAGCCTGGGCGAATCGCGCGCTTCGTGTGCGGCGCGATCGCGAGCGGAACATGATGACGATTACCGTGGAATTGCCGCTGGATGCCGGCGAGCTCGTCGAGAAAGCGCTCGATAAGGCGCGAGACGACGGCGTACTCGAAATCCCCGACCTGGCCGATACGTCATGGTCGACACGCCAGGCCGATGCTTTTGTCAATGTGCTCACGAGCTACCTGTGCGGCGACGGAGGGAGCACCAACGACAATTACCTCGTGACCATCCACGTCGACGAGGCCGCTTTGGCCGGCGGTGACGGCCGCGCAACCCTGCCCATCGAGACGGTGAAGCGGCACTGCTGCGACGGCCAGGCCGTGGTTATTACCGAAACCAGCGAAGGCGAACCACTCTCGATCGGCAGGAAGTCTCGCGTTGTTCCCAGAGCGATCGAACGCGCCGTTCACGCACGCGACAACAACTGCTGCACGTTCCCGGGCTGCAGCAACCATCGATTCCTGCACTGCCACCACGTTGAGCACTGGGCTCACGGCGGAGCAACGAGTGTCGACAACCTGATGCTGCTGTGTACCCGGCATCACACGCTCGTTCACGAGGGTGGCTTCACGATCCGCAAGGACTTTCTCGACAACTGGGCGTTTTTCCGGCCGGATGGCGTCGGCGTTCCCGAGATCGGCTATGTGTCCACGCTACGTGACAATCCTCCCGCGGGAGCATTATTGAGCGCATTGGAAAACCGTGTTCGAGAGCCGATGCCACCGGCGTACTTGCATTGACCTGACGGACCCGACAGACAATAGCGGGTCAAAATGTGCGGCCTATGGTTCTATTGCGAGCGATAGGGACCGTCTGCAATTTGACTGACCCTTGAGAGCACTTTCCAGACGCCATCTTTACCCTTCATCCAAGTGTCGATCATGTCGAAGTGCGGCGGCAGCTTGCCAACACCTTCTTGCGCCCAATCCATGCTCCATGTCACCCGGGCAACTACGATCGGGCCAGTCTCACTAATAAGTGCGACTGAAGTTACTTCGGCCATCGATGCGCTCATTCCCTCCATACTCAAATAGGCCTCTTTGCTAATGGGAGGTGCATCGCTGTACGCGCGAACCAAGCGAAAATCACGGTGCATGATCGAATCGACTTCCGGGAGGTCACTTGCAACAAGTGCGCTGGCCCAAGCTTTCTCTTGGGCAAGAATCGCTTCATGAGTCGCACTGTGTTGCTCAGCACTGGCAATACCGCAAGACAGGATGGCTATCGCTGCAACAACCCGAGTCTTCATGAAATCTCTCCTATCTCAAAACCCTGGACGACGGCTCACGGCCATTTGCAGCCTTCCAGGTTCCTGCCGCGTCACCCGGAACTTCGATACAAACACAGTTCTTCGGCGGGGTCCAACACACCGGTGACGTACTCATCTACCGAACTCAGTCCTTCCTTCAATCCCCGGTAATGGATCTGCTCAAGACATTCATCCAGCGTGTACCAGCCGTAGTCGGAGTTTTCCTCGGGATCCAGTCGAACATCGGCCTGCTGGATTTCAGCCGCGTATACACCTATTAGCTGCATCTCCCTGAATCGGCGGTTGTAGATGATGTAGGCGTGCTCGGCAGCCCAGATAGTCGCTACATCCAGTCCAATCTCACCGAGGTGACGAAGAATAGCGTGCTCGATAGTCTCGTCGTCTCCCACAACATTGCTGGGAATCTGCCAGAATCGCCCACCGTTGAAGTATTTATCCGCCTTGGTTCGTGACGTGTAGAGGAGCAAGAATCGGATCGCATCCGGGTCTCGCCGAAATGCCCAAACATCGAATACACCGGTTGCAAGTTTCATCATGAGTTCTGGGTCTTAACCTGAACCGGACACTCGAGCGTCTGGAATGGTCGCGGAAGCGGATACCAATGTCGCGAATCCCGCCCCCTTCCAGTCATCGTAATTCGGTCCTTACCATTAGCAACGCGTCGGCCATGTGCTGGCCGAACTCCACGTAGCTCTCCTCCGACGGATGGTAGCCGTCCGGCGCGAACTTGTGCTGTTCGGGTTCGAAGTCCAGCGGCACGTGTACGGACGCGGGATACTTGTCGACAATTGCCCTGGTCGCCGCGTCGAAGGACCGCGCTCGCATGCCGATGACGGCGCGAAGCGGTTGCGGCAACAGCGGAAAGCCGTGCATCGGCGGCATGCCGGCAACGGCAATATCCGCATTCGGCGAGTGTGCACGCAGCTTGTCCAGCAACAGCGACAGGTTGCGCTGCCAGGTATCCAGGTTTGTCAGACCGGTAATATCGTTCACACCGACAGAGACGATGAAATAGTCGGCCGCGTCGCCGGGGAGCTTGGGTACGAGCTCGTCGATGACCTTTCTCGAATCGTAACCGCTCCTGCCAAGCGCCTGCCACGACACGCGGCACTTGCGCGCGGACGCGAGCGCAGCCGCCGTCCGGCCCACGAGCGCTTTCGACAAAACGCTTGCTCCCACACCGGCAATGATCGAATCGCCGACTGCGACCAGCCGCAGCGTGTCTCCGTCGCCGCAGGCGCCCTCGCGCGGCCCGACCGCAGGCGCAAAACGCGGCGCCGTCTGCCGCACGTAAAGTGCTTGTGGCAACAGAAACGGGAATAGGCCCCAGAAAAGCAGGTCTCTCATGGGGCGGATATTAGCCGTTTTGACGGATCGTGGATTGACCGCGGTTTGATCGCGGTCTTACGACCGCTCCTACAGCTCCGATTCAGGGCGGAAGACGAGATCGAGCTGCCGCGCAGCTTTGACGTCGTCGAGGCGGCGCACGGGCATCGTGAATGGCGCTTCCTTGAAGCTCTTGCCGTTGCGCGCTTCTTCGGCGATCGCGATCATTGCGTCGGCGAACCCGTCCAACGTTTCCTTGCTTTCGGTTTCCGTCGGCTCGATCAGCAGGCATTCGGGCACCAGCAGCGGGAAGTACGTCGTCGGCGCATGATAGTTGCGGTCGAGCAGCGCCTTGGCCATGTCCATTGCGGTCAGCTTCAGCTCCTTCGCCTCGTGCCGCAACGTCACGATGAACTCGTGTGTCGCACGGCGGCCCGGGATTGCGAGCTCGAAACCGGCCTGTTTGAGCTTCGCCGCAAGGTAATTGGCGTTGAGCGTCGCGTACTGAGCGATACGCGTCATGCCGTCGCGGCCGACCATGCGCATATAGACGTAGGCGCGCAGCAGAACGCCGGCGTTGCCCATGAAGCCCGAGAGACGACCGATACTCTGCGGCAGGTCGTCTTCGGTCAGCCAGTTGTAATGCGGTTGGCCGTCGACCTCGGTCTTGCCTACGATCGGCAGGGGCAGGAACGGTATCAGTTTCGGATGCACGCCGATGGCGCCGGATCCCGGCCCTCCGCCACCGTGCGGCGTCGAGAAGGTCTTGTGCAGGTTCATGTGCATGACGTCGAAGCCCATGTCGCCCGGCCGCGCTTTGCCGAGAATGGCGTTCAGGTTTGCACCATCGCAATACATCAGTCCGCCCGCTTCGTGAACGATGTCGCAGACCTCCTGGATGTGCCGCTCGAATACGCCAAGCGTCGACGGGTTCGTCAGCATCATGCCCGCCGTGTTCGGGCCGACCGCAGCGCGCAGCGCCTCGACGTCGACGTCACCGTCCTCGACCGTCGGTACCTCGACGACCTTGCAGCCGATCATCGTCGCCGTCGCGGGATTCGTCCCGTGAGCGGCGTCCGGCACGATGATCTCGTTGCGGTGCTCCTCACCGTTGGCGGCATGGAACGCCTGCATCATCGCCACACCGGCGAACTCACCCTGGGCGCCTGCCATGGGTGTGAGCGACACGCCTTCCATGCCCGAGACGTGCTTCAGCATCTCCTGCAATTCGTACATACAGCTCAGGAAACCCTGCCCCTTGCTGGCAGGTGCGTGTGGGTGTCGCCCGGCGAATTCCGGCAACAGCGCGAGCTTGTTGCAGGCGCGCGGGTTGTACTTCATCGTGCAGGAACCCAGAGGATAGAACTGCGTATCGATCGAGTAGTTCTTCTGCGACAAACGCGTGAAATGCCGCACGACTTGCAGCTCCGAGGCTTCAGGCAGGCGCGGGCGATCCTTGCGGCGCAGTGCCTCCGGAATTTCCGGGCCCTCGGCATCGTCGGGCGCCTGCGCGTAGGCATGGCGGCCGTGACGCGACTTTTCGAGTATGAGGGTATCGCGGTTGGTAACAGTCATTCGTCTTCCAGGGTAATTCCGAGCGCGCGAAATGCGGCCTCGTAGTCCGGCTCGTTGGTAATGTCTTCAATATGTTCGTGGTGCACGACCGTGTTGTTCTCGTCGAGCACGACGATGGCACGCGCAAACATGCCCGCCAGCGGGCCGTCCATGATCTCCACGCCATAGTTCTCGCCGAAGCCTGCGTGCCGAATCGCCGACAGCCCGACGACGTTCTCGAGCTCGTGTTCCTTTTTGAATCGTTTGTGCGCGAACGGAAGATCGTAGGAAATCATGAGCATCGCAATATCGTTGTGGCCGGCACCATACTGATCGAACTTCCTCACAGACGTCGCACAAACGTCGGTGTCGATACTCACGAAGATGTTCATGATCTTTCGCATACCGATCCAGTTCGCCAGCGAAACGTTGGCGAGACTGGTGTTGACCAGCGAGACGTCCGGTGCAGCGCTGCCGATGGCCGGCAGCTCCCCCGCAGTCCGATAGGACGAATGATCGAAGACGATCTTGCTCATGCCTTCATGACCTCCCGCATCGCGCTTACGTATGCTGCAACGTCCTCGCTCGTCTTGGTCTCCGTCGCACAGACAAGCAGTGCGTTGCCCAGCTCCGGATAGTCTGCTGAGAGGTCGTAGCCGCCGAGGATGTCGCGTTCTGCCAGCTGATCGAGGACCGGCGCAACCGGCCGATCGAACCTGAGCGCGGTTTCGTAAAGGTAGGGACTGTCGTAGACGCGCTCGATGCCGTCGATGGCAATCAGCCCGTTCACGAGTTCCGCGGTATTGTGGTGCGAGCGGCGTGCCACGCGCGCGAGCCCGTCGAAACCGAGCAGCGACATGTAAATCGTGCCGGCCGTGACGAGCAGGCCCTGGTTCGTACAGATGTTCGAGGTGGCCTTGGATCGGCGTATGTGCTGCTCGCGTGCCTGCAGCGTCAGTGCGTAACCGACATTGCCATCGAGGTCGGTCGTCCGGCCCACAATGCGCCCCGGCATCTGCCTGACGTGTTTTTGCTTGCACGTGATAAAGCCGAAATACGGGCCGCCCGACGACAGCGGTGAACCCAGCGGCTGCCCGTCACCGCAGCAGATGTCGGCACCCGCCTCACCCCACTGTCCCGGCGCCGACAGCAGCGACAGCGTCGTCGGGTTGACGATCGCGATGACAAACGCCTTACGCGCGTGCGCCCAATCGGTCAGGCGATCGACGTCCTCCAGGGTACCAAGGAAGGTCGGCTGCTGGATCACGACCGCCACGGCATCGTCCGCATCGTCCAGCGCATCGAAGTCGAGCGTGCCGGAATCGACGTTCATGGGCAGTCGATCGAACGACAGGCCCTGGCTTGCCGCAATGGCGTCGGCGACTTTCTCAAACGTGTGGCTGACGCCGGGCGCGAGCAAAACGTGCCGCGACTTGTTGCCGCGATTTGCGCGAACGGCCATGAGCGCAGCCTCGGCCAGGCCTGACGCGCCGTCGTAGAGCGAGGCGTTGCTGACGTCCATCCCAGTGAGCTCGCTCATCAGCGTCTGGTACTCGTAGATCGTCTGCAGCGTGCCCTGGCTGGCTTCCGCCTGGTACGGCGTGTACGCGCTGTAGTACTCGCCGCGAGTGGCAATATCGAACACCGCAGCCGGGATATGGTGCTCGTAGGCGCCGGCGCCGATAAAGCACAACGGACGCCCGTCGAGCGCCGCGCGCTCCTGCATGAGTCGCGACACCTGCATTTCGTTGAGCGCTTCCGGAATCCCTTGCAGTGCGTCGACACGCAGCTCCTCGGGAATCTCGTCAAACAGGTCGTCGATATGCTTCGCGCCAATCGTCGCGAGCATTTCTTGCGTGTCTTTATCGGTGTGCGGGATAAATGCCATGATATGTATCAGTCATCCAGTTCGTCGAGCAGTGCCTGGTAATCGTCGGGCGACATCAGATCGCTTTCGTCAGCATCGTCTGCCGGCTGCAGGCGCACGATCCAGCCTTCTCCGTAGGCGTCGTTGTTAATCGTCTCCGGGACGTCCGCGAGCGTGTCGTTGACTGCAACCACGACGCCCGCGATCGGCGCGTACACGTCGGACGCGGCCTTCACGGATTCGACCACGGCCATTTCGCCATTGTGTTCGACGTCCTGGTCGATTTCGGGCAGTTCAACGTAGACGAGATCGCCCAAAGCAGCCTGCGCATGATCAGTGATTCCGACAGTCACACTGCCGTCTTCCTCTTTGCGCAACCATTCGTGTTCCCTGGTGTAAAGCAGGTCACCCGGTAATTCACTCATAATCAACCCTCCCCTGTATCGATGCGGATTTCTCCGTTGCGTACGAACGGCGTCCTGACGACCCGAACGTTCAGAAGTTTGCCGCGCACCTCGACCCGGGCACGCTCGTAGTCACCCGCAGGCAGCCGCGCAAGTGCGATGGATCGGCCAATCGTCGGCGAAAACCCGCCGCTGGTGATTTCGCCGTCGCCGATGCCTTCCACGACGATGCGCTGGTGGTTGCGCAGCACGCCACGATCCTCGAGCAACAAGCCGACGAAGCGGCGCAATCCGCCCGCGGCTTTTTGCGCCTCGAGCGCCCGGCGCCCGATGAAATCCCGGTCAGCCGGTTCCCAGGCCACCGTCCAGCCGAGCCCCGCCTCGAGCGGCGAAATCGTCTCGTCCATGTCGGATCCGTACAGGTTCATGGCCGCCTCCAGGCGCAGCGTGTCGCGCGCGCCGAGGCCGCATGGCTGCACGCCCGCGGCCACCAGGCGATCCCAGGTCTTCGGCGCCTCGGCGGCCGGCATCAGGATTTCCCAACCGTCTTCGCCGGTGTAGCCCGTGCGTGCTACGAACATGTCGCCCGCGTGCATACCCGTGAAGGGCTTCAGTGCCAGCGCCTGCTCGCGATACTCGGCGTCGATACAGGGCGCGGCAAGCTCGCGGGCCCTGGGGCCCTGCACTGCAACCATCGCCAGTTCGGCGCGTTCACTGACGGCGACGTCGAACGCTTCAGCCTGCTGCCTTATCCAGGCCAGGTCCTTCTCACGCGTAGCGGCGTTCACGACGAGGCGGAAGCTCGCGTTGTCGAAGAAATAGATGATCAGATCGTCTATGACACCGCCGTCTTCGTTGAGCATGCAGGTATAGAGCGCTTTGCCAGACTCCTTGAGCTTGGCGACGTCGTTAGCCACTAGGTAGCGAAGGAAGTCGCGGCTGCGGTCGCCCGCGAGATCGACGATTGTCATGTGCGACACGTCGAAGACGCCGGCCTCCGTCCGGACGGCATGGTGTTCCTCTTTCTGGGACCCATAGTGCAGCGGCATGTCCCATCCGCCGAAATCGACGATGCGTGCGCCGGCCGCGACGTGGCTATCGTACAACGGTGTTTTGGATCCCATATCTCACGACTCCAGAAACGAATAAGGGGCGGCGGACACATACGGTCCGCCGCCCCTCTGTCCTCGAAAACCTGAGAGATAAGTGGCTGTCGCCACGTTCCCCTTCGGTGGGCTGTTCAACAGCCGCTCTCCAGAGCCAATCAGCGTACACAGTCCTTCTGCCTGAGCGTTTCCGGGCGAGTTGCGCCTTCGGCGCCCCGTTCGAGACGGGGTCTCTTCCAGGCACGCTATCGATTGGTGAGGGGATCATAGCCAATAGGTGCGACGGTTGCCAGCCAATGGGGCGGCGTTCACAATCCGCGAAATCGTCGATCCGGAGTGCCTGGTAATGCTTATTCGAAGAAGTGGCGCAATCCTACTATCACTGCTGGTGTTTCCGGCCTGGGCCGGCCCGAGCGAAGATTTCCACGCGCTGCTCGACGAGGCCTGGGAATGGCAGCTCAGTGAAAACCCGGTATTTGCGTCGTCGCTTGGCGACCGGCGCTTCAACGACCGGTGGCGCGATGCGAGCCTGGTGGCAACAGAGCGTCGACACGGGGCGAGGCGTGAGTTCCTGCAACGCCTGTACGCGATCGACCGCACGGCTTTGTCCGACGCAGACCAGCTCAATCACGAGCTGTTCCGTCGCATGCTGCAACAACGTATCGACGCGCATCGCTACGGTGGGTACCTGTTACCGTTCAGCCAGCACGGCGGTGTGCAAAACCTCGAAAACACGACCAACCGGCTGCGACTCTCGACGGCCGGTGACTTCGACGACTGGCTGACGCGCATCGGCAAACTGAATGTCGTTATCGAACAGACGATCGAGCTCGCAGAAGCCGGCCGCAAAGCCGGTATCGTGGCTCCTCGCATCCTGATGGAGCGCATACCGGCTCAAATCGACGCGCAGCGCGTCGACGATCCGAAGGATAGCCCGTTCTACCGGGTATTCGCCGATGTACCCGAATCGATTCCGGCTGCGGACCGCGACCGTCTGCAGAAAGCGGCGCTGGAGACCATCGAGGCTGTCGTGCTACCGGCCTACCGACGGCTCGACGCCTACTTCAACGACACGTACCTCCCGGCTGCACGCGAGAGCATCGGCCTTTCCGACTTGCCAGACGGAGCCGCATGGTATGAGCACCGGGCTCGGCGCTATACGACGACCGCCATGACGCCCGACGATATTCACCGGCTGGGCCTCAACGAGGTGAATCGGATTCGCGACAGGATGCAGGCCGTTATCGACGAGGTCGGTTTCGAGGGGAGCTTCCAGGAATTCCTGGAGTTTCTGCGGACGGACCCCCGATTCTACTTCGACAACCCTGACGATCTCTACCGCGAATACCTCGCGACCAGCAAACGCATCGATCCGGAACTCGTAAAGCTGTTCGGCAAACTGCCACGCATGCCCTATGGCGTAAAACCGATCCCGGATTCGATAGCGCCGGACACGACGACGGCGTACTACACGAGACCCGCCGGCGACGGCAGTCGCGCCGGCATCTATTGGGTCAACCTTTACAAGCCCGAGGCCCGGCCCAGGTATGAGATCGAGGTCTTGAGCGCGCACGAAGCCGTGCCCGGCCACCACCTGCAGATTGCACTCCAGCAGGAGCAGCCCGATATGCCGAATTTCCGGCGATTCCAGGGGTTCACGGCGTTCGTCGAGGGATGGGGTCTGTACAGCGAGGACCTCGGCTACGATCTCGGGCTGTACCAGGACCCCTACTCGCGCTTCGGTGCGCTGACCTACGAAATGTGGCGCGCCGTTCGGCTCGTCGTCGACACCGGGATTCACTACAAGGGCTGGACGCGGCAACAGGCGATAGAGTTCTTCAGGGACAACGCCGCAAAAACCGAGCACGACATCGTCAACGAGATCGATCGTTACATATCAATGCCCGGCCAGGCACTCGCCTACAAGGTCGGGCAGTTGAAAATCCGGGCGCTGCGGGCCGACGCGGAACTCAGGCTTGGCGATAAATTCGACATTCGTGCTTTTCACGACGAACTGCTCGGCGGCGGCGCGCTGCCGCTGGACGTCCTGCAACAGCGAATGGATCAGTGGATCGAGAGCCAGCTTTGATCGGCGACTCTGCGGTGGGAGGGCCGTCCCGGGAGTGGGAGGGCCGTCCCGGCCCGATCGCGGCGAGACGCCGCTCCCACACGACGCCGGTCCCACAACGACAGCTCCTACAAGGCGAATTCGGATCGGGACGCTGCAGCCCGTTTTTCGGCGGTCGCATCCGCCGTCCAGATCCGGTCGATGCGATCGATCCGCGGCATCAGGCCGCAGGAATTCGCAATCTGGATGTTGAGCCCGGGGCGCGCGTTCATTTCGAGAATCAGCGGCCCGCGATCGCGGTCGATAACGACGTCCACACCCAGATAACCGAGGCCCGTCACGTCATGGCCTTTCGCGGCAAGTTCGAGGATGTGCGTCCAGTGCGGGATCTCGAGACCGGATATCAACGCTCCGGTATCCGGGTGTTCGTCGACGAGCTCGTTGTCGAGCACACCGGTCAGCGTTTTGCCGGTGCCGAGATCGATGCCCGCACCGACGGCGCCCTGGTGCAAATTGGCCTTGCCGTCGGATGCTCGTGTCGGTAGTCGCACCATTGCCATGGTCGGGTAGCCCCGATACACGACGATGCGTACGTCGGGCACGCCCTGGTAACTTACCTCCTCGAACACCGGGTCGAACCGAACGCAGTATTCGATGAGCGCCTTGTCGGGATTGCCGCTCAGGCTGTACTGGCCGCTTACGATGTTCGAGATGTGGTGCTGGATCTCGCCGTCGGTCACGAGCATGCCGCTCGCCAGCCGGAAGCTGTCGCGCTTGCGGCTGCTGCGTGCCGCGACGACGAGAATGCCGTCGCCGCCGCTCCCCTGCGCCGGTTTGACGACGAAACTGTCGAGGTTCGCAACGAGATCGTTGAACGTCCGCACCTCGCCCTGGTTGCAAATAACGCCGTACAGGTCCGGCACTGCCATGCCCGCCCTCAATGCGATCTCCTTGGTCTTTGCCTTGTCATCGACGAGCGGATAGAGCCGACGCGGATTGAGCCGCATGATGAACTCGGCGTTGCGTTCATTGAGACCGATGACGCCGGCGTCATGCAGTTTGCGGGCAATGCCTATCATGTCTTGTGTGCGAGCGCCCGGAATCGCCTCAATTCGAGCAGCCGATAACCCGTGTATCTGCCGGCCAGCACTGTCAGCGCCAGCGTGACCAGCAACAGCTCGGGAAACGTGAATACGAGGTGCTCGACCCAGCCGATGCCCATCGCGATGTAGGCGAACACGGCAATGACCAGGCTGCCGAGGCCGGCGCGCATGGCGTCGCCCGCGCCGCGCTCCTCCCAGATGACCGACATGCGTTCGATCGTCATTGCAATGATCACCATCGGGAAAAGTGCCACCGACAGACCCGTCTCCATACCGAGCCGGTGCGATAACAGGCTGATCAACATCATCAGCAACACGACGACGATGAGCACGGCGCTCAGTCGTGGCACGAGCAATAGCCGCAGGCGTTCCAGCAGGAATCGAATGCTGAGTCCCAGTGCCACGAGCAGCGTGAACAGGATGACGCCCCAGACCAGCTTGGTCTCACGAAACGCCAGCGCGATCAGGACCGGCATGAACGTCCCGAAAGCGTCGATACCGACGAGGTTTCGCATGACCACCATGACAAGTGCGCCGATCGGGATCATCAGCAACACGGCGTAAACGGCCTGGGTCTGGATAGGCAGGCTGTACAATGAGAAGTCGACGATGTTGGACCCCTGCGCCCGCGCCTGTCGCTCGGCTATGGCCACTGCGTCAAGGTGGTACTCCTGGATCGCAAAATTGACCTGCAAGTTGCTACCGCCTTCGACGTGCACCAGCGGCTCGTTGCCTCTCCACCAGACGAGAAAACGATCGGGAATGCTCTCTTCGCCGGTCGCCGGATTGAAGAAGCGCCAGCGGTCGCCGTCGTGAACCTCCAGCCACGACAGTAGCTGCGCATTGCGTTGCCGCCCTGCAAGCTCGAAACCGCGAACCATGCGAGCGGGAATGCGCGCGGCGGCCAGCATCATCGTCACCGTTTCCACGAACTCGTGGTCGTCGCCGACTTCGGATATCAGGAGCTCGACGTTCGAATCCGGCGTAGGATCGTTGAGATGGCGCAGCAGTTCCGTCGTGAATGACGCCGTGTCTGCCGAGCGTTCGCGTACGTCGGCGACGATCACATCCACGGCTGTCTTCATCGGTTCATTGATGACCGGCTGCGGCGGAAACGGCGGCGTCGTATCCGCCTGCTCGCTGGCAGGGTCCTCGTAGACGGAAATACGGTAGTAGATCGTCTGTCTTCCGTCTGCGCGGCGAATCGCCCACTGCGCCTCGCGACCTCCGCTCGGATAATTGAGGCTGAAACCGTAGCCGCGGGAGACGGAATTCTCGTTGTGTGTGCGAAACCCCGGGGTCAGCGTCGGGATATGCAGTTTGACCTTGATCGATCCTGGTCCACTGTCGAAGCTGATCGCCGACTCGATGGTCCAGACCTGCGTCTCCTGATCTTCGACGATCGGGAATCCCAGGGCTTTCCACTTGTAAAAAAAGATGCCGACTCCCAGTATCGTCAGCGTCAATGCAAGCACGTAAACGTAGCGTTGCTTCATGGTCCCCCCTTAGCGGCCCACGCCAAGCGCCACCTTTACCGCTCGCTCGCGTATCGGTCCGCTGCGATTGAATAACCGCATCCCCGTGGACCTGAGCTCGCCGAGAATAGCCGAGTCGGATTGAAATAGCCGGTTCAGACCGGTCATGAAATGCAGCATCGTCGCGTTCGCGCCTTTGCGCGCACGTTCATAGTTCCTGAGCACCGGCCGGTCCGCGGGATTGAGGCCGCGCCCGGTGGCATCGATGACGACCCGAGCAAGTTCCGCGGCGTCCTGAAGGCCGAGGTTGGCGCCCTGGCCAGCAAGCGGGTGTATCGCGTGTGCAGCGTCTCCGATCAAAGCGACGCCCGGCATGACGTAGTTCCTCGCATGGCGCGCCACCAGCGGAAACGACCCGCGCGGGCCCTCGAGGACCAGCTCGCCGAGTACGGAACCCGAGGCCGCAGTCAGCATCGCGGCCAGTTCCTCATCGCTGGCCGTTCTGGCCTCGGCCACCGTCGCCGGAGTGGTGGACCAGACGACCGAGACGCGGCCATCGGACAGCGGCAACATGCCGAGCGGGCCGTCGCGCAGGAAGCGCTGCCATGCCGTGTGTCGGTGCGGAAACTCCGGCCGCAGGTGCGTAACGACCGCTTCCTGTTCGTAGGGCCATGTCTCGGTGTCGATGCCGACACTGTTGCGCACGAAGGACCGCGCCCCGTCCGCGGCAATGATGAGATCGGCGCCGAGCGTCTCGTCGTCGCCGACGACCAGTTCGTAGCTGCGGCCGCGTCGCCTGACCGAGCGAATCGCCGTACCGAATCGCAGCTCAATGTCCAGCGTGTCCAGCACGTCGAGCAGTGCAGTCTGGACGAGCACGTTCTCAACGATGAAGCCAAGCTGCGGTACGGCGAATTCGGCTGCCTCGAAACGCAACGCCGACGGGCTTTCCTCGGTATCGTCGGCGTCCCACACGCGCATGCTGTTGTACGCACAGGCGCGCGTCGAGGCGACGGCAGCCCAGGCGCCAACGGAGTCCAGCAGCGCGGCTGAACCGGTGGACAGTGCCGAAACCCGCAGCGCAACCTCATCGCTACCCGTATGAGTCGGACGCTCGCCGGCGTCGACAATCGTCAACCTGAAACTACCGGCGACGCCACTTTGCGCCAGCAGGGCCGCGCACGTCAGTCCCGTGACGCCGCCGCCCGCAACGACGACATTCAGCCGATCGCTCACTTGAGCGGCACCCCTCGCGAGAGGCGCGGCAATCGGCCGGCGAGGCCCATCGTGTGCTTCGCAAAAAGCGATCGAACACCGGGCACGAGATCGAACCCGATCATGCCGACGTTTCGCAACACGCGTAGCGGCATGCGGCGGGTGCCGAACAGTTTTACGAGACTGTCCGTGAAGCGGACGAGCTTGCCCTGGTCACCGCGACGCCATTCCGCGTAGCGATCCAGCATTCCCGGATCGTCACGATGGTCTGCAAGGCAGTCGCACAAGGCCGCGACGTCGCGCATGCCGAGGTTGAAGCCCTGCGCCGCGACGGGGTGCAGGCCGTGTGCCGAATTGCCGACCAGCACCGAGCGTGTTGCGGTCAGGCGGGACGCTCTGCTCAGTACGAGCGGGTAGGCTGCCCGTTTGCCGACTTTCGAAAGCTCGCCGAGCCGGTTACCGAACGCCGACTGCAGTTCCGCAAGGAACGCCGCGTCATCCAGGCCGAGCACCCGATTCGCGTCACTTTCCGCGACCGTCCAGACGAATCCCGTCCGAGCTTCGGAAAGTGGCAGCATCGCGAGCGGACCCTGCTCCGTGAACCTCTCGTAGGCGACGTTCTCAATCGGTTTCTCGGTCAGCAGGTTACCGACCACGGCGCGCTGGCCATAGCTTGCGCGGGTGGCGGCAATACCCATCATCTCGCGAACCGCCGAGTTCGCGCCGTCTGCTGCCACCAGCAGGCCGCATTCCAGGCTCCGGCGCTGGCCGCTGCCGGCATCGACGCTGGCGATTGCAGCCTCCGGCGCGAGTTCGACGTCGACGATTCGAGCCGGGCACAGCACGTCGATCTCCCCGTTTTCGTCCAGCGCCTGCTGCAGCACGCCACCGAGTACCCGGTTGATCACCACATAACCCAGCGCCTCGACGCCCTGCTCCGCGGCGTCGATATGCGAAAAGCCGAAGCGACCCTGGTCCGAGACGTGAATGCTCGTGATCGGCGTGGACGCGGCCTCGATGTCGTGCCACAGGCCCATGGCCTCGAACATGCGCTGCGTGCTGCGCGACAATGCCGTCGAACGGTCGTCGAAACTCGGCTGTGCAGGCGCCGAACGCTGCACTGCCTCGACGACCGCAATCCGTAGCCCGAGCGGCAACAGCGCGAGCGCGAGGCTCGTGCCGATCATGCCGCCGCCGGCAATCACGATGTCGTAGCGATCGCTCATCCCGCCTGCATCAGCTGCTCAACGGCATCGGCTTCCTTGACCAGCCCTTTTGTCAACACGTCCGGCCCTTTGCTGGTGACGGCAACGTCGTCCTCGATGCGTACACCGATGTTCCTCCAGCGCGCCGGTACTTTGCGACTGTTCGAGATGTAAACGCCGGGCTCGACAGTCATGACCATGCCGTTTTCGAGCTCGCGCCACTCGTCACCGACCTTGTAGTCGCCGACGTCGTGCACATCGATACCGAGCCAGTGTCCGGTGCGGTGCATGAAGAACTCACGGTATGCACCGTCCTTGATGAGCGTCGGCAGGCGGCCTTCGAGCAATCCGATCTTTTTCAGCCCTTTCGTTATCGCACGAACAGCCGCATCGTGTGGATCATTCCAGTGATTGCCCTTGCGGACCTTGTCGATGGCAGCCAGCTGTGCATCGAGCACGATGTCGTAAACGGCGCGCTGCTCGGGACTGAAACGACCGTTGACCGGGAATGTTCGTGTGATGTCTGACGCGTAGTAGTCGAGTTCGCAACCTGCGTCGATGAGCAACAGGTCGCCGTCCTTCAACTCCTTATTATTGTCGACGTAATGGAGAATGCAGGCGTTTGCGCCCGAGCCTACGATCGGACTGTACGACACCCACGCATTGTTGCGTCGGAATTCGTGGCGGAATTCGGCTTCGATCTCGTATTCGTACAGGCCCGGGCGCGTCAACTGCATCGCCCTTTTGTGCGCCGCGACGGCGACCTTGGCGGATCGTCGCATCGCGGAGATTTCGGCACGACTCTTGAAAAGCCGCATGTCGTGCAGCAAGTGATCGAGTGCGACGAACTCATGCGGCGTGTGCATGCCTTTCGACAGGCCGGAGCGCAGCGAATTGACCCAGTCGGCGACACGGGCGTCGAAATCGGAGTACATACCCATCGTGTAATAAACGCGGCTGCACGGCTCCATCAGACCGGGCAGGATGTCATCGATATCGTCGATCGGAAACGCATCGTCCGCGCCGTAGTTCGAGACGACGCCCTCCGGCCCCTCTCGATGCCCGTCCCAGATTTCGCGGTCACGATCGCGCTCGCGGCAGAACACGACGAACTCACCAGACTCCCTGCCGGGTACGAGAGCCGCAACCGCGTCCGGCTCGGCAAATCCGGTGAGGTAGTAGAAATCGCTGTCCTGGCGAAAGATGTACTCGGTATCGCGGCTACGCGTTCGCACGGGCGCAGCGGGCAGGATAACGATTCCTCCCTGGCCGACCATGCGCATGAGCTGCTTGCGACGGCGCGCAAATTCTTTGCTGTTCATAGGCGTGAAGTGTAACTGACTAGTGCAGAGTATCGGGCGTAGGACCGTCGTTTTCAGAGGGGTTTTCGACCGCCCGGACGTCGGCCAATTCCTCGTAGGCAAGCTGCGCGGCGACTCGTACGTACTCGACGAGCTCGGTCAGCGCTTCTTCGCTAGCCTCTTCGTCGTCCTCCTCGTCGATGCCGGCGCGGGTAATCTGCAACATGTCCTTGATGATGTCGGCCAACGGCTCCGCAGCAAGACGCTCCTTGAGCGCCTCTTCGCTGCGTGCAGATACGAGGCCATGCAGGAAGCCCTCGCACCAGTGCGCAAGGCCTGTGGTGCGCGCCGCAACGCCGCTTTCGTCACCCGGTATCAGCAGCTCGAACGCGGACAGTCGTTCGGCAAGCTGCCGATGCGCGATCTCGAAGCTTGCGACCAGCAATTTCTCGCACTCCGTTCGCAGCGCATTGGACCTGTCGACGTCTTCCAATACCTGACGCAGCCATGCCGAACCTGCATTTTGGCCGGCTACAGCGAGCCTGCCGGTCAACAAACCGTGGCTCTGCGCGGCCGTCCATCCGGCGCCGCAGCGGCCGAGCGCCGAGTCGAGCGAATCGTGGTCGAGTTGGCTCTCCATCGAACAATGATCCCATACTGGGAAAATTGATTCTCTACCCTCGCCTGACTATATTGGCCCCATGGCCGAAGACATGAATTTGGTGTTCGAACAGGAACTGAAGCGACTCGAAAAGCGCGTCGATGCGCTCGTGCGCGTGTGCGATCAGCTGCAGGACGAGAACAAGTCCCTGAAACAACGCCAGGATATCCTGACTGCGGAGCGTGCCAGCCTGCTGCAGAAGAACGAGCAGGTTCGCGCCCGCGTGGAAGCGATGATCGGCCGATTGAAAGCAATGGAACAAGGCTCCTAGCGAGCCAAACGTAGCGGAGTAACAAGGTATGACTGAACCGTATGCTCAGGTAAGTGTCAGGATTCTGGACAAGGAGTACCAGGTTGCGTGTCCTGCGAGCGAGCGTACAGACCTGCTGGACTCCGCTGAGATCCTGGACGCCCGCATGCGCGAGATCCGGGACAAGGGCCGTATCGTCGGGCTCGACCGAATAGCTGTGATGGCGGCGCTGAACATGGCGAACGACCTGCTGCACTCGAAGGAGCGCGACAAGGCTCTCGAAGCCGATATCTCGCGTCTCAAAGTCATTTCGGAGCGGGTCGACCTGGCGCTCGGCGGCACTCAGCAACTGGATCTCTGAACGTGAAACCTATTTGGGAAATGGCGCCTCCTGCGGTGTTCGATACTGACCTGGATGTCTTTCGACCCTAAATTTCTACCTAGGGGTCGTGATCTGTCGGCAGCATTTGAGCAGGGTCGTTGGTAGAAGCGACAAGCCTGTTGCGGCCACGGTTGACCCCACCTATTGCTCCGGTTCGAGAGCGAAGGAAAGACCGGCACACGCGGGAGGCGCCTCTTGCGCACAAGAGTCCACGAGCGCCGCTTCGGCGGCGTTGCAAGCTGGAAAAAAATGCTCAAGTACTTGCGTGTACGTTCCGCTTTTTTTCCAGCTTGCGCCTTGCCGAATCGACCCTCGTGAACTCCTCAGCAATGTGCCAGCACTCGCATAATCGCTTATGAGCCCTACTCAGACTCCCCCAACCCATGAGATACGGCGCGTCGTGCTCGACGCGCGGCGTCACATGACGCCGACGGATCGGGCATTGGCGTCCGAGTTGCTCACGCGTCGCCTCATTCGTTCGCAGGTGTTCTTTGCGGCTGGCACGGTCGGCTGCTATTTCCCGATGGCCGACGAGGTCGATACGCGTGCCGTTTTCGAGCGCTGCTGGCGTGCACACAAGCGAGTTTTTGCGCCCGTAGTGTCGCGAAACGGTGACATGTTTTTTCGCGAAGTGTTGCGCGATTCTACGCTCGAGAAAAACGAGTACGGTGTTTGGGAACCGATCGACGGCGCAACCATCGACGAGCGCCTGCTCGATATCGTCATTACTCCGCTCGTAGCGGCCGACGAAAACGGCAACCGCATCGGTATGGGTGGAGGATACTTCGATCGCTGCTTTTCCTATTTGCGGTATCGACACATTTGGCGACAACCCAAGCTGATTGCACTCGCATTCGACTGCCAAAAAGTCGAGAAAATTACGCCAAACCCTTGGGATATACCGCTTTATCGCGTGTACAGCGTGTAGCGTTTCATCCTGTATAGATAGCTTCTCCCGCACTTCGCTGCACTGCACACAGACAACGTCCGGATTCATCGAACTGCGTCGTCGAACATCAGAGCAACAGACTCGTGCGCTACTTTCGATAGCGCTGCACGTTGTTCGAAATGACGCTCAATGAAAACGTCTGAAAACGTGTTTTCAATGCGCGCGTAAGTTGCTGGATTTTTTGCTTTCGTTGTATATACTCAGTCGCGGGTACCCGACACGGAGAAAACTTATGGCTACCAAAAAGAAGTCCAGGAAAAAGGCTTCGAAGCGCAAAGTCGCTAAGAAGCGTAAGGTCACAGCAAGGAGAAAGGCAGCGCCTAAAAAGCGCCGCGTGACCAGAAAGAAAACTGCCGCGAAGAAGAAAAAGCGGACAGTAAGGAAGAAGGCCAAGAAGAAGGCCAAAAAGAAAGTAGCGAAGCGTAAGACCAAGAAGAAGGCGAAGAAGAAAGTCGCCAAGCGCAAGACGAAAAAGAAGGCTAAAAAGAAAGCCAAGAAAAAGGTAGCCAAGCGTAAGACCAAAAAGAAGGCAAAGAAAAAAGCCAAGAAGAAAGTCGCAAAGCGCAAGACTAAAAAGAAAGCCAAGAAAAAGGCTAAAAGGAAAGTAGCGAAGCGTAAGACCAAAAAGAAGGCGAAAAGGAAAGTCGCCAAGCGTAAGACCAAGAAAAAGGCTACGCGACGGAAAGCCACGAGAAAGAAGGCTTCCCGAAGGAAAAAACGCTAGCTCTTAGCCATTCTGGCTGACAAAAGTGCCCGCAAATGCGGGCACTTTTCATTTTGCGACCCATATTCTGGTTTTCGGCCTATCTTTGGGCTACGCTCCCTCACCAGTGGGCTGGGCGGACCGTATAGTCGAATATGGACTCGAACGAAAAGAAGCGTAATGCGGCCAAAGCGTCGCTGGAATTCATCGAGCCGGGCACTACTCTGGGGGTCGGAACGGGCTCTACGGTCAATCACCTGATCGAGTTGTTGCCGACCGTTCGTGACCGCATCGATCGCGTCGTTTCGAGTTCCAAGGCCTCAACCAGGCTGCTTGAGGACCAGGGGTTCGAGATCTCGACTCTTAACGAAGCGGGCGATCTCGACCTCTACATCGACGGCGCCGACGAAACCAACAAGCGGCTGCAACTCATCAAGGGCGGAGGTGGTGCGCTTACCCGCGAAAAAGTACTGGCCGGCGCCGCACGACGATTCGTCTGCATCGTCGACGATTCAAAGCTTGTCGGAATGCTCGGCACGTTTCCGTTACCCGTCGAAGTCCTGCCGATGGCGCAGGCATTTGTAGCCCG
>JAAUXY010002802.1_pt1 | contig 19825 bp, 16 predicted proteins | sample 7278121 | NCBI WGS metagenome assembly JAAUXY01 (sample SAMN14350117, study PRJNA611818) | marine sediment metagenome | isolation source: surface marine sediment (1.8m) | place: French Polynesia: Moorea | collected 2018-08 | reverse complement strand
GGGGAAATCATTTATTTCCAAGTCCCTAACACTTATTTTCTAGAGAATAGGTTAAAGCCAGGCTTAATTCATCAGTTGCGTGAACTAGTAGGTCCACAAAACCTGCTGACCGAAAGTGCCGATTGCTGGCCTTATGGATATGACAACAGTCGACGTCACGCCCAACCGGATGCGGTCGTGTTTGGAGTAGATCACTCCCAAGTTTGTGAAGTTGTCCGTTTCTGTATGCAGCATAGTCTCCCCCTGACGCCCCGCGGTCGAGGAACTGGTACTACGGGAGGTACGGTGCCACTACAAGGAGGAATTGTACTTTCATTAGAACGTATGGATGAGATAGTTGATATAGATCGAGACAATCGTCTCATCACAGTGCAACCCGGAGTGACCAATCAGCGTGTGCAGGATGCCGCCAGTAAGTATGGATTCTTCTGGCCGCCGGATCCAACCAGTGCTGGCTATTGCACGGTAGGTGGTAACCTCGCTTTCAATGCTGCAGGTCCTCGAGCCGTAAAGTATGGTACGACACGCGAGAACACGCTGGCTTTGAAAGCCGTAACAGGTGCCGGTGAGATGATAACTACTGGTGTCCGAACGACTAAAGGTGTTGTAGGTCTTGATTTGACACGCCTGCTAATCGGTTCTGAAGGCACCCTGGCCGTTATCACCGAAGCTACGCTAAAACTTACCCCTGTTAGTGAATCCAAACGGACTTTACGAGCTGTTTATGCAAGTGCGGACACTGCAGCTCTCGCAGTAGCCAGCATTATGACTCAGGCTGTTATACCCTGCGCACTAGAATTCATGGACGGTCAGGCAATTGACTTGATCCGGACGTACTCTCACACCAATCTTCCGCCTAACGCTGGCGCGCTACTTATGATCGAGGTCGACGGACTTAAATCCTGCATCGATAATGCTGCCCGAGCTGTCGCACGTGCGGCTGAGGTAACGGGTTGTCTAGAAGTGAGAAAGGCCTACCGTGAAGAGGAGGTGCTCGAGCTGTGGGCCACCCGTAAAGCGCTCGCCCCTGCCCTGCGCAACGTTGCGCCCCATAAAATAAATGAAGACGTTGTGGTACCGGTTTCACGTCTGCCTGATTTGATCAATGGCCTACAACAACTGAGCTCAGCCTACAATATCATGATTGTCAACTACGGGCATGCCGGCAATGGCAACATCCATGTCAATTTGCTCGTCGATTTAGAAAACGAAACAATAATGAACGCCGCAGAACGCTGTTTAGATGAGGTCTTTAACTTGGTATTGAAACTAGGTGGTACTCTATCGGGTGAGCATGGCGTGGGTTTGGCCAAACGGGATTTCGTTGATCGTGAAATCGATCCAACAACGCTTGCCCTCATGCGTGCCATCAAGCGCCAGTTTGATCCAAACGGTATCCTTAATCCTGGCAAGGCGTTGCCGTTGATTTAGAAGCCGCTTTAAAATTATCCAGGTGAGTGCAGGACAAGGCAAAAATTGGTGAGAAAGCGCGGTTTACATCGAAGCAAATGAGCGTTTTAAGTCGATTATGACGCTGTAATGTGCCACCTCAATAATTTTAAAACAGCTTCTTAGCTATGCCGGTATCATATTGAATCCACTACCAATTCAAGATTAGCTCTATTTAGCGATAGTATATTTCTCAGCCAGTTAAGGCTTTCCGGCGATAGTAACATGGCCAGGGCCGGGTTTCTTGGAAGCTACGCCAACCTGCACTAAAAACTGCTCGTAACTACCTCGCTATAGCTGCATAATCAGCTATTGAGCAGAGTAACTATGCCTTTTCAAGAAGTTTCAGATAAATATTTTTATCCTCCTCACTAAAGCAGCACACAATAATTTTATCAAAGCGTTCCTCGTAATGGCGCATCTCCCCCAAAGCGATTTCGGCCGCCTCATTCTTAGGATAGCCATAAACACCGGTACTGATTCCAGGAAATGCGAGGCTGCGAACACCGTGCTCTAGTGCCAACTCGAGTGAATTTCGATAACAGGCTTTGAGCAACCCTGGTTCACTATGCTCCCCGCCTTGCCACACCGGCCCTACAGTGTGTATGATCCACTTTACAGGAAGTTTAAAGCCAGGCGAAATTTTTGCTTCGCCGGTAGGACATCCTCCCAGTTCCTGGTTATAGGCGCGCAATTCGGGTCCCGCAGCTCTATGGACAGCCCCATCGACACCGCCCCCTCCGAGCAACGAGCTGTTGGCTGCGTTGACGATTGCATCAACCTCTAAAGTAGTGATATCAGCTTGTATAACTTCAATCATAAGATGAAACCTGTGGGTTGTAAGAAATAGTTTTCCCTGCCTGTTTATAGGATATCTGCAGGTTAACCTTGTCTATCGCGTGACCACCAGCTAACATCCAAAAGCCAGTAATGACAGAATAGTTACTCTATCGCCTACTTTACTACCTTCAATCGTGGTCTTGATGGAGACGGGGTCTCTGGGCTCGGTGGTGGCTGCTCATCTTCGTCCGTGAACATCATTCCCTGTCCATTCTCCCGTGCATAGATGGCAATGACATATTCGATTGGCACCAACACCGACATGAGTTTACCGCCGAAGCGCGCGTTAAAAGTCACTTCTTCATTCCCCAATATAAGACCTCTTACAGCCATTGGTGCGATATTCAACACTATTCTATTGTCCTTTTCATATTGGCGGGGAACTTGAACATTTTCGCTTGATGTATCAACCAACAAGTAAGGGGTTGTGGCGTTATCTACCATCCATTGATACATAGCTCGAATTAAATAGGGCCTGCTGGAAGTCATAGTGAGCCAACCCTCGAAGGAGCGATCCCCTTAAAAGCTGTTTTAAAATCCTTCCGCTGGCATAATACGGCGTTAAAGATCACCTCTAAATACTCACTCACTCGCATTTAAGCCGCGCCTTCTTGCCAATTATTGTCTTACACTGACCTGAGAAATTTTAAAACAGCTTCTTACAGCCTGACTGGTAAAAAGGAAATTAAGTACTCAGCCTGGTATGGAAGCCGCCTTGCAAGACACGCTGCGAATACCTGCAGCGCTTCGCCTGCGGCACTTCGCATCCACGCTTCGTCTGTCCCGACGCTGCGCAATCCTGCTTTGCTTGGGCACCGACCCAATACTTCCCTGGTTTGAGCGTTCAAACCTTCGGTTTTCACCCAGCCCATACCTCCGTGTAGGGTCGTTCGCACTTTACGCTTCGCATAAAGCCCGGCCTTCCCATCCCGGGTAAGGCGTTCAAAGCTCTTTAACCCGCTGCTTACCCTGCTTCGTTCGCAGGGCCAGGGCTCACTTTCCGTGGTGGGCCCGTTCGGCCGGGTAAAGCGCTACTCGCGCTTTCCCTTATTCGGCCTTACCTATGTACGCTCGACACAGCTCATCCATGGCCTGCGACTGTCTTGCAAAGCGGCCTCCATACCAGGATTTTAGGGACTTGGAAGCAAATAATATCCCCATCTTATGGGTCTTTTTGTCCGTCTTCAGCGTTGCGGCTTCGGTTACCTAGTCCCAGCTATGCGCCCTTCGCCGCGCCTTGAAGACGAACCAAAATCCGGCGTCATATGAGGAAATCATTTATTTCCAAGTCCCTTAGAAGTAGCTGCGTAGTCACAAGGAATCGAAGCCAAAATGTTTTAAAAAAAGGCGCATTTCAGCTCACTAGAGGCAAATAGCTAATCCTATAAACGGAACTGATCGGTTCATGGGACCTTTTTAGGGCATTTGCAGCCGATTCATTTTTTACCAAAAAGGCTCTTAGTGGATGGATTTAAACATCACCTAAGAACACGATAAGTTTAAAAAACGCCTCTACGCTAACAGAATTCAACTACCCAACAATATTCAGGGTCTAAGTTCAAGCTCCAATTCCGATAGGCTTTCGCGAAAAGATGGTCTGCTAAAAAGCCGCTCGGCATACTTTCTTATTGAGGTGGCCCTAGTGGGTAATTCAATACCGAAGCTAGGCAAACGCCAGAGAATTGGAGCAATACTACAATCCACAAGACTGAACTCGTCACTTAAAAAGAAGGGCTTAGCCCTAAAGACATCGATTGATGAAAGCAAGCTTTCTCGCAAAACCTTACGTGCCGAAGCCACTTTCCTTTCGCTAGATGACTTGAAATTATCAATCAATCCGTACCAATCTCGCTCAATGTGGTAAAGCGCAAGCCTGGATTTAGCCCTAGATACAGGATCTACGGGCATTAACGGTGGGTGTGGGAAGCGTTCATCTAGATATTCCATGATTACGCGAGCGTCATACAAAACGAGCTCCCGATCCACAAGGGTGGGGACTGAATTATAAGGATTAAGCTCGGACAAATCCTCTGGCATCGTCACCGGATCAACATAAATAACGTCCACGGTAATATCCTTCTCCGCAAGCACGATCCTGGTCCGGTGGCTTTGAGGACATAAGGGATCCGAATATAGGGTCATTACTGATCTACGACTGGCGATCAGCGCCACGATCAATCTCCATTGTGTTAACTCAATAGCTTATGGAACGACCTAACCTCACAAACAGTGTTTAGCAAGCTCACCATCTCCATCCCTTGAACCGCTATACATTACGAAACTTTCAGCAGGTCGCGGGGGTTAATCTACCGGGTTAAACCATCCGTGATTTGACCGGTTGGCAAATCGGTGATCCACAGAATCACAGCTTGCTTTCTTTACACTCTTCTGAAACAGCCACTGCTCTCCTGCTCAGCCAATTTGGCAAGTCAGATTTCTGTGCGATCGTCGCCCACTTTGTTGAAAACTCTGGGCTCGCCTTTTCAACGAGTTGCTGTATCGCTAGTGAATGCGTCGATTTTACTACGCTTTGATTTTACTACGCTTTAATGAATATCTTTCCAATATTCCTTCTTCAACAAATAGGCAACGATGAAAAATAGTACCAAAAAAGTGAGTACCCAAAGACCTAATTCTTTACGCTTTAACTGCGCAGGTTCACTTAGATAAACCAAAAAATTGGTTAAATCCAGCATCGCTCTGTCAAATTCCTTGGACGTCATCTTCCCTGGTTCAACGATTTCCAATTTATCGACCACTGGCTGACCACCGGCGTCTTTCTCACCTTCTTTATAGACCGCTTTTTGCCAACCTTGCAGTTCCCACAATACATGAGGCATAGCGGCGTTTGGTAAGACGAGATTATTGACCCCGAATGGCCGCGATTCATCTAGGTAGAACGATCGCAAATAATTATAGACCCAATCAGCCCCTTTAGCTCTGGCAACAAGACTGAGATCGGGCACTTTTGTACCAAACCAGGTACGGGCATCCCGCTCATTCATCGCAACGCTCATGCGATCCCTTATCTTGCTTTCTGTAAAGATAAAATTATCTTCTACCTGCAGAGTCGTCAAATCCAGATCCTCTCCCACTTGGCTATACCTGCTGTAATTAGCAGAATGGCAACCCAGACAATAGTTGACAAAAAGCTTTGCGCCCCTTTGTAATGACCCCTTATTACTAACATCAACAGCCGCATGATCCAGATGTATTCCCTGGCCGCTGGATGCCAGCGCGGTGATCGAGAAAAAAGGCAACAGTGAAGCTACCAAGACAATCCGCTTCATGATGATGTCACCCTTTCCGGCACAGGTTGCTCGGCGTTCAAGTTGGTGAAAGCAGGTAAGAGCAGCGTGAAGACCAAGTAGGCCGCCGGTATCAACCAGGAAGTGAAGATTAATCCCACTTTGTCTGCATCAACACGCATCAGATCATAGAAAGTAATCACACTGAGCAAAACTATAAACACGCTGAAGCTGGTTTTATTGCTGCGTGGCTTGCTGGCAAACCAAAGCGAAATGAAGAATAGAAAGTATACCTCAGAGAATCGAACAGCCAACTCTCCCAGTACTGGCGTCGCTGGTTGAGTACCCAAAAAACCCAGGATGATAAATACACCAGCAAATATGAACAGATTAGCCTTATGCAGGCTGCCGCGATACCGCCATGATCTGGTAGGGTGCCGATCAATCCAAGGCAGTACGAACAGGATGGCCACCGCAAGTCCCATGGCCACTACTCCCATGAAAGGATCCGGTACTGCTCGTAAGACCGTGTAAAATGGTGTGAAGTACCACACTGGAGCAATATGCTCGGGCGTTGTCAATGGGTCAGCCGGTACGAAATTGGCATGCTCTAGAAAATAGCCTCCCATCTCGGGCATATAAAATACAATGATAGAAAATACGATTAAAAACACCACCATTCCGGCGATATCTTTGACCGTATAGTAGGGATGGAAAGGGACACCATCGAGGGGGACACCGTCAGGTCCTTTGTGCATCTTAATATCCACCCCGTCAGGATTGTTAGAGCCGACTTCGTGCAGAGCCAGAATATGCGCCACAACCAGCATTAGCAACACCAACGGAAAAGCAATCACGTGAAGAGCAAAAAAGCGATTTAAAGTAGCATCGGAAACAACATAATCGCCGCGTATCCACAAGGCAAGATCGGGCCCAAAGCCGGGGATGGCTCCAAACAAGTTGACGATCACCTGGGCTCCCCAATAAGACATTTGCCCCCAGGGCAACAGGTAACCCATAAAGGCCTCTGCCATCAGACATAGGTAAATCAACATGCCGAATAACCAGATTAACTCCCGCGGTTGTTTATAAGAGCCATATATTAACGCTCGAAACATATGTAAATACACTACAATGAAAAAGGCCGAGGCACCAGTTGAATGGATATAGCGAATCAGCCACCCCCACTCCACATCGCGCATGATATATTCTACTGATCCAAATGCGAGTTCAGCATCGGGCTTGTAATGCATCGTAAGGAATATACCCGATAGGATCTGAACGACCAGTACAAGTAGGGCAAGGGAACCAAAGAAATACCAGAAATTGAAATTCTTTGGAGCATAATATTTGGAAAGATGTTCTTCCCACATCTGGGTGAGTGGAAACCGCGCATCCACCCAACCCAACAGATTAACAAGCATTTTTTGCATTAGGCCGTCTCCTCCGTCTCTCCAATTAATAAACGCGTTTCACTGAGGTAACGATGGGGAGGCACTTCCAGATTGGTCGGTGCAGGCACGTTTTTATATACCCTACCGGAGATATCGAATCGCGACCCGTGACAAGGACAAAAAAATCCGCCTTCCCAGTCAGGTCCTAAGTCCGCAGGAGCTAATTCTGGACGAAAAGTTGGAGAACATCCCAAATGTGTGCAAATCCCCACTAGTACAAGATACTCCGGTTTGACAGAACGATATTCGTTTTTTGCGAATCCTGGTGTTTGGGAGACTATTTCGGACTCTGGATCACGCAGTTTTCCTTTAACGTTAGTTAAGCTTTTCAACATATTTTGGGTACGATGCACGATCCATACGGGTTTGCCACGCCATTCCACTCGGATTAGCTGACCTGGCTCGACTTTTCCTATATCCACTTCCACTGGTGCTCCTGCTGCCTGAGCACGCGCACTAGGTCGCATGGAAGCGACAAAGGGCCAAGCCACCGCCACCACTCCGGCGCCGCCTACCACTGCTGTGGCAGCTGTAAGCAAACGGCGTCGTCCATAGTCTACGCCATCATTAGCCATCATAAATCTCCTGCTTAAAGTTTTCGGTATTGTAAAATGTCGTATTATAAAATTCGTGTTTATGAAATTGCGGGGTTTGAAAGATTTTATTCCGGAAGTGACGCAATTTTATGCAAGTCCATATAAAATATTCATTGTTTGATCCCAAGCCGGTTCCGTTATGAAGTAGCCATGAAGCTCATGTCGCCACCGACTAACGTAGAAATGTTCGTTAGCAGCGCTAATTGGCAACAACTATCGATGAATACCACCGCTGCTTGCTTTAATTTGGCCTGAGAAAGGCTTTAGTTTCTTGCACGAAGGTCGGATTCCAGCTTAACCGCAGGTTATCTGCAGACTAGACTGTTTCGGGATTACTAGAACATCCAGAGGAAAAAACAGAAATACCTCGACCAGCAACGTTTAAACCTAAATTTTTAAACCTAAATTTTATTAAATGAACTTACCGCGAATCACATCCCCCAAAAACCTTACTAGAATGACTTAACTACCGCCCAAGGTCAAGTTTGAATTTGAGTTTCAAATCGGCAGACCAAAAAGCTTGAAGAACAGGCTCACAAGTAGGATCAGCAGGTGGAGCAAGTAGCCTATGTTCGGCTTTCCCTCGCTCGAGCGCGAATTTCCGTGAATGACAATTGCAAGCCGCAACTCTCCTAGGACGCTTGAACCAACCAAATGTACACTAAAACCCCTAAACAGGGTTCGGAATATCTACAAATTCACATTGTAAATTGTAAGCTCTGGCTCAATTCTGTTGCGGTAGCGGTATCCTGTAGCGCGCGTTAGCAGGTGGCCCGCAGTGAACATCAATACCAGCTTTAGGGGGAAATGAAATTTCGATTCGAAGACCTCAACCCTGAGAGCTTTTGAATAGGATTCCCCCACGCCTGCGGGTACCCCTGAACTTGTCTACCGGCATTGCGGTTCCCCCAATATTTGGTCAGTCAGAGCTCGCTACACCCCCAAATATTGGGACTCCCGCGCCATGCCACACAGCCCTGAAACACCCTCGCTTCACGCGGTGATTTTGTTCACAGCTCAGAGAGCTCTTGAACAAAATCACATCGATAGATCCGTCCAATTATCTAATGCCCTTTTAACGTTGAGCAAAAACCAAATACTGAGTGCATACTCTGCTAACTAGATGCTGACGTAACCATTAACACGTGATAGGGTATGCGTGCTATGTCGATGCTTAAGCATTCCAATTTCGCAGTTAAAGCCATTGTTATCGGTGTGCTGGCCGCAATTGCTCTGTTATATATTTTGCCAGAGACATTTCTGCGCCAGAGACCCGTGGTGGAATTGCATCAAAGCAGAGACACTCACCTGTTGTCCCCTGCCCAAGGGCCGGTTTCATATTCAGAGGCCGTTACTCGCGCGGCGCCTGCGGTGGTCAATATTTATACAAGTAAAACCATCGTCCATAAATCTCATCCTTTGTTGGACGATCCACTTTTGCGTCAATTCTTTGGTAATCGTTTGGGCATACCCAGAAAACGCACCCAAAACAGTCTAGGATCGGGTGTTATTATAAGCTCCCAGGGTTATGTACTAACTAATAACCACGTAATCCAAAACGCAGATGAAATCAAAATTCTGCTCGCCGATGGCCGAAATGTAACTGCTGATGTAGTGGGGATAGACCCCGAAACCGATCTGGCAGTGTTGAAGGTCGATCAGCAGGAATTGCCGAGTATAACCGTAGGCAAATCCGATCAAGTCCGCGTGGGTGATATCGTGCTAGCCATCGGTAATCCCTTTGGCGTGGGCAAAACCGTGACTCAGGGCATCGTTAGTGCCACTGGCCGCAGCCGTCTGGGAATCAATACCTTTGAAGATTTTATTCAAACCGACGCCGCTATTAACCCCGGTAACTCAGGCGGTGCGTTGATCAACGCCTATGGAGAATTGGTGGGGATAAATACCGCAATATTTTCCAACTCGGGTGGCTCACACGGCATCGGATTTGCGATACCGGTAACGTTAGCTCAGGATATTATGACCCAAATTATCGAGAACGGTCGGGTAATTCGCGGATGGCTGGGCGTAGAAATACAGGAACTGTCGCCAGCGCTTGCACAATCCTTTGGCCTGAATAATCCCCAGGGAGTGATAATTAGGGAGGTTGTTAGAAACAGTCCTGCCAGAGAAGCTGGAATCGAGGCTGGAGATATCATTCTAAAACTCAATAATCAAACTATCGGAGATCGCAGCGATGCCCTGAATGTTATTGCCCGCCTGCAGCCCGGTGAATACGCCCAAATCAACGGTATTCGCCGTGGACGAGAGTTTGAGCTCGATGTCAAAGTGGGGAGCCGTCCATCTTTTCAATAACCTGCCAGCGGTGGATTAAGTGAGTCTGTTCGGTAAAAATGAATCGGCCGCAAATACCCCAAACCAACCCAATGTCCCGATTATTTTTATTAGCGCTGACCCCACCCTTCGACATCCCTGTCTCTTCCCTCAAGTGACCGAATAATGAACCTCGTTTTAGAGTGTTTTCGCTTCAATCCCTGCTTCCGCATTCCTTAGCGAACAGGCTCTAAAACGCACGCTGGAGAGCTTGTAAAAACTGCTCATTCTCTTCTGATGTGCCTATTGTGACCCGAAGGCAGTCTATTAGCATGTCATGAGCAGAAAGATTTTTAATCAACACGCCTTGTTGTTTTAACCCAAGAAAGATCTCATCGGCACGACCCTTGGGAACTCGAAACAGAATGAAATTTGCTTCACTAGGAAACACTTTTACTCCTGGTAACTCAGCTAGTTTTTCCGACAGAGTTTGTCGATCTATACGGATACGCTCGGCTTGTTGATCGAACACTGCCCGATGAGATAGCGCGAATTCTGCACTGGCCTGAGTCAAGACATTGATATTGTAAGGAAGCCTCACTTTGTTAAATTCGGCTAGCCAATCAGCAGGACCGATAACCAGCCCAAGCCTTAGCCCAGCGAGCCCCATCTTTGAAACAGTTCGCATGACTAGCAAGTTGTTATAATCAGACACGTTCCTGAGGAAGCTGTCTCCAGCAAACGGTGCATAGGCCTCGTCTACCACCACCAACCCAGGCGCTTGGGGAATAATTTCCTCGAGTTCTCTGCGAGCCCATAGGTTGCCCGTCGGGTTGTTTGGATACGCTAAAAAAATAACAGCCGGCTGATAGCGTTGGATGTGATCCAACATGGGCAACTTATCTAGAAAAAATGATTCTGGTTTAAGGGGCACACCAATGTATCGCATCCCCAAAAAGGTCGCTATCATTCGATACATGACAAAGCTGGGTTCCGGTGCGAGCACTACTCTGTCGGTATCCGCCAACGTCATGGCGATGATTTGTATCAGCTCATCAGAACCGTTACCTAAAAGAATGTCCTGGCCTTCGGGAATACACATCGCTTCGCGGAACCGTCGCTTCAATTGGCTAGCTTGCGGGTCTGGATAACGGTTCAAGCTTACGCTCCGCAAATACCCCAGCCACTCATCGACTACCGGCTCTGGCCAGCGATAAGGATTTTCCATGGCGTCTAACTTGATCATTCCACCCCGATCAGGGACATGATAGGCAGAAAGACTTCGGATCTCCGACCGTACCCACTGTTCAATCACTGGTGTCACCACCGACATTATTTCCTATTTTAGGATCCCTCAGAAGCTGTTTTAAGACCCCTGATGCGGCGCAATCCGGCGTTAAAAACCGACTCAAAATGCTCATTCACTCCCTTTTAAACTGCGCTTTTTCGCCGTTTTTTGCCTTGTCTTGCCCTCGCCTGAGGGGTTTTAAAACAGCTTCTCAGATATCATCATAAAACCGGGTATAGCAGAAGTGTTACAAGAACACACAGTAAATACATGCGGCTACGCTCGACAGAGGTCACCCCGGCCTCTGGCGGTCGTGTAAAACAACTGCTATACGCGGCTGCGTAATGACCTATTTTTTAATAATACGATACTCCGCCGAGCAGGCATGGGCGAGCAGACCTTCTTCGCGAGCCAGTAGGGAGGCTGTTCTACCAAGCTCTGAAGCATCCGTTTGTGAACATGCCATTAACGTGGAACGTTTTTGAAAATCGTAAACGCCCAGGGGTGAAGAAAACCTGGCGGTTCTAGAGGTTGGCAACACATGATTCGGTCCAGCGCAATAGTCACCTAGTGCCTCGGGAGTGTAGCGTCCTAAAAATATGGCGCCCGCGTGCCGAACTTGTTTCACCAATTGATCGGGATCAGCGACGGATAACTCAAGATGCTCGGGGGCGATGTAATTTGCGATTCTTACCGCTTCTTTAAGATCAGCTACCCGGATCAACGCTCCGCGTTCACGTAACGAAGTGCGAATAATTTCTGCCCGAGGCATCTGCGGCAACAGCTCATCCATACTCTCTAGAACCCGTTCGATAAAGATTTCATCTGGACAGAGCAAAATAGCCTGGGCAGTCTCATCGTGTTCAGCCTGGGAAAACAGGTCCATGGCAATCCAGTTTGGCGCTGTGTAACCGTCGCAGATTACTAGTATCTCTGACGGACCTGCAACCATGTCGATACCTACCGTACCAAACACCAGACGCTTTGCCGTTGCCACAAAGATATTGCCTGGACCGACTATCTTGTCCACCGCAGGCACTGTCTCGGTACCGTAAGCCAAGGCCGCGATGGCTTGAGCTCCTCCAATTGAAAATGCCCTGTCGACCCCAGCAATAGCTGCAGCGGCCAGCACTAAGTCATTACTCTCTCCATGCGGGGTGGGTACAACCATTACTAATTCTGCGACACCGGCCACTTTAGCTGGTATCGCATTCATTAAAACTGAGGAAGGGTAACTGGCTTTACCCCCTGGGACGTATAAACCTACTCGATCTAAAGGCGTAACCTGTTGTCCGAAAACCGATCCATCGCCCTCGCAATATTGCCAAGCCTGCAATTTCTGATGTTCTGCATACGCCCTAATGCGCCGAGCAGCAGTTTCTAACACCTGTCGCCGCTTCAAAGGGATAGCTTTTAGTGAAGCCCGCAAAGCACTCGACGGGATTTCCAGATCACTCACCATTTCGGCGTCAAACCCGTCCAAACGTCGAGTGTAATCCAGCAATGCCTTGTCGCCGTACCGTTTGACGTTGCCGAGAATTTCTCTGACGGTCTCAAATACGCTGTTCTCAGTTACATCTTCCCAATTTATTAACCTGTCTAGATTTTGCCAAAAGTTGGAATCTGTAGTATCAAAACGGTGAATTTCAGGCATTTTACATTCCATCAAGCATCGTTTGTTTAGAAAGCCGTTTTAAAATTTTCAGGTGGCACATTACGGCGTTAAAAATGGGACCGATCATTTTGCTTTACATTTCAGCAGGAATTGACAAGGCAAGGTAGACGTTTTTCAAGACCGTCAGAGGCCATCCGTGGCCTCCAACGGTCTCGCAAGGCAGCTCCCATGCCAGAATCTTAGAAATAGCTGAGTAGTCACGCTCGTTTATTACAATCCTCTCATGACGGCACTCGCCGGATATTTGCACCCAGTTGAGCCAACTTTTCTTCAATGCACTCATACCCCCGATCGATATGATAGATACGATCGACGAGTGTTTCCCCTCGGGCAACCAATCCAGCAAGAATCAGGCCGGCAGAAGCACGTAAATCGGTGGCCATTACGGGTGCCCCATACAAACGGTCAACCCCCCTGACGAAGGCGGTATTACCTACTACGCGAATATTGGCACCTAAACGCTGCATTTCCAGAGTATGCATAAATCGATTTTCGAAAACAGTTTCAACGATAGTACCCGATCCTTGAGCAATCGCATTTAAAGCCGTAAATTGAGCCTGCATATCTGTCGGAAAGGCGGGATAGGGAGCAGTGCGCACTTCGACCGCGCTGGGACGTCGGTCAGTCATATCCAGCTCTATCCAGTCGTCTCCAGTATCAATATCCGCCCCCGCTTCGTGTAGTTTGTGTAATACTGAATCCAGGAATTGAGGTTGAGTATCCTTCAGTTTAACCCTACCTCCGGTAATCGCAGCTGCGACGAGAAAGGTGCCAGTTTCGATTCTGTCGGCCAACACCCTGTAGGAACACCCATGGAGACTTTTAACTCCTGTGACTGTTATGATAGGTGTACCGGCCCCATCTACCTGCCCCCCCATGGCATTAAGGCAGTTTGCAAGATCCATTACTTCGGGCTCGCAAGCCGCATTTTCAATCACGGTTGTCCCTTCGGCCAAGCACGCCGCCATCATTAGATTCTCGGTCCCAGTCACTGTTACATTTTCCATCACCAAATTCGCGCCCTTAAGACGCCGGCAATGCGCATGGATGTAACCTCCCTCTACGCAGATGTTAGCTCCCATCGCTTCCAGTCCCTGCAAATGCAGATTAACGGGGCGAGACCCGATGGCACACCCTCCAGGAAGCGACACGATAGCGTCACCGTACCTGGCCAATAGAGGTCCCAATACTAGAATTGAAGCACGCATAGTCTTGACCATGTCGTAAGGTGCGATAAATTCTTCAATAGTACTGGCATCAATCTCGATGTTCATCCATTCATCGACTATCAGCGATGCTCCCATGCGCCCAAGCAATCTCATGATTGTGGTCACATCCTGCAGATGGGGTACATTACTGATGCACAGCGTACCCTCAGCGAGCAAGGACGCCGTCAGAATTGGCAAAACGGCATTCTTCGCCCCTGAAATGCGAACTTCACCTCGCAAGGGTTTACCACCTCTGATAAGCAGCTTTTCCATACCTAAATTGTTTCAAAACCTCTTTTGCAAAGCTACTAGACACTTTTAAGAGAGCCCGCAGCCGTAAGGAAATTTATTTTGACTACTCGGCTAGCGCCAGAAACCCGGCTATGGCTTCAGCCTTACCCCTTTATGCTCGACAGTGACCATCCAGGCCTCCGACAGTCTTGTAAAGCATCTGCCATAACCGGCTGAGTTGTTACGAATTATTTACAACTTCTAAGTAAGCTGTTTTAAACTCCCTCAGCTGGCACGATATGGTGTTGTAAGTCGGTTCGAAATGTTTATTGACTCTCATGCAAACTGCGCTTTTTCATCGATTTATGCCTTGTCTCGCACTCACCTGTGGGATTTTAAAACGCCTTCTTAGACTCGTATATAGAACTATTATAGAACCATTTCAGTGCGATTCATTCTTTACCAGACTGGCTCTAAATATTTATCTTTGGCTGATAACCCGTGTATGAACATTCGAAATATTGGTAAACGCTAAAAACGAGGTGAGCGAAAAATAGTGAGCGATGTCATGCAAGATCATCGGTCAATGAAGATCTAACAACTCATCAAGATTATTGGCCTTGGCCAAGGCTTTCAGCTTAGCGGGTATATTGGCAAATCGAATTGCTTTTGCATTCCGCTGTGACACGCGCGTCCACGCCACAACCAGGGCTAGTCCCGCGCTGTCAACGTGGTTTACGCCCTTCAAATCGATCTCCAGAGTCGTCGCTTCAACTTCCGTAAGTAACTGCTGGAACCGCTTCCAAAGATCGGGAACACTCCTAAAACTCATTTCTCCCTTGAGTCTAAATTGGCCATTATCCAAACCCTTCAGATGGGTTTCTTTCACCCGCTTGGCTTTTGAATTAGAAGTGTTATTCTGAGGCACGTGACAGCATAATATCAGAAGCTGTTTTAAAACCTCTCAGCTGACACGATACGGCGTTATACATCGGTTCGAAATGCTAAAATGCTCATTGACTCCCCTGTAAACTGCGCGTTCTCATCGATTTATGCCTTGTCTCACACTCACCTAAGGGGTTTTAAAACAGCTTCTCAGAGTCTTCTGCTTGAGCTCACCAAGCACCTTACCGAATCCTTTTAGTGCAAACACCGTAGACAGTAGGCTACTCAGCTCCATCATTTTCCCCTGGTTCCTTAGCTTGAGTGGTAAGATTAACCAACACACGGCCGATCAACTGCTCCAGTATCATTGCGGATTGTGTATACTGAATCGTGTCGCCGTGTTTAATAACTTGCTCCTCAGCGCCTGGATCTAACGCGATATATTGTTCTCCCAACAGCCCTGAAGTGTAGATGCTCGCAGTGGTATCGATGGGGAAATAATCCTGAGAAGCATCTATAGTCAGTATAACCTCAGCTTGGTATTGCTCAGGACTGTATTGTATCGCCGAAACTCGCCCAACTCGAACGCCAGAGACAGTCACCGGTGATCGAACCTTCAGTCCGCCGATATTTTGAAAGTAGGCCTTGACGAGATATCCATTGGACTCATCCAGAACGCTTAGATTGCTTACGCGCATGGCGAGGGTAAACAGAGCAGCAAGTCCGACTGTCACAAAGATTCCCACCAGTATTTCAATCGTTCGTGTCGTCATGGTTACACCTTCAACATGCCACGTACAATGTCATAACTCCTTTGAATATATCACATCTGTTAAATTCTATTGATTGCTACCAGATAGGCTCTTCTAATAATCGCCAAACATTAACGCCGTAAGGATAAAATCGAGCCCCAGCACCGCCAATGAGGTCGTCACGACTGTACGGGTAGTCGCACGACTAACACCCTCTGAGGTTGGTATAGCATCATAGCCCTCATAGACAGCAATCCACGCAGCCATAAAACCAAACACTAAGCTTTTAATCACCCCATTGAACACATCTTCGTAAAGATCGACCTGAGCTTGCATTTGCGACCAAAATGCACCCGCATCCACACCCAGTAGCCCAACTCCGACGAAATAGCCACCGTACACCCCCACCGTAGTGAAAACAGCGGCCAACAAAGGCAGCGAGATGATAGCCGCCAGAAAACGGGGGGCAACCACCCGCTTAACCGGGTCGACCGCCATCATTTCCATACCAGAGAGTTGCTCAGTAGCTTTCATGAGACCAATTTCAGCAGTCATTGCTGAACCCGCCCTACCTGCAAATAATAGCGCGGACACCACTGGCCCAAGTTCTCTAACTAAAGAGAGGGCCACAGCTACACCAAGCGATTCCTCAGCACCAAATTTCACCAAGGTTACATAACCCTGTAGGCCGAGCACCATCCCGACAAATAAACCAGACACAAGGATGATAAGAGTGGATAAAACACCCACGGAATAGAGCTCGCGTATCACCAATCCAGGCCTCAGTCCCAAACTCGGTAAACTGGAGATTACCCTTAGCAGAAACATATGTCCCCTGCCCAGGCGCTCGAATTTGTCCAAGCCCCACCCACCTAGTTTCTGCAATGTTCTCAACATCAATCATCACCGACGAGCAAATCTTCCAGATAATCATTCGAGGGAAAATGAAAAGGCATAGGACCATCTGGTAATCCATTGAGAAACTGCTGCACCCAGTCGGAGGCACTCGCACCCAATGCTTTGGGTGTACCTGAATCGATGACCCGACCATTAGAGATCACATAGATATAATCAGCGATCTTCATGGTTTCAGTCACATCATGGGACACTACGATGCTGGTTAGTCCTAGGGTTTCATTCAATTGCCGGATGAGTTTGACGATGATAGCTTTAGTGATTGGATCAAGACCGGTGAACGGTTCATCATACAAAATTATCATGGGGTCTAACACGATTGCCCTGGCCAAGGCCACACGCCTTGCCATCCCGCCAGACAATTCACTCGGCATCAAATTCCGTGCCCCACGCAACCCCACCGCTTCAAGTTTAATCAAAACTAAATCGCGAATGATTTGATCAGGCAAACCAGTATGTTCTCTTAGAGGAAATGCCACATTTTCAAATACGTTGAGGTCGGTCAGCAAAGCGCCGCTTTGAAAAAGCATCCCAATCCGCTGACGTAAGCGATATAGATCCTTTTGGCGCAGTGCGTGGACCACTTGGTCTTCGATCCAAACGCTACCCTGATCAGGTCGCAATTGTCCCCCGATCAGCTTGAGCAACGTGGTCTTACCCGTGCCGCTAGGACCCATCAAACCCGTGACCCTACCCGCAACGATATCGAGATTCACACCGTCGAATATCTTTCTGGCGCCCCAAGCAAAATGCAAATCACGTACTTTTACCAACGAAGTATTGTTCTTAAGTTGATTAGTGACTACTCAGTTATCTCTAGAATGCCGGTCATGGCAGTTTACAAGAGCGTCAGAGGCCAGGACGGCCTCTGACGGTTTTGAAAAATGTATCCCTTGCCTTGTTAATCTCCTTGCTGAAATGTAAATGAAAATAATCAGTCCCTTCTTTTGCAATGACGATGTATACCTGTTGCGAATGAATTTTCAAGGCACATAGCTCGCCGCATTTGCCGTATAGCGGTATTGGAACTGGAACGCAAAAGCCATAGAAAAACTATAACTTTTACGTTCCGCATTGCTATACAATAAGCTCGATAAATTTTTCCCTCCCGAAAATCCAGTTGTCATGGGTATAATTGCTCAGACACCTAACAAGCGAGCGATTGTGGTTGCGTTACGCAGGATACTAAATTCTCCATCTATAAACAAAAAACGCTCATTACCTGCAGAAACTTTGACGAAATGTTCAATGAGATTTCTCAATGGTCTGAGTTCTGGCTGATTATCGAATTGTGCCACCCCGATGTCACTGAGTCCCTGCGCACTGAAACCATGCCAGCATCTGAGCGCTCCAGGCTCAACCAGTTCACTCAAGCCAAACAACTTTGCGTCAGGACACGACGCCCCAATCCGAGCAATCACCGGATCATTAGTGCAACTGTGCCTATCAACTAGCAATCCACCCAATTTTTCTTTTAGAGATTGAACCGAATGAACGATATTTGACCACCTTGACGAAGCCGTCAAAGCGCAGGAAAGGAACAAGTAAAAGCGGAAGTCATCTGGCACATCTTCATACCATTGGCGATACTCTGGTATATTTCCACCTAGCCAATAAATCTCAGGGATAAGAACCGTACGATACTCATTAGCATAACAAGTCAACCGCCATTCCCGCGGCAGATCATGAGGGTAAAACCCACCACACCATCGATCATGATCCCAGCCTACGGCTCCAAGCTCCACATTGACTATTTTATCGCAATTTGACATAAGCAAATTAAGTTCATATAAATCATGCTCGAATCGGATCTTCCAGAGATGGCCTACCTCAAAGTATAATTCATGTGATTACTTAAGGGACTTGGAAGCAAATAATATCCCCATCTTATGGGTCTTTTTGCCCGTCTTCAGCGTTGCGGCTTCGGTTACATAATCCCAGCTATGCGCCCTTCGCCGCGCCTTGAAGACGAACAAAAATCCGGCGTCATAGGGGCAAATCAGTTATTTCCAAGTCCCTAAGCGTCATTATAACCCCCGATATTGGGACGTATTCCAAGATCTTTCGCTGGTCTTGGGCAAAACCTAAACTAGACGGCCAGTCAATGAACTCCCATCCGACTGTGCGCGATTGCCAGGGATAGGCCGGTTAAAACGAATAGTCCAATGACCCATAAACCCGGCAAACGGGGGCTAGCCAGTGGATAAACTATCATCCGATTTATGACTGTCCGATTGACCTTGTTGGTGAATTTCCCGATGGAAAACAACCAGTGATGTTGTTATTATGCAACGGCACCACGATTGTATTTCAACTGAAAGTGAGAGCATGAAAATCCATAAGTCTTATAAATCTACAGTAATTTACCGAAGTTACGGTATAGTCGCTGCTTTTTTGCATCATCTAACTTAAAGGGTTCTCTACGATCCGTGGACCTGCACGACCAACAACTGCGTGAACTGGCCATAGCAGTTATCGATACCGAAACAGCCGCGATAACCCAGCTGAAGCATCGCATTGATGGCAATTTCATACTTGCCTGCAAATACATGCTTGCCTGTGAAGGCCGTATTGTCGTCACCGGGATGGGTAAATCCGGACATATTGGCGGCAAAATAGCGGCAACTTTAGCAAGTACGGGAACTCCGGCATTCTTCGTCCATCCCGGCGAAGCCAGTCACGGTGATCTAGGTATGATTACCAGCAAAGATGTCGTAATGGCAATGTCGAACTCCGGCGAGACTAGCGAACTGCTCATGATCGTACCACTGATCAATCGCCTCGGAGCGCCATTGATCGTACTGACGGGTAACACCGAATCTAGTCTGGCAAAGGAAGCCACAGTAAGCCTCGATGTCAGCGTTGAAAAAGAAGCCTGTCCTCTCGGATTAGCACCCACGTCCAGTACTACCGCCACGCTAGTGATGGGAGATGCCCTGGCTATCGCATTACTGGAAACCAGGGGTTTCAGTGCCGAAGATTTCGCCCGATCCCATCCAGGAGGCCGTTT
>JAAUXY010118663.1_pt1 | contig 19854 bp, 14 predicted proteins | sample 7278121 | NCBI WGS metagenome assembly JAAUXY01 (sample SAMN14350117, study PRJNA611818) | marine sediment metagenome | isolation source: surface marine sediment (1.8m) | place: French Polynesia: Moorea | collected 2018-08 | reverse complement strand
AGGAACAGAATCCTGTCGTCCTTCAATCGCAGAAAAAACCCGGTCCCCTCATCCTCTGTTTCTTCGACGCGAATCGCCTCGACTGCCGAGTACTGGCGGACTTCGGCCTCTCCGCGGCGAATGTCGTTGCGAAGCTCGCGAGACCGGTTACGTTCGTCCTTGTAGAAGCGCACGACCTGGAACAGAACCCAAACGAATGCAACTCCGAACAGGAGCGGAAGAAATGGCCTGGCTGCATTCCAGTACTTGCCCAGAAGCAGAATTGGAACGGTGAGGAGAAGTAAGAGGAAGGCCCCGGAAGCCAGTGCCGGCCACAACGCCATGAGTGCGCCGGGCGCATGCGCTTTTAGGCGGCTTCTTTCTTCCTCCGTCAGCGGGCGGTGAGTGATCGTTTCCACGCGCAAGAAACCTCGATTTTCAGGCGCCATCCAGCTTCAATCGCCACGATGGACGGAGTCGCCAAGCGGTGCTCAGAGGCCTCAGACATCAAAATAAAAAGACGCTTGTGCTTTCGTAACCTTCTCGAAGACCGATGGCCCACCACCGTGCTCTCCGCTCCGCGGGAAAGACTCCAGCCAAAAGGCCTCCGTGTCCGGACATCTGTGCAGAACACGCCAGTTCGTCTCATCGACTGCGATCTGTTCCAAGTGCTCTGACGCGTAGGCCTGGCCGTCGCCGTGGCCGAGGGTTGTCAGAGTTTTGCATCGACATTGCATAGTGAGACCCTGTTTGATCAACCTCAGGTCAAAGAACTTACGATGAGCTCCCAATTCGTCTGTCAGAGCTCCCGTATTGCCGTCCGCCAGTTCGCAGCTGGAGTCAGAAACAGTCGAACCAGTCATCTAGGGAAATGGCTGCTGGCTTGAAACCAGCCGATTGACGCGAGGCTGAACGAACCACACGCCGATCGGGAAAAACCAGAGAAGGAAGAACGGTCCCGAGTAGTCGAAAAATGTTGCCGAGGATTGTCTCTCGGCCATTATGATGTTTCGCGCGGCAAACGCGAGTACGTAGAACACTGCAATCGTTGCCAAAACGTGAAGCGAAAAAATCAGTGCCAGGGACCCCTCTCCCGACGAAAACGTGGCTGATTCAGGCCATATGAGCGGAGCGAACGCGATGTATCCGGCGGCGTATACTGCACAGCCGACGACCAGGCGCGTTTTCAGACGCAGACTTTGCTCCACACGGCGATTCGCTGCAAACCCGATAGACAGCAACCATGTTAGTAACAGGATCACCATCACGAACGACATTAGCATGGTCCGTCTGAAAAAAGCGTCAAACTCCAACATGTCGGGCGGCTGAGGCGACGACATTGGTGATGGCATGCTGCTCATCAGGTAAAACTGGGACGCGAACATCGGGAGCACGAGCAGTATGAATACTTGCCATGCTTTCAGCCGAGCTACGAACTCAGTGAATCCGGTCATCGCACGCCTTTCTCGCTACAATTCGAGGCTAGTCGCTATACGTCCAGCCCTCTTCCGAGTATGTCAGGATCTCGCCGTTTTTCAGTCCGACCGTCACACCAGGCATGAATTTTGCGCTGTCGAAAGTATCGGGCTTGGCGTAGTTTGCGTACTGGGCTTCATCGATGCCGCACCTGATGTGGAACATGTCCTCGCGATCTACGAAAACAACGACGGAACCTGGTCGGATAATGGCTTGACCGTGATAGCTATCGAAACCACCTGACTCCAATGCGACTCGTGGATCCAGTTCTTTCCAGCTCTTACCTCGTACGGATGTGATTTCGGACGGCTCGTCGCGCATGAATGCCATCAGATGCTTATCGAAGTCTGACAACACGCTATCCAGCCTGATTTCTCGCAGCCTATTCTTTGCCATTGCGACGAACGCTCCGGATGGATAGTCCGAAATGTACGCTTCGTATCCGTTTTCATTGTCGAGACTCTCTGTTTGTCGCCAGACCAGCGCATCGATTTTGCCTACCGCCTCTGCCGCGTACTCGGAGTCCGGAAATTCGGAAATATACTGCTCGAACGTTTCAATCGTATTCTGGTTCTGCGCTTGCTCCCAAGCTTTGCTTGCCGGATCACAGCCGGCGAGGGTGGCAAGCGCAAAAATAACAAGCATCGGACGTTGAGTCGTACTCATGGATTGGATCCTCGGCGGTACTCAGCCCGTGTCCGGACTTGCCGTCTCATAATTGATCAACAGTAGAAATCATAGCTCAAAGAAGACGACGACCGCCTGCCAGAAGTTTTTGCAGTATTTCGATGAATGGCTCAAAGTTCGGGTTTGGATCCGAGAAAATCCGGACTTATGCCGACCAAAGCGTGGCTACGTTGTATTGTCGTCAGCACGATCCTCGCGTTGCTGATGCCTGTTTTTTCGAGCGTTGTGGTGATGCCCGGCGCAGGACAGCCGGTTCCACTCATCGATTCGATAGATGCCGACGATATCGCCGAAATGACGCCCGAACAGCTCGCGGAGCGAATGGAAAGCATGCCAACCAGAGAGGTCTCGGGACTCGATCGCTTCACCTACCAGTTTTCCCACCCGCAGTACTGGCGCTTCTACCTTCGCGGCGTCATCACGAGTTTTGTGTGGCTCTTTCTGGCCACCGCGCTGGTCAGCTACCTGGGCCGGGATCGCAGAAGCGACAGTTAATTGGGACATTCTTCTTTTCCCTTTGGCGCGCACAATTTCCGTGCAACATGTCGCAGGGAAAAGAAGAATGTCCCGATTATTTGCCAACTATTCGGATGGCAGAGGTTCGATCGTCTTCAGGTAGGCCGCGATCGCCGCACGGTCGTTGGGCGAGAGTTTCGCCATATTCTCCTGCACCTCGACCATGGAACCGCCGAATGAGTCGAACTCCGGGTCAAAACCGGTTTCAAGTGAGTAGGCGATGTCGCGCGCGCTCCAGCTGCCGATGCCGTCTTCATGAGGAGTGATATTCGGCGCTTTTTCCACCCCGTTGTCACCCGATGTACCCGCAAGGAATCGTGAGTTGATGGGACCGCCGTATTCGTCCCTCGGCGTATGGCAGGCACCGCAATGGCCGGGGCCCTGGACCAGGTACTGGCCCCACTGCACCTCCGCTGATGCGTTCAATACTGGCTCGAGCGGCCTTCCGTCCAGGTACTGTCGTTTCCACATGCCGAGGCCGCGACGCACACTGTAAGGAAATCGAAGGCTGTGTGGCGCTGCCACTTTGTCCGATGACGGCAGCGTGTCGATAAACCCTTTGAGGTCGATGATGTCTTCGATCTCCATGCGCTGGTAGTAGGTATAGGGAAATGCAGGATAGTAGTGTCGGCCATCCGGTGATGTTCCCTTGACCATCGCATTGACGAAATCAAGCGTCGACCAGGTGCCGATACCGGCTTCCGCGTGCGGCGAAATGTTCGGCGCCACGAACGTGCCGAACGGGGTTTCGAGCTCAACGCCACCCGACATAACAAGGCGCTCGTCACCTTCTGCGTCGGGCGCTGCGTGACAGGACGCGCAGCCGCCCGCCCAGAACATCGTTTCGCCGTTTGCGAGATCCGGCTTACGATCCGTGAGCAGGTCGCGGGACACCGTGTCCGGAATCGTCATCAGCCAGAACGCGGCCGCCCCGACGAACAGGACGAGCAGCCCCGTGACGAGCAGGCGTCTTAGCATAGTGGGCGCGTCAGTCAGTCGTCGGAGACGCGGTAGCTCTCGTGGCAGCCCTTGCAGCTTTGGCCGATGGCGCCGATGTTCGCGCGCACGGCGTCGAGTCCATTGCCGGCTTCGGCCGCCATCGTCGCTACGGCATCGGCCATCGCTTTGTGTTTATCGCCGACATCTGAATCTTCCGCCCACATCTCAGCTTTCGCCTTCGTGGCCGCGACGCCCTCGCCGCCGGCGAAGGAATCGGCTGGCCACATCGGACGGTTTTTCATTGTCGTCAGAGCCTTGAGGTTATTCGCCGCGTTAGTCGCCGTTTCGGCGCTGTACTCCATCTCGCCCTTGGCCATTGAGCCGAGAATGCCCAGGTTGAATGCGTATACGCGCATCAGACCCTGGCGGGCCTCGATGTGCCATTCGTATTTCTTGTCGTCCTGAGCGCCGGCGGGCAGCGATGCGACGACGCCAAGCAGCAGCGCTGCGGTGGAGAGTGCGATTCTTTTTGTCATGAGTGACTCCTGTTCCCTGTAGTGCGACTGACGGGAGCATACACGGTTCCGCAACGCTCGGCCCTTTTCATACAGCCGTAACACGTGGATACTGTGCAAAACGACAACAAGAATATCCTGACGGGGGTCACGTGCTCGACTACCAGAAGAATCTCACGAAGCGTTTCTATGCCATGCTCAGCATGCCGGCAACGGCGTTCGGCCTGGCATTGTCGGTACAGCTGTCCGCGCTGAGCTGGATCCTCGTGACGAAGTACGGCCTCGATATCCACGATATCGGCCTCGTCTGGGCGGCCGGGCCACTTGCGGGAATATTCGGACAAATCATTATCGGCACGCTGTCGGACCGCGTGTGGTTCTGGAACGGCCGGCGCCGTGGCTTCATCATGATTGGCGGCTTCGTTGCCGCTATCTCGCTGCTGGCACTCCCGCAGATCGGTGTCATTTCCAGCTCGCTGGGATTCGAAGGCCTGGTCGGCGTCGCGCTCGTCGTCGCCCTGACCCTGGACTTCGCCGTCAACGTCGGCTTCAATCCCGCGCGCTCGATCATCGCCGACGTTACGCCCGAGGGCGACGAAAGGACTCGCGGCTACACGTGGATGCAGACGATGTCGGGCTCGGTCAGCAGTTTTGCCGGCTACGCGGTCGGCGCCATCTTCGGCAACATGGTGCTGATCTACGTTGGCGCGGCTCTGGTCCTCGCGATGACACTGCTACCACCGCTGTTCGTGGAGGAACCGCGCGAGCTCGTCGCCGAGGACGATGTGGAACAGGAAAAGACCTCGTTCAAGGAACTCATGCTGAGCATTCAGCCGCTGTGGGGGTTCCTGGTCTATGACACCTATGCAATGACGCTGCGGCTCGCCGGCGTCGAGGTCGAGCATTACTACGCCGAGATCATCTGCGGCGTCGCGACGCTGTTCCTCTGTGGCAAGGCGCTGCTCAGGAAGACCTCGGACGCCGGTGTCGCGGGTGCGCATCACGGCGAATTCCAGAAAGTGCTCGCGGCGCACTCGTTCAGCTGGATCGGCATTCACACGACGTTCGTCTACATGATCGTGTACATCCAGCAGTACTACCCGGAGTTGAGCGACTTCGACACCGGCCGTTCGGTGGCGCTGACCTTCATGGTCCTGAATGTCGTCGGCGCGCTCGTGCCGCTGTTCGTGCTGCAGCCGATCGCCCTCAAGGTGGGGCGCACGATCACGCACGCCGCGGCGCTCGGCATCATGGCTGCCGCCTACGTCGTGCTCTACGGGTTTATCGACTCCCTGGTGCTCGTCTACGTCCTGATCGGCATCGTCGGTCTCGGCTGGGGTTCGATCGTCAGCCTGCCGTTCGCAATCATGACGCAGAAGGTCGAGAGCACTCGCATGGGCCTGTATATGGGGCTCTTCAACCTGTCGGTCGTGTTGCCGCAGCTGACCGTGAGCCTCGGCGTCGCTTACCTCGTCAGCCGGGCTCCGGACAAGGCCATCATATTCCTGATCTCCGCGATCACGATCGCGTTATCGGCGCTGGCGTGGACCCGCGTCAGCGAGGACGATGAATCGCAAGCGCAGACATCGGATCAAGCTGCGCCTCAAGGCGGCGGTCATCACTGACGGCAACGGTCTCGCCGTCGCAGGCACTCGCCGAGCTGCTGCTGACCAGGTCGCAATAGTCTCCCGGCTCGAGTTCCGTCTGTACAGTCACGTCGAGCGGCGCGTCCGACGCATTGATGATGACGTGCCCCTCGGCGGCGCGACCGAAAGAGAGCGCACGGTCGCCGTGTCGCTGCCAGTTCGTGACGGGTGCGCCGTCCGTCGCGGCGCGAAACGAAACCATGTTGGCGATGGCGGGTATCCGGTGCTCGCAAACCCAGCCGTCGTTGCATGCCGCGGCGTCGTCCGTGATCGGTGAGATTCCCGGCGCACCGGCTTCCTTGTCGTCGAACGCGAAGCTCGACATGACTTTGGGATAGCCGTAGGGCCATGCCAACATGAAGACATTGGCGAGCACATAGCGTTCGCCGCGCTTGTAGTTGAAGGAGTGACCGTCGCCATGGCGCTGAGTGTCGTGATTGTCGACGAACACGACCGCCGACTCCGACGGCAGTAGTCCGATAGACTCACCCACTTTTTCCAGACCCTCGAAGTCGCCATCGCCGAATGCGCGGTGCACGGGCGGCTGGTACTGGAACTCTGTGACGTTCGCGATGCTCGCGTACGCCTCGCGATCGAGAGGGCCGTCGATTGTCGCTATAACCTCCAGGAACACGTACGAGTCACCGACGAGTTCCAGTATCGCGGCAATATCCTCAGACGGCATGTGCTTGGCTGCATCGATCCGGAAACCCGCGACCCCTGTGCTCAAAAGGTCGTTGAGATAGGCCGCAAGCTTCGCACGCACGCCCGGATCGGAGGTCTTCAGATCCGCCAGGTTGACGAGTTCACAGTAATGCACCTCCCAGACGTCGTCGAAATTCACTATGTCGTCATTGTCGTTTCGGCCGCAGTGATTGAAGTCGTCATAGCCATACAGCGGCGGGTAATCGTATTCCGAGAACTCGGTTCCGGCGACGCCGATTCCGGCGTAGACCCCGGTCATGTGGTTGATGACAGCGTCGACATAGATGTCAACGCCAGTGGCTTTGCAGCGATCGACCATGTCGGCGAACTGCTCACGAGTGCCACCGCGGCTTGTAAGCGTGTAGCTGACCGGCTGATAACGAGTCCACCATTGCGGCCCCTCAGCGTGTTCCTGCGGCGGTGAAACCTGCACCGCGGAATAGCCCGCGGGACCAAGGAACTGCTCGCACTCCAGCGCGATGCTCGGCCAGTCCCATTCGAACAGGTGAACGAAGACATTGCGCACGGGTGGTGCCGTTTCGGTGACCGTTTCCGGACCCGGTTCCGGCTTGCCACAGGCGGCGAGCAATACGAGTGTGGACAGGGCGAGCGCGTGCGAAAATCGGGTTCTTGGCGGATTCTTTGTCATGGTGTCTGCTTCAGTTTTTGCCGATCGGGCAGAGAGTAACATTTCCTTCTCTCGGGTCCTCAACCGTCCGCTTCACTGCGAACAACTCTCCTCCAGCTCCGCGACCGCATCGGCGAATGCCTCACCGAGGCGTAGATAGCCATCGCTCGTGTAGTGCCATGCATCATCGTCCGGGTACTCGAACTCGTTCGTCACGGTGACGAGGCTCGCGCAAGCGTCGCTGTCGGTGTAACGCCGCTGCGCCTCGCGGACTTCGTCGCTCCAGTCCATTACCTTGCCGTCGTCGGCTCTGCCGGAATCGGTGATCTGGCCGATGACGACCGGCAGGTCATCGACGCCCAGTGCGGCGCGGAACAGATCCATCATGCGCCGCAGATTCGCCTCGTAGGCCGCAGCTGCCTCCGCACTGTCAAAGGCATCTGCCTCGCCCTGCATCCAGATGATGCCGGCGGGCGTCAGCCGATCGCGTATGCCGTCACCGTCGATATCTGCCCTGGACCGTGATTCGTGAATCGTCCGCAATGCGAAGTCGTATTGATTGTCGCCGGGGACTTCGGGGCTCCAGGTGCCATAGCCTTTGGCGTCTACATACAAGGGAGTACCGCCACGGGAATACTTGACGATCGCGATCCTGGAATCCGGGTTCAGGTCAGCGATCCGGTGCCCGAACGTCAGTTCGGCACCGAAGCGCTCTGATGTCCAGCTGTCGTAGCCGTTCGTTTGAAAACCGATTCCGAATCCGGGACGGAGCGGCTCCCACAGGCCGGCACCGCCTTTCTCGCTGTTATCGGATGCGGACAGGCCTCGATAGATCATTACGCCATCGACCTCGCCCCCGTACTCTGCCGGCAACTCGTCGATGTAGCCGTAACCGTCCATGTTCGACTGCCCGCCGAGGTAATAGAACTTGTACTCGGTGGCCTGCCGTTCCTCGAGCAACTGATCGTAAACGGCCTCCCTGAATGCATCGTTCCGGGCGTTCGCCTCCGGCGACGCTTTGACGATCTGGGTCATGATCACCCCGACGAAGCCGTTTTGCGGATCGACCCAGCCGTGGGTACCTTCGTAACCGCCGACAATCCAAAGACCGCCCTGGCCGTAGCTGCCGTCTCCCAGCTTGCCGCTGTTGACCCAGACGTTGTACCCGTTGTGGCCCCAGTCGCTGTCGAGCTGCGTATGCGGCCGGACCATCTCGGCAACGGTAGCTTCATCGAGAAAGCGCTCGCCGTTCAGTTCGCCGCGATTCAGAAGCATGCGCAGGAAGTCGGCGTAGCCGTCGGCCGTCGCGAGCATTCCCTCGCCGCCGAGGTAGAGCGGGTGCGCGGGGTCGTAGTCGGGAACGTCGGGACCGAACAGGTCGAGCTCGCCCAGGTGTGCCTCGCGCACCTGCCCGTCTGCACCCGAGAACTGCGGCAGCAGCGCCTCGCGAGCGGGCAGATTGTATTGCAGGCCTTCGAATCCAAGACTCCGTGTAATGCGCTCCGCAACCAGTTCGTCCAGTGTCCTGCCGGTGGCTCTCTCCGCGACCAGGCCCAGGACCGTCGTGTTCATACCGTAGAAATACGTGCTGCCCGGCTGCTGGATCAGCGGCAGCCCCGCAAGCCGGGCAATCAGTTCGTCGCTGTCCGCGGCTGTCGCCACGTTCCGGCTGGTGAACGCTTCGTCGAGGCAAGGGCTGCCCGAGTACGCATAGTAGAAGCCGGCCTCGTGATTGATCAGGTCCAGGATAGCCATCTGCGTCACAAGCGGCTCCGTCGAAAACGGACAAGCGGTGGCGCGATCATCGGTCTCTAGCAATTCAACACCGTCCGCGGTAACCGCAATCTTCAGGCCCTCGAACTCCGGGATGTACTGGCTGACAGGATCGTCCAGGGAGATCAGGCCGTCCTCGACGAGGTCCAGCGCGATTGAGATCGTGACCGGTTTGCTCATCGACCAGATGCGAATCCACGTATCGCCGTCGATCGTCGCATCGGGCAGGAGTTCACGGTTGACGGAGGCATGCTCGTACACCAGGTTGCCGTCCCGGTCTTCCAGCCTGGCGTAAATAAACGGCAGCGCACCGGAATCCACGTAGTGGTCCAGGGTCGCGTCCAGTGCGGCCGGGTCGCTGATCTGAATGCTCGGCTCTGCACGCGCGAACTGCCCCGTCACGGCACAAGCAGCGCCGACAGATGCGAGTAAAAGGGTTGCCGTAATTCTCTTCATAGCCACCTAATCTAGTCCACTTCCAGGGTCAGGAGAACATCGTCCATGATCTTCGGATCGTCTGCGGCACCGCCGCTGAAGAACCACTCGGACGGCTCGGGAAGGATCTCGAGATACACACCCTCGCCAGACGCGTCCCAGGTAGAGATGTAGACGGTCGCGCCGGTCCAGTCATCTACGCCGAGCAGGCTGCCCTCGTAGAAGAACGTGATCGTGCGATTCTTCTTGTCCGCGCTGACCTTAGGAGAGACCCCGAGTTTCTCGCCCTGGCGATCCGCGGTGGCGCCCGCATCGCGATACGTAACGCTGATCCAGCCCGTACCGAAATGCGCCAGGTTCCACTCCAGGTCGTCAGGCATCTCGGCGTTGAGCTGCGGCAGCACACGATCACCCTGCTGATCCGGGAAGCTGAAGAAGGTCGTGATCGCGACGTTGTCGAAGCCGTTCGGCGGTATCCAACCCTGCGTAATCTCGGCCATCGTCAGCGTCAGCTCGAGGTTCCGACCGGCGACCCGCGCCTGTACCGATTCGATCTCGCGCTGGCGGCTGCTCGCGACGTGCTGCGGCCGGACGTAATTGCCGTTGGGGCCGTAAGCGTCATCGTCGGGATCATCCACCGTGGCAGCCAGCGTCGCCTCGCGCACGTCGGTCGTGTAGGTCACGCGTTCGGAAAGCACACCCGGCGCCGGCGCATGGACCTGCAGGTAGTTTTCGGCCGTTCCCAGGTCGCGCACCGGAACGGCAACGCTCCAGCGGCCGTCCCCGCCGGCCGCGAATTCCGTCACGCGATCGGCATTACCGTTGATGATCAACTCGAGCGCCGCTCCAGCGCCATCGACCCGTCCGCTCAGCTCGAAGTCCTGCGAGAACGGCGCACCGGTATCGAGCGGATCGATCTCGATACTCGCGGAACCCGAGTCGGCGACGTCCGCTACAGCGTCGGTCGGCCGCAGGACGAGCACCGCGCGTGCAGGCAGCGTCATCGACAGCCCCCCGCCCGCGTTTGCGGTTACAGGTTGCTCGTAGCCGAGACTGAATAGCGGGTCGAAGCTCGCACCGCCGGCGACGCCGACCTCGAGGTCGTTTACGAGAATGCTGTGATCGGCGCTATTGAACAGCATGACAGCAACATCACCCTCGTATTCCCGCCGATACGCAAGCAGGCCCGGGCCTGCGGACTCCGCGGCCAGCACCTGCAAATCACCGCGCGTAAGAACCCGGTTCTGGGTGCGGAGAGCCGTCAGTGTCTGTATGTGCCGGAATAGCTCCGATTCCGTATCGAAGGAGCCCTCCGCGTTGCGATGTCCGCCCTTGAACATCGCCATGCGCGTCTCGGGCAAGGCTTGCTCGGTGCCCTGGTAGATGATCGGGATACCCGGGATCGTGAAGATGACGGCCAACGCCTGCTTGAGCGCCTCGACGTGTCCGAAAGCCAGGAATCTCGGCGTGTCGTGGTTATCGACGAAATTCGGGATCGTGAAAGGGTCCGGGTAGATCTCCATGAGCTTGTCGAAGCGGTATTCGAGCAGGTTCGGCGGATGACCCTGGCCGAGTACGCGATTGATGTCCTGGAACATCGGGAAGCCCAGCATCGAGTTCAGGCCCTGGCGGCCATCGTTCTCGATGAAGCCGACGATCTCCCGCTCACCGGCGTCGTCGAAGGGGTCGGAAATCAGGAAGGATTCGCCCAGGGTGATGAAAGTCTCTTTGCCAAGTTCCTTCGCGAACGCGTAGATGCCGTCATCGCCCTGTACCCATTCGTGCCAGAACTCGAACGGCACATAGATGATCGTATCGATGCGGAAGCCGTCGACGCCGACTTCCTCGATCCAGTATTTGTAAGTGTCCTTGAGCGCTTCTATGACAACCGGGTTTTCCGTGTTGATATCCGACAGCGCGCCAAGCTGGTAGTTGAAGCGCTGGTGCAGATCGTTGTAGTCGATGATCGACGGCGTCCAGTGATAGATTTCGGCCTCGAAGTGTTCGGGATTCAGGCGGTCGACCATGTGGAACGGCGGCTGCGACGGCGCCGGCTGGTGTGAATTCGGTTCGAGCAGTCGAAAATTCTTCGCCGTATTGTCGGGATCGTACTCGCCGTCGTACACGAACCAGTTTCCGCCATGGTTAATGACGATGTCCTGCAACAGGTACATGCCGTTGCGATGCAGCTCGTGTGACAGGCGCTTGTAGTCGTCGAGTGTGCCGAAGTGCTTGTCGATCTCGAGGAAATTCTCGGCCCAGTAACCATGCCACCCCGTCGCCTGGTAGGGCGTGCTCCACCACTGGTTGGCGACCGGCGGCGACACCCAAACCGCGGTCATGCCGAGTGACTTCATGTAGTCGACACGATCGATCACGCCCTGCAGGTCGCCACCGCTGAAGTGCGTCGGTTTCTCGGGCGCGTACTCCCCATAGCCCTGGTCGTTATTCGAAGGATCGCCGTCGTCGAAACGATCGATGAACAGCATGTAGACGACCTGGTCGCGCCAGTCCGGCGACGCGACGTGCAGTCGCAGCTCTTCGTTTTCGACGACGGCGTAGTCCCAGCCGGCCAGCTCGATTCCGTGCGCCGGAACGCTTGCTGCGTCGTCCGACAGGTTGACGACAACGAGTATCGATTCGTCCTCGTAGCTGCGCCGGAACGCGAACAGCTCCGGCTTACCGAGGTCGACCGCTTCGTAGTCGCCGCGCCTGAACGCCTCGTGCGTCTTGCGAAGCGCTATCAGCTCGCGATAGTGATGCCAGAGCGAGTCCGGATCGGCCCGTTGCGCCGGCAGCGCGAGACGCTCGACCGCATCGGTCCGGTACATCGAAACGTCCCAGGCCTCGCCGGAGTCCTTGTAGAACGCCGCGACACCGGGCGCATCGACGTCCGCGGACCATGGGAACGCCTCGCGGAACGGGAGTCCGTCGGCATCGTAGTCCCACTTCGTCTTCTCGCCGGTCAGGCCGAGTTCCTGCCCGTAGTAAATGGACGGTACGCCCGGTAGCAGCAGGTTCAGAACCGCTCCGGCACGCACCTTGCCGTCGTGACCCGCCGCGACCGAAGCCCAGCGATCCGTATCGTGGTTCTCGATGAAATTGAACGTATACGGTGGTCCCGAAAATACGGCTGCCGTCTCCTCCGCGGCCGCGTGGATGCGGCCCGGGTCCAGCGTCACACCGGGGCCGTCGAGCATGTCCTTGACGTAGACCATTTTCTCCAGCGCGAACCGCAGCTGGAAATTGAACGACGCGTCCGCACCGCTGCCTTCGATCATCGGCATTCCGTTGCTTCCCCAGTCCGCCTGTTCCCCGATTACGAAAATGTCCGGGTTGATCGAACGGGCATGATCGAAGATCGGGCGCCAGAAGTCCTCGTAGAGATTTGTGAACAATCCCTTGCCATCGAGATCGTCCATGATGTGATCGATTCGAAAACCGTCGACGCCATCGTCGAACTCGCCGTCGCCGTTCGGATCGACCCAGTACGCGAAGAAATCGACCATGTAATCCCTGACGCGCGGATGATTCAGATCGAGGTAGACGATGCTGCGCCTCTCGTCGGGCCAGAGCCGGTACGGGGTCAGCGGCGAGCCCGACGGCAGCATGAACTGCTCGGGGAACTCGTTGGCGTCGTCGCTGTAGTAGATGAAGTCCGAGTACTCGGAATCCGGATTCTGGTAGGACTCGTCGAACCACGGATGACCGCTCTGCGCGTACTGTGTCTCCATGTCCATGAGGAACTTCATGCCCTTCGCGTGCACGGCTTTCACGAAGTCGATGTAGTCGGCCATCGTGCCGTATTCCGGATCGATGGCCTCGTAGTCGGTCGGGAAATAGTTGTGATAGAAGTCCGACTCGTACAGCGGCGTGAACAGGATCGTCGTGACGCCGAGGTCCTCGAGGTAGTCGAGCTTTTCGACGAAACCTGCGAGGTCGCCGTGGCGATCGCCGTTCGAGTCGTGGAAGCTTCGAGGCATGACGTGGTAGACGATCTCCTCGTTCCAGTTCGTCAGCACGATGTCGTCGGCCGGCGCCGGCACCGCCTGTTGCTCGCCCTGGCATGCCGCCAGCAGAAGCGTCGCTGCCGCGACCTGGATTTGTCGAAGGCTCATCGTCATCACTCGTGAATGTCGATGCGTTCCGTCATGCCGACGGACTTCTTCCAGTCGGCGATCGACTGCTTGAACCGAGCCACCAGCTCCGGGTGCTGGCTGCTGAGGTCTTCTTCGCCGCGCGGATCGTTCCGGACGTCGTAGAGCAGCATCTCACGAGTGCCGGCGTACCAGAAGAAGTGCCACTGGTGCGTTCGCACGGCGTAGCCCTCGGCCGGCGAGCCCATCGTGCTGTCGTCCCGGCGATTGTTCGTATAGCTCACGATCTCCGTTCGTTCGTCGATCTCCCCGGAACCATCGATCAGGGGCAGCAATGACTGGCCGAGCAGGTCGTCGGGCGTCTCGATGCCCACGAGCTCGAGGATCGTCGGCACGAGGTCGATCGACGAGACGAGGCTCGACTCGTTGAAGGACTTCACGAGACGATCTTTCCAGTAAAACATGATCGGCGTGCGCAGCGAGAGATCGTAGAGGTTGCCCTTGCCGCCGAGCCCGCCGGTCGCCCAGAGCGGATCGTCATAGTACGACACGCCTTCGAACCAGTACTCGTCGTCGGCGTCCTGCTCCCAGCCGTTGTCGCTGAGATAAATGAACAGCGTGTTCTCGAGCAGGCCTTTGCTTTCCATGTAGTCCATGAGCTGACCAACGCCATCGTCCCACCAGGTGATGTTGGCGTAGTAGCGCTTGGCCGACTCGGTCAGCTCCCTGTCCTCGTAGTACTTTCTGTACTTGTAGGGCGCGTCGAGCGGCGTGTGAGGCAGCATCGGCCCGAACCAGATGAACATTGGCTGGTCCTGCCGCCGGTCGATGAAATCGAACAGCGGGTCCATGGTCTCGCGGACGAGTTCGTTACCCTCGGCGCCCATCATCTCGTGGAAGAAGTCGTCCGTGCCGAACTTCGACATGTCCCAGCCCTCGGTCATGCCCTCGTCGAAGTGGCCGTTGCGATAGGAGTTTTCCCACCACTTGCCGCCCTGCCAGCTCACGTAGCCCTTCTGCTTCAACAGCTTCGGCAGGGTGTCGAACTGTCTCATGCCGTTGGCTTTCTCGACCGACGTCCACATGCCCCTGTCCTTGTCGCTCAGGGACGCGTAGTCCTTGTCTTCTAGCTCGCGCCGCTCGATGTACTCGTTGAGCCTGAGCTGGTACTGCACCGGATACAGCCCCGTCATCATCGTGCGCAGCGACGGGCGGCAATACGGCACCGTCACGTGGCCCTGCGAGAACGTGTAGCCGCCCGCGGCGATTGCGTCCATCGTCGGTGTGACCACGTTGTCGTCGCCCATGAAGCCGAAGTAGGGATAGCCGTGGTCGTCGCCGATTAGCAGCACGATGTTCGGCAGTCGTTCGGCCAGGACTGCTGTGGGTCCTAACAGCAGCGCCAGCAATGCAAGGTAAATCGTTCTTTTTTTCATGCAGTTCCCCCGTCGACGCTCAGGGCGCCGTCAGCTTCATGTTCAGGTAATTGAATCCGGTCTGGCGGCTGTAACCTGGCCATTCCTCATAGTGCGGCTCGTTGTCGAGCACCTGCAGCTCGATCCCATTTGCACAGATCTGGCCGATCACCGTGCGCAGAATCAGTCGCGCCTGCGATGCGCCGAGGCAGGTATGCGCACCGGCGCCGAAGCCGACGTGTGCGTTGCGCTTGCGGTCGATCTGCACCTCGTCGGGCGAATCGAAGATCGACTCGTCGCGGTTTGCCGACGCCCAGCACAGGGAGACCCGGTGATCGGCTTTCACGTCCACGCCGTTGACGTTCGTGGCATGCGGGCAGACACGTCCGATGTGTGTGAGCGGCGAGGCAACGCGGACGAATTCCTCGACGGCACCGCGAATCAGCATCAGGTTCTCCCGCATACGGTCCACATCTTTGGGATGGTCGGCGAGATGCACCAGCGCAAACGACAGGATGTTGATGATCGTGTCGCGGCCACCCGCGAACGTCAGCACGGCAAAGCCCGCCATCTCTTCGCGCGTCAGCCGGCGGCCCCGAAAGGTTGCTTCTGTCAGCGCGCTGAAGAAATCGTCGCCCGGGTTGCGTTCGGCCCGATCGAGCTGCTTGTGCACGTAGGCATCGAGCCGGTCGCCTTTCTCCTCGCTCGGCGCGTCGTGACCGTGGAAGACGTGCGTTCCCCAGCTGATCCATTCATCTGCGGCTTCCATCGGCATGCCGAGCAGCAGCGTCAATGCCCGGGACTGCATGGGCAACGCGAATTCCCTGATGATCTCGACGAATGGCTTCGACGTCGCCTCGGCGAGCATCTTTTCGACGAGCTTCTCGACCGCTTCGATCATCTCCGGCTGCTTCGGCCGGCTGAAGAACGGCTGTACGATTGCGCGATAGTCCTTGTGCTCGGGCGGATCGGTCTCGATCGGCAGCTGCCGCATCTTGCGCACGTGCTCCTCACTCGGAATTGGCACACGGAAGGGTGCATCGGAGCTGAAGGTCTCGTAATCTCCGGCGGCCTTGCGCACGTCCTTGTAGCGCAGCACGAGCGGAATGTGTTCGCCCTCGAAGTCGACGTCGAGCACGCCCGTCGTTTTGCGCGCCTTCGCGAACGGATCGCTTACATCCCAGTTATTCATTTGAGCTCACTCCCAGGTAGCCGGCGTACCCGGGCATCGTGCCGGGTACGCTGTCGCTGCCAATACCGACGCCTGCCCGAATCGACAGCGTTGCGGATTCAGTGGGTGACCACTCGATATCCCTGTTGGTCAGGTTGATGACGCAGCACGCCGTCTCGTCCGCGTCGACGCGTTTGAATGCAACGAGTCCTTCCGGCACATCCAGGAATTCCAGTTCGCCGGCCGTCAGGGCGCGCGACGATTTGCGCAGCGCGATCAGCGACCGGAAGAACCGGAGGAGCGAATCCGGATCGTCCTGTTGCACATCGACGGCGAGCCGCCGGTGCGCGTCGCCAACGGGCAGCCAGGGCTCGTATGTCGAGAAGCCGGCGTAATTGTCATCCCACTTCCACGGCATCGGCGTCCTTGCGCCGTCGCGGCCGAACGTGTGCGGCCAGTTGTTGATGGCCTCGGGGTCCCGCAGTTTTTCGAACGGCACGTCTGCCTGCGTCAGGCCGAGTTCCTCGCCCTGGTAAATGAACACGTTGCCGCGCAGCGCGAACTGCAACAACGCGATCAGCCGCACACGCCGATCGTGATCGACATCCGGCAACCAGCGTGTCGCGACACGCGCGGCATCATGGTTAGAGAATGCCCATGACGGCCAGCCTTCGTCCGGTTGACCGGGCCACCCCGTTAGGACTTCATGGACGCGTTCGGACGTCAGGTCGAAGGTCGTCAGGAACTCGAAACCGTAGGCCGAGTTCAGGCGCCGTGCGCCGTGCGTGTAGTCCTTCATGATCGGCAGCGGCTCGGGCGATCCCACCTCCGCGACCGTGAAGATCTCGCCGTAGGAGTCCGTGACCGTGCGCAGCCGCTCGAGGACCTGCGGCATGTCGTCGTGGCACATGTTGTACTTCGGATCCTGCATGAAGTACGGGCGCGTCTCCTGGCGGAATTCGTCGGGCGCTGGCGGATTGTCGCGAAGTTCGGGATCGTGCATGCCGCAGTTGATTGCGTCGAGCCGGAAACCGTCGACGCCGCGATCCAGCCAGAACCGCGCCGTGTCGAGCAGGGCGTCCTGAACTTCCGGATTATGCAGGTTCAGGTCGGGCTGGCCCGGCAGGAAGTTGTGCATGTAGTACTGCTGTCGACGCGCATCCCAGGTCCATGCCGGGCACGAAAAGACCGACTGCCAGTTGTTGGGCGGCGAGCCGTCGCGCTTTGCATCGGCCCAGATGTACCAGTCGGACTTCGGATTGTCGCGGCTCTGCCGGCTCTCCTCGAACCACGCGTGCTTGTCCGACGTGTGCGAGTAGACCTGGTCAATGATCACTTTGAGGCCGAGTTCGTGCGCACGCGCCACCAATGCGTCGAAATCATCGAGTGTGCCGAACATCGGGTCGACGTCGAGATAGTCGGAAACGTCGTAGCCAAAGTCTGCCATCGGCGATTTAAAGAACGGCGAGATCCATATGCCGTCGACGCCGAGATCGGCAACGTAATCGAGCTTCTGCGTTATTCCAGCCAGGTCGCCGATGCCGTCTCCGTTCGTGTCGAGGAAACTGCGGGGGTAGATCTGGTAGATCAATGCGCCGCGCCACCACTCGTTGTTCTCGGGATTCGCCAACGGACTCACTCCTCGCCGAACTGCCGCAGGAACGCGACGTTGTTCGGGACGACGTAGCCAGCATCCGCATAGGGATCATCGCCACACACCATGTGTACCGCGCGGTTATCGGCCGACCCAATGCTCTGCGAGTGGTCCGCGAAATTTACTTCCCATGGCAGCAGGCTCTGCGCCGTCATGTAGTGACTGACGAGCGCACGACGGTAACGCGAGCTGACGTTTTTACGGCTGCGATGCAGCAGGTAGCCGTTAAAAAAAAGCACCGACCCGGCGCGAAGTTCGACAGGCATCTCCGCGCTGTCGTCGAAGCCCACGCTCTCCGGCGACACATCGAATTCGTCCGGCCTGCCGTGCTCGGCTTGCGGGTACAGCACGCCCGGCCCATGACTTCCGGGCACTACCCACAGGCAGCCGTTGTCGACGGTCGCATCGTCAATCGCGATCCACGCGCCGCAGAGGCTGCGATCGCGTGTCGGTATAAAAATTTCGTCCTGGTGCCAGGCCTGGCCAGGCTTGCCGGGCGGTTTGGCGAAAAACATCGACTGCATGCACTTGACGCTGCCGTCCCAGTGGCCCGCCGCCAGGTGCGCCCCGACGACCTGCCCGAGCACGTCGGCGATCCTCGGGTGCCTCGTGAAATACTCGACGACTGGCGATACGAAATGCGGCTGGTGGATGCACAAGATCCGTCGCAGTGCTTCCTCGTCGCTGACGCCTGCGGAAATCGGCTCGAGGCTCGCGCTCGGATACTTGCCTCGGGCGAGCTTCACGAGGTCTTCCTGAAGCTCGGCGATTTCATCGGTGGTCAGCAGGTTCTCGACGACGACAAAGCCCTGCTCTACGTAGCGGGCAGCTTCGCCGTGCTGGGGTGCCTGGACGGCAGTTTGCATGGGCATGACGGGCCTCGTTCAAGTGAAGCAAGATCCTATATGTCCGTTTGTCTCTCGGGAATGCCTCAATTTGTCGAAAACATGTCCTGATGTAACATCAGAGGATGATCGAGCTGCCTGCCCTGCACATCAACGATTGCGGACTTGCCGACTACCCGCCCGGCGGCAGCCTCGGACCGCGGATGCTTCCGGATCACGAAATCGTCTGGATCGAACGCGGCGAATGTCGCTGGGAATTCTCGGGCCGAGCGGAAATCTGTCCACCGGGCAGCGTCCTCCTTTGTCCTCCGGGAATGCGCGACACCTGGATCTGGGACCCGGCTCGCATCACGCGACATGGCTACGTGCACTTCGATTTTGCGACGCCGGTGGATATCGACTGGCCGCTCCGGCGCGAATGCTCCGGTCACGACGTGCTTCGCCCGTTGTTGCGGCACACGGTCTGGCTTGCGAGCCTTGGCGGCAACGAGAACGACGCGTTGGCAGCCGAATCGCTGCGCCAGTCGCTCACCTGGTTCCTGACCGGGCACGTTTCTCAAATTGGACTACCGGCCACCGGTGAGCTGCATCCGGTTATCCTGCGCGCACTGCGCGTTCTACGACGGTACTGGGGTGACGGCCCCAAGCATCCGCCGCCGATTTCAGAATGGGCGCGAGACACCGGCGTGTCACGCGGCCACCTTGCACGCGTGTGCAGGCAGGAACTCGATGTGACGGCGCAGGAACTGTTGCGTTACCTGCGTCTCGATCACGGCCTGCTACTTCTCGGGCGGACGAACATGAAGATAAACGCAATCAGCGAAGCCTGCGGTTTCCAGAGCCAGTTTCATTTCTCACGCTGTTTCAGCGAGGCCTACGGCTTCAGTCCCAGGGAAACGCGAAAGCAGCTTCGCGGCGGCAGCGACAAGCCCTTGAGCAAGGTTATAGGTCTGCGCAGGTTGATGCAGATTGTAGGCTAACGCTGGTTTTCTTTTCGCTGTACGCGTTCCAGCAATACCATGTGCGGCACCGTCAGCGCCGCCAGCCCGATGAACACGACCGCGAGCGCTCTTCCGCCCGCGGTTTGCGCCTCGGGAATCAGCGTGTACGCGGCTGCCGCCAGAATAATCGTTACCGCCGTGATTGCGGCCGCCGTCAAAAGAACCACACCGCGACTCATCTGAAGCTTCTGCAATGTGCCGACAACGTGACGCGGGCTGTGCAGTACGCAGAAGTAAACGACGAAAAAGAGTAGCGGTGGCAGGCTCCACGCGAGGATCGGCAAGCTGATCAATTCCACGGCGAGAAGCGGTTGGCGGCTCGCAATCATTGCCGCGGTTGCCGCAGTCGCGAGGAGCGCAACCAGACCGATT
>JAAUXY010103180.1_pt1 | contig 19855 bp, 15 predicted proteins | sample 7278121 | NCBI WGS metagenome assembly JAAUXY01 (sample SAMN14350117, study PRJNA611818) | marine sediment metagenome | isolation source: surface marine sediment (1.8m) | place: French Polynesia: Moorea | collected 2018-08 | reverse complement strand
TTAAAAATTGAGACGGAGATGTTGACAGCATTTAGATGATGAAAAAAGGGTTGGCTAAAATCAGAACAGAAGATGCGGTCGGCACCATTTTAGCACACGATATTACCCGCATCATTCCAGGAAAATTCAAAGGTGTTGGATTTAAAAAAGGACACCTTGTCTCAAAAGCGGATATCCCCGAGCTGCTCAAAATAGGCAAACGACACATTTATGTGCTGAATCTTGCCGAGGATCAGCTTCACGAAGACGATGCCGCTTTGCGGATTGCACCGGCGATTTGCGGCGATAACCTGAAGTGGACCCAACCCAGCGAGGGAAAATCAACCATCGTTAGCCTAAGACAAGGGCTGCTTAAGGTTAACGTTAAAGGCCTCACCCGCATAAACAAATTGGGCAATGTCATCATCTCCACCCTGAAGACCAATTTTCCCTGCAAGAAAGGGCAAAAAGTTGCGGCCACTCGCATCATCCCCCTGTTGATCAGCAAAAATAAAATCGAAAGACTGGAAAGACTGGCACAGCAATATCATCCCATTCTGCAACTGGTGCCCTTTCGGAAACTGCGCTTCGGGGGGGTGGTGACCGGTTCGGAAATCAGCAACGGCCTGATTAAAGACGAATTTGACACATATGTCGCCCAAAAAGCACAAGACTATAGTTGTGAGTTTGTAAAGAAAATCATCGTTCCCGATGAGCCGCAGTCGATTGCCGACGCCGTGCTTGATTTAAAAGAAAACGGCTGTGAACTCATTCTGACCACTGGGGGACTCTCTGTCGATCCGGATGATGTGACCAAAACAGGCGTTAAAAAAACCGGTGCCAAGATCGTGGCTTACGGCAGCCCGGTTTTACCTGGCGCCATGTTCTTGTATGCGCGCTTAGAAAACACAATGATTCTGGGGCTTCCGGCCTGCGTGTTTTATCACCCGACAACTATCTTTGATCTCATTCTGCCGCGGGTATTGACCGGCGAGCCGATCACCCCGCATGAGATTGCCGAAATGGGTCATGGGGGGTTGTGCATGGATTGTGAACCCTGCCGGTTTCCGAGCTGTTCCTTTGGCAAATAAAAATCAATCCGCGCCACCCGGATTATCCGTATGGTGCGTGCATTTATAATTTCGCTGATGCCTAATTATTCTTCTTTAGGCCTTCAGTCGGTTTATGCTTCGCGATTTAATTGAAGGCCACCTCCATGATGGTAAAGTCATCTTCAAGGGTATCCTGGTTACTGATATTTTCCGCATGCCGGTATAAGTGATCCAGCCGCGATGGGCCGGCCGATTCGATGGTGTTCATAAAATCGGCAAACTCGTCAAATTGCCACATCGACCCATCTGATTTTTCAAGCTCGTAGACCCCATCGGAAAAAATATACAAGGTGGTTTGTTCACCCAGCAGATGTTTATCTTTTTTATAGGTGGCTTCCGGCAGGGCGCCAATCACATTATTGGCCGTCCTCAGGGGAACCGCCTTAGAATCATCTAAGGCGGTGTCGCCGAGGAGCAGTGCTGGTGGATGACCACCACTGGCATAGGTCAGTTCGCGGGTGCTCTTTTTATAGACGCCATACCAGATGGTAAAGAACATGTCGTTGTTTTCTTCACCCGGGAAGGCCACATTCAGTGCTGTCAAAACCTGTTCAGGATCTTTGAAATCCGTATCCGGCAAAGACTGGGAGCGTAAGGTATTCATGACGGAAACCGACAGCAATGCCGCCCCGACACCGTGTCCGCTGACATCAATCAGGTAGATGACAAAGTGGTCCTCATCCAGCCGGTAATAACCAAACGCGTCGCCGCCCAATGAGGCTGAAGGAATAAATTTCCAATCAATACGGATTTCTCTCTGAGACAAGGGGGCAGGCAGTATACTTCTGACATATTCGGTCGCCTCGGCCAATTCCTGATTGAGGTGGTCTAATGCTTGATTGCGCTCTGCAAGCGCTTCTTCTAATTCTTTGGTGCGCAAGGCAACCTTTTCTTCCAATCCCTCTTTAAGATCCTCAATGGTTTCCCATTGCATTCTCAACAGGCCATAGGTCAGTAATAAGCACATGAAAATCGGTGCAAAACCATAAAAGGCGTGCGCCTGCAAACCGAAAAAGGGAAAAAAGACGCCCATTAAATACCCAAAAAAATCACGGCCGATTAAGGCGATAAAAGTGATGATTCTGGCCTTTTTTTCAATGGCATTTGAGGCAGTTTTGATACCGCGATAGAGAATAAAGCAATGACATAACAATAGATAAATCGCATAAACCGTCACAACCGGAAAAAGAGCGCCGTGACCGTGTTCCCAACCGGTGGGGGTGTAAAACTTTACCGGAGCCAGGATCCAATCGGTAAAGATTAAAATAAGCAACCAGAAAGGTACGCCACAATAGATGATCCACCTGTGAACCGCAATCGGCACCCCAAGCAGTTTTTCTTTTAATCTTTGGGTGCGCCCTGAAATTTGAAGCGCATATTCGATTGCCAATATATAGCTGGGGATACCAAAGATATAGGGCCACTTATTCCAGAAATTGGCCTGCGCTTCACTGGTCGACAGATGCAGCAGGCCGGCTGCTCCAACGGATAATGCCATAATCAAACAAAGGCCTGACAACAAACGACTGCTTTTATCCCGTGGGTTTTGAAAAACGACAGCCAAACTCAAAACCAACAGCAGTGCAAAAGCAATAATGGACGGAAGCGCATAGGGATTCATGACGGTCACCTATCAGTCCTCAATCTTGATTTAGTTGCTATTTTTTTATCCGCAGACCTAGTGTCTCATATCCGCACGCACCTGTTCCGGCGTCTCGCCCGTCCAGGAACGGAAAGCGCGTACAAACGAGTTTGGATCTTCAAAACCCAGTGGAAAAGGAATCTGTTCGCCTGAATAGGTTGAGTTGGCTAAACATTGCCGCGCAATCAAAGCTTTCGATTCTTAACATTCCAACCTGGCTACGGCCTTTCTCATCAGCCGCGCTATGGGCATTTTTTGAGGGCAAGTCTGCTCTGCGTTGGAATAATTGACCTGCAGTAGGCGCTTGCGTATGTCATACGGCAACTCTTTGAACAGCTGAATGGCCTGCTGCTGATCACCGTAGTTATCGTAATACATGAGATAGCGCATAATATCACTGATCGGAACTTCGTTTGCAATGGCCTTTTCGCATAGCTCGGCACAACCGGTGCAATACCCGCCCGATGTCACCCGGGCATATTGGTTCATCAGTTGCTGATCTTTAGAGGATAGTGCGGTTTTGTTTACGGCAGCAGCCACGTTCGCTTGCAGGAGCGTCATATTGGGCATGTGGGAGCAAATACTGGCAATAGCAGGATTTTCCCAAACCGATTTAAGTTTGGCCTGTTCAGTCGTAAATCCTTTATCGATGAATTGCTGATTGAGTTTTAAGGCCACATCGGTTTCTTTGCCCAGCTCCGACCATAGATTCGAAATGAGTGATGCCTGGGTTTTCATGGCGATCAAGCCGATGCCGGCCTTGGCGCAGGCGTCCACGGCTTCTTTCATGCGATCGGTGTGCATCAAACGGTAGTTATAGGTCGCCATAATCCCGTCGATCCATCCCAATTGGGCGGCGTCAATCAGACAGTTTTCCATGTTTTTGTGGGTGGAGAAACCAAAAAAGCGGATTTTGCCCGTGGCCTTGGTTTTCTCGGCCCAGACCTGGATATCTTTTGTCATTTCTTTTTTTACGTTGGAAACCGCCTGGATCAAAAACAAATCAAGATAGTCTGTTTGCATTCGCTCGAGGGATTTATAAATGTGCTGGGTCAAATCGTCAGGCTTGGAGGCCCCCGATTTGGTAATCAAAAAGATCTTCTGCCGGTCTTCCGGAAATTTATTAAAATACTTTCCAATGCCCTTCTCGCTTTTGCCCCCGATATAGTTGCGCGATGAATCCCAACACGTCACCCCCGCAGTTGAAGCCTGCCTCAATAGTAACTGATTGGACATAAAGTTCATCGCCCCTCCCAGGGACAGGATGGAAACATCCACTCCGGTTTTCCCTAAAGGACGTTTGGCAACAATTCCCTGCCCGGGTTTATCGCTTTGGGATTTAGTCCCGGCATCGGCTATTCTCTCAATTGGAGAAACAACAGCGCCAACACCTGCCGCTCCGGCAATTTTCATGAAATCCCGCCGAGTCCAGTTTTTATTTTTGTCAGTCATGTTTTGCCTCAAATCAATATCGAGGATATTTAATTTCGATAAAGTTTTATCCAAAAGCCACGCCCACTATGGCAAATTCATTTTCGATGCACCCTTGACGGCTTCTTTTTTTTCCGGACTTTCATTACCCGCTTCATCAGCCAGAGCAGCGGTTTGGTCATAAAACCTTCCATGTCCTCCTGCACGTCATTGAGCAAATCCGGTATGGGGAGATGCTGGGGACATTTTTCCAGACATTCTTCACACTGCACACACACGGAAGCCATCGATGGCTTATCGGTTACAATACCGCCATTAAAGAAATGATACATCATTTTTGCTGCTTTATCCTTGAACACATGCCGGGAATTATAAAATTCAAAACAGCTAGGAATGTTCACACCAGCCGGACAGGGCATGCAATATTGGCAGCTGGTGCAGCCGACCTTCATCACCCTTCTAAATTCATCCGCCGCTTCTTCTACCAGTTGGTTTTCCTTTTCAGTAAAGGAGTTGGGCAGCGCTTTTTCGGCCAGAGCCAGGTTTTCTTTGATATGGCCATCATCATTCATCCCGGAAAGAACTACCGTGACTTCGGGATGATCCCAGATCCAACCCAGTGACCACTCCACGGGCTTTTTGTTACGTTCGGCCTTGGCCCAGATGTCTTTTATGCTTGGCGGCGGTGTTTTGGCCAGATTCCCGCCCCGCAGAGGTTCCATGATGATCACCGCCATATCTTTGGATGCTGCATATTGTAGTCCGGCGGTTCCGGCTTGATTCTGGGTGTCCAGATAATTGTATTGAATCTGGCAAAAGGTCCAGTCATAGTCATCGACGATGCCGTTAAATTCTTCGGCCAATCCGTGAAACGAAAAACCGGCATTGATGATCTTGCCCTTTTGCAAGGCATCATCCATAAACTCGATGACGCCGTGACGCTTTGCCGTCTCCCAGAGTTCACCGCTTAGTGCGTGGATCAGATAATAATCGATACGGTCGGTTTTCAATTTTGACAATTGTTCATCTAAAATCCGGTCCATGTCTGCTTTGGAATTGGATCTCCAATGGGGAAGCTTGGTGGCGATCTTGACATCGTCCCGACATCTGTTTTTGGATAAGACCTTACCCAGAAACGGTTCACTTTTGCCTTTATGATAGGGAGCTGCCGTATCAAAATAATTGACCCCTTTATCAAAAGCGTACATGATCTGCTTTTCGGCCAGTTTTTGATTAATGGATCCCATTCGCACCGGAAACCGCATGCATCCATAACCCAGCACCGATAATTTATCCCCGTTTTTGGGTACTTCTCGATACAGCATCGAAATTTCCCTCCATATTGAGCGTTTAAAATTTAAAAATGAAGAATACTCTTTAACATGTGCCGGTATCATGCCCCCTTCATAGAGCGGATATCCTTGTTTTCCAGTATGGGATTTTCGTTACTACCGGTTCCGTAAAGGCCTACTTGAACTATAGTGGCGGCCAGATCTTCAGACGAGATACCGATATTGGGATAGATCCGGCGCAGCAGGGGATATAATAACCGGGAAATGGTATACATTAAGTTGGGCTCCTGGCGAGGTGTGACTGGATAGATATAACCGGGTCGGAAGATGTGCACCCGCGGAAAACCGATTTCTAAAAGCACCTTCTCGGCCGCGCCTTTGTAACGCGCAAACGCCATACGGCTCTTTTCGGTCTGATCAGCGCCCTGACCGCTGAGAAAGCAGAATGCGGCCTGCGAACTGGCCTTGTAGAGAGCTCTCGCAAATGCCAGGGTGTAATCCACCGTTATCTGATGAAAAGCTTCATCAGGAACCGCTCCGGTGTAAACACCCAGACAAAACAAGGCCGCATCCTGGTTTTTCAGGACATCGGTAATTGCAGAATAGTCGCTAAAATCATCGATAACGACCTCCCGGAGCTTTTGATCATTGATTCCCGTTGGGCGGCGCCCCATCGCCGTCACTATGGAAACATCAGGATTTTTGAGGCAGATTCGAAGCGCACATCCGCCGACCATGCCGGTAGCACCGGTTATGATAACCCGCTTTTTACTCATGTTTCATTTTTCTGTTGATAACAGCACGACTTATCACACCCCTGGAAAGTTCCATCGCCGGTTCCCACCATCTTGCAACTGGTATGCTACTTCTGTACACGGTGGTCTCGCCGACGATGGGTGTTGCAACTTTGATATTTTTATAATCAGCAGCAATTGATAGGCGCTCCATGGGTTCATACCAGGGATGCAGCGCAAGGTTAAACGTGCCCCAGTGAATCGGGTGCAAAACGTCACCTTTTAGATCCAGGTGGGCCTGGACGGTTTGCTCGGGAAACATGTGCACCTTGGGCCACGATTTGCCGTAGGCCCCGCATTCAATAAAGGTCATGTCAAAGGGCCCGTACTTTTCGCCAATCTGTTTAAAGCCTTCGAAGTAACCTGAATCCCCGCTGAAAAACAGGTTGTGAAACGGTGTTTGAATGACCCATGATGCCCACAACGTTTTGTTGCGATCGGTGATGCCGCGCCCGGAAAAATGCAGGGCCGGAGTAGCTGCGATCATCAGCTTTTGATCAGGTTTGTATTCCTGCCACCAGTCCAGCTCGACAATTTTTTCCCGCGGCACGCCCCAGTCTGCAAGCAGGGCACCGACATGCAGCGGAACGATAAATGTATCCGTTTTATCCATTAAACCCTGAACGGAGAACTTGTTGAGATGGTCGTAATGATCATGGGAAATAATGACAGCGTCTATTTGCGGAACCTGCTGGATGTCCAGAGGGATATCGCCGTTAAAACGGGTTGGGCCAAATATTGATATCCGCTTTTCGAAGACCGGGTCGGCTAGAATTTTGTACCCGTCGATGTTGATCATCAAAGATGAATGCCCCAGCCAGGTGACGTTTAATTGACCGCTGCCCCGTTTGTTGAAGTGCGACAGATCGACCTGTTTGACCGGCAACTCCGTATCCGGTGTCCGATTGTTGCCGGAGAAAAGAAAATCCCAGGTGGTCGAAGCAAATTCCGTGAAGGACAGATTCAATGCAGTTCCCATATCTTCATACTTCCCGTCTTTATATTCAGGTGGACCGGCTATTTTGTCCGGCAGGGGTTGGTCGGAATGACCTGCAACCGGAATATCAGTGCTGCTGCACTGCATAAAAGCAATTGAGATGATGATGCCAATAATGATTTTTGGTTTCATTCGATTTTATGTTTCCTCAATAATTTCGGCATTATAAATGAATGATCATTTATATTTGGAATAAATTTTTTTATAACTTTATTGCATCCCAAGCCAAGGTGAAAGCGGCTTCAATGTTTTCCTCGTTCAGCTCAAAATTCTGGCATAAGTTTGGATTAGCAAGAACCGTTATTGGGTAATACATAAAGGCTCTGAGAATATCAGGATGCACATTTTTGATGATCTTCTGTTCTATTCCGGTTTGCAACACCCTGCTGATCGGATCAAAATACTGTTCGACTTCCTCTTTATTCACCAAAGAACTGTAAGGCGAGTTGGAGAATTGTTCGACAAATTTAAAATATTCCAGGTGGTTAGAGATATATTCAAACATGTTGAACCATACATTTCTGAAAATATCTCTGATCGGCAGCTGGTCGTTAAAATCCTTTAGAAGGGCCTTGCTGAGATCAAGTTTTATGGCGATGTAGGTTGAGACCAAAAGGTCTTCTTTGTTTTTGTGATATACATAAATGGTGGCGGGTGATACACCGGCTTCTTTGGCAATTTTGGACACCGAGCTGGAGGCAAATCCAATTTCATTGACCATTTTAACCGTAGCTTCAAACAGGGCTGTTTCTTTCAGATCATCTCTGGTTCTCATGGCCCTAAAATAAATGATCATTCATTTATTGTCAAGCAAATATTTATGCGATTGTCTCAAAAAATAAGCCCCCAGTCTTTACATAGATTGGGGGCTTTCGATTGATATCTTATTTAATTATCTGAGGATCATTCGAATTTTTAAGACGGGCAAATTAAAAATCAAAAGGGTATATCGTCATCCTCGGGCGCCTGAATGGGCCCACCGGGTGCACCTCCGGCTGCCGGACCACTCGGTTTATAGGCATCACCGGCGTCCCGCGATCCCAGCATGAGCATCTGGGAGGCAACGATCTCGGTGGTATATCTTTTAACGCCATCCTTGTCTTCCCAGTCCCGGGTCTGAATGCGGCCCTCGATGAATATCTGCTTACCTTTTGAAAGATATTCGCCGCAGATTTCGCCCAATTTTCCAAAGGCGACGATCCGGTGCCATTCCGTGCGGGTTTCTTTTTCGCCTTCCTTGTTGGTCCAGGTCTCTGAGGTGGCGATGCTGAAATTGGCAACTGCCAAGCCACTGGGTGTGTACCGCACCTCCGGATCCCGACCAAGATTTCCGATCAAAATGGCTTTGTTTAAACCGTTGGCCATTTGTACCCTCCCCCCTGTTGATATTTAGTGTGATTGATTTTTGATACAGGAAAGGTTACACAATGTCAATCCACCCATAGTTTCCGCTTTAAAATGGATCTTTTCCCGCTGTGCTTCGTTCTCCGCGTATTTCAGCCTTCAACGTACTTCAAGTACGCTGAAGGCTAAAATTCTTGTGCGGCCTTGCACAACGAAAAAATCTCTCATTTTAAAATCGAAAACTTAATTTATATAATTTATTTTCTAACGTCAAAATAACCTTGGAAGTTGACCGGCTACAGGACACTGTTGGACAAATTTTGATGCCGCGATAGCTGTTGCATGCCTGGACCGAATGTGATTGTTTTAAAATCGGCACATTACCCAATTCGAAAAACACCGAACTTGAGCAGTTAAATGCCCACAACATCTCCCCTTTATAAGCGCATCAAACGTCATGTCATCGGACGGCCGCAACGTTTTTTTGCCGCCACCTCTCCGGGTTTTGAAAACAGTTGTCATCAGGAGCTGCTAAATCGTTTGCCCGACATCCGTCATGCGAATATTATTCCGGGTGGGGTGGAATTTGAAGGCCGGCTGGAGGACTGCTATCATGCGAGTTTGCACCTGCGCCTACCCAATCGCATATTGATGCGCATCAGTTCGTTCAAAGCAACCAATTTCAGGCAGCTTGAAAAAAAGGCAGGCGATATGGCCTGGGAGCTGTATCTGTATCCCGGCAGCCGTCTGAAGGTGCATGTGACCACCCGCCATTGCAGACTGCATCACACTAGTGCGATTGCCGAAAGATTTGAGCGGGCTATCAACGAGCGGTGGTCCGACTATACATTTGAACAAGAAATTTCTGCGACCACACGCGCCCATCAGCATATTTATGTGCGCGGCGTTGACGATCATTTTAACGTATCGATCGACAGCAGCGGAGAACTTCTATACAAACGCGGCCTCAAAGAACACAGCGGCAAAGCACCGCTGCGCGAAACCCTGGCCGCCGGAGCCTTGATGCTGGCGGGCTACGACGGCCGGGAACCTTTACTGGATCCATTGTGTGGCAGCGGAACCTTTTCTCTTGAAGCAGCCCTGATGGCCAAACACATACCGGCCGGCTTTTTTCGGGATTTTGCGTTTACCCGCTGGCCGTCCTTCATAGAAAAGCGCTGGACCTACATCCGACGCCAGGCCTCATCCAGGATTTTACAGCTTCAGCAGCCATCGATTTTTGCCTCAGACACGGACAGCGAGGCCTGCCGGAAACTGGAAAGCTGCATTCAGAATTACAACCTGAATGATACCGTTGCGGTTCGCCACATTGATTTTTTTGAGCTTGATCCGCGTGAACTGACCAACCGGAACGGGATTGTCTGCATCAACCCGCCCTATGGACGCCGGCTCGGTGGGAAGCAAGAATCCGTTGCATTTATGCTTGCTGTGGGTGACACACTCAAGCAAAGGTATCGAGGATGGAAGCTGGTGCTATTGGCGCCCAGCACAAAGGTGGTAAAGATGTTGCCATTTAAAACGCATACCATACCCGTCTGGCATGGTGGTTTAAAATTAAAATTGTTGACCGGAAAAATCAAATGAATTGCTAGATGTAGGGGCGGGGTTTATCCTCGCCCGTGTTGAATCCGGTTCGATTAGGCTGGGATAAACCCCACCCCTACATTCTTACGATGCATGTTCACCAAGAATAAATGGTGCATGCATATGCATCGACAAACACCATTTCACGATAAATTATAATTCATCGGGGCCACAGAGATTCTCTGCTCTGGCTGCGGCTCGACCGCAGTTTTTGCAGACGAACTTAGGGTTGCGGACATATTTTTTGTATTCTTCGAGATTATTTTTAACGAACCCCACATTATCAGCCATGCATAGATGGGCTTCATGCCCCTCATGTGGTTTCGTCAGATGCTGGGGAAGTGGAAACCATTCAGCCATTTTGGCACCTCCTGCGATTTTAAATATTTGGCAATTGCTTATGATTTATATCCTAAAATATGAAGATAAGAATAAAAGAATTTGTGTCAATCGCGTCAGATTTGCTACAAAGTGAAAAGATTAAGAGGGCTTGTTAAAAAACCCATTTTTCCATTATTCCAACATTCCAATATTCCAAAATAATGATGTAAAAAGATTTGACAGCAAACTAACCAAGTTTTACCTAAATTTAAAAAGAATAAAATTTGTCCTATGGAGGTGATACATGGATATTAAGGAATTGCGCGTTAACGGCAAGCGCCTGCAAAACTCGCTAGAGGAGATGGCCAAAATCGGCGCCACGCCCGGAGGGGGTGTTCAGCGCCTGACCCTTACAGATGAAGACAAACAGGCCCGCGATCTTTTCGTTGGCTGGCTTAAAGAATTGAACCTGGAAATTACCATCGATGAAATGGGCAATATCTTTGGCAAGCGTCCGGGAAAAAACAATGACCTGCCGCCTGTCATGAGCGGCTCGCACATCGATTCCCAGCCCAAGGGCGGGCGCTTCGATGGCATTTTAGGCGTAATGGGGCCCCTGGAGGTATTGCGCACCCTGCATGAAAACAACATCGAAACCGAACGGCCGATTATGATCGTCGATTGGACCAACGAAGAGGGCTCGCGATTTGCCCCGGCGATGGTGGCGTCCGGAGTATGGGCCGGCGCACTGGAGCGTGACTGGGTCTATGATCGCACCGACATTAACGGCAAGCGGTTTGAAGATGAGCTGATCCGCATCGGATACAAGGGTAGCGTGCCGGCAAAAAAATGGCCGGTGCACTGCTATTATGAATATCATATCGAACAGGGACCCATGCTGGAACGCGAGGGCAAAAAAATCGGTGCACCCAAAGGGATTTTGTGCCTGCACTGGTATGATATCTATCTGGAAGGTGAAGCCAACCAGGTGGGGCCAACCCCCATGGAGGGCCGGCATGACGCCCTCTGCGCCGCGGCTGAGATGATTTTAAAAGTCAATGAGCTTCCCGATCGCATGGGCGGCAATATGGTGGCCACCGTCGGTGAAATCCAGAACTATCCCAATTCCCGCAATATCATTCCGGATAAGGTTCATTTTACGGTGGACATCCGCTCCTGGGACGACGACCATGCCTTAAAAGCCTGGGAGCTGGTGCGCAAAGATTTTGAAGATATCGCCGCGCGCCGGGGCTGCCCGATTATAATAGAGGAAACCTGGCGGGTGGAGCATTCACCTTTTAATGAAAAACTGGTCCAGCGGATTTTAGATGTTGCCGATGGGCTGGGGTATTCCAGCCTGCACATGGTCAGCGGCGCCGGCCATGATGCCAGCTATATGAATCAAGTGTGCCCGACAGCCATGATTTTCGTGCCCAGCATCGGCGGCCGCAGCCATGTGGAGGTCGAAAACACCACCTGGGAAGACTGTGAAGCCGGCGCCAATGTGTTGCTGCATGCTATCTTACAGTCGGCAAACGAAATATAGTCAAAACGAGCCCACCTTCGCATATTTGCTATTTTGTCAAATGTAGGGGCGGGGTTTATCCCCGCCCGTGTTAAATTAAATCGATTGGGCGGGGATAAACCCCGCTCCTACACCCTACTGGTTCAATATGAAAAAGGTGCAGGAAGCAATTCCTGCACCTTATTTTTTAGACACCTAAATTTGCTTTAGAGGGTTATGCGGGTTTAGATTTGATCAAGCTATCCATAAAATTATTACATTACGGGTACATAGCCGAAAACCACAAAATTAGAAAGCTGTAAATATCGTTTGCGAAATCGATATGTAATTAAAACCTCCAGATCAAATTGAATCCGATAAAATGGATTTCATTCTTTTTGTATTGACCCTTTAAATCGCCCCTCAGAATCCCGCCCGTCCGATCGATTTCAGCGTCGCCCAAATCCAGATATTGGTAAGCCGCGCCCAGAGTGACATCCGGGTTTAATTCATATTGGAGGCCTGCTGCTACTCGGTATTGGCGGTCAAACGGTAGAGCCGGAGTACGTTTTCTGGCGCTATCTGCTGGAGAGGTGTCATAAGCAGCACCGAAAGAAAGCAGCCAGGGCGGTGCAATTCGATACTGGCCTCCTAATGCAAAATGCCAGGTGTCATCATAATCCAAATCCTGGGTGGCGCTCGTCGACGTATCACTGCTGATGGTTACATCGATATTACCGAAACTGCTCCAATTCTGCCAGCCAATATTGCCCATGATCGCCAGTTTGTCTGTGACCTCATGGTAAGCACTTGCTAAAACCGCCTGTGGTATCTCCATTTCGAGCTTGACACCTGATCCGGCCAGGCCTGTCAGATTCAGGGCTGCTTGCAACAAAGGCCCGACACCGCTCAAGTCCGGCTTGTCTTCATATTCCAATTCTACCTTGGAGCGGTATTGGACGCCAAAACGGGTGCCTTCTCTGGGTGAAATCAGCACACCGGCGTTACCGCCAAAGCCCACATCGGTGTCCTCGAATTTGAGCTTTCCGTCGGACCTGCCGGGCTCAAGATTTCTGACAGCCGTCTTGGCCTTATATCTTGAAACGACCATGCCCACACCGCCACCTATCGAAAGGTATTTGTTAATGCGGTAGGCCGCAACCGGATTGACGCCGAACGTTAAAAATTCGCCTTCCAGAAAATAGTAGCGTCCAGCCCAATCATCATCGTAATCGAGCCCGAGGCCGAAATAGGTGCCGGCCGACACGCCGAGTTTAAAATCCGATGTCAGGCTATGAACATAAGATATATTTGCGGTCGGGGTAAAATATCCGGCGTTGCCGCCGTTGCCGCCGCCAAAGGAACTGTCATCCGCGTTAAACTTTATCTGTGGAAACAGCGCTTGTGCCCCTACGGTGAGTTGGGAATCTTTCAGGCGTGTCATGCCAGCAGGATTGCCAAAAGCAGTGGATGCATCTTTGGCCATGGCCGCCCTTCCGGCTGCTGCAGTACCTAAATCCGGTGTGCCCTGCTCGAAAACCCAGAGTCCAGCGCCCCAGGCCGGAGATATAAACAGACCTAAACTTGAGATCAACAGAGCCGTACATATATATTTCGGAATTATGTTGATGGATTTTCTTTTCATTTGATCAAGCTTTAGGTTGTTATTCCATTTTGAATGTTGAAAAGCAGCGGCCCTTATCGCAGGCTTCACATATCAAAATATCCTACGCTTGGCGAGTTAAGAAATCTTTAGGACCGTATAAAGTAGGGTGAAATTTTACAAAAATCAACTATTTGCCGAATCAGACCGCCAGGCCAATCCAGGCGCCATATTTGGGGATGTGTGATTCGCTTTTTTACTTCCGATCGTTGACAGAAATGCCATCGTGCCTATCATACCACAAAGTAGTACTTCCGCAAATGAAAGTAGAATTTGATCAAAAATAGTAGAGTGGGAAGAGACAGGAGGACCATCATGAAAGAAACGCAGACTGCGACGATCAATAATCAACCAACAATGACAACCAGAAGACAGTTTCTCAAGACCATTCCAACCACAGCGGCTGCTTTTACTATAGCGGGGCAAGTGTTACTGGACGAGAGTCCCGCCATGGCAGCGCAAGCCGCTCCTGCAAATGGGCACTTTCATCCCAAGGGCAAGGCGCCTTCAAAACACACCCTGGAAGTGTTTCGCAAGGCCCGCAAAACGCTGCCATTTGGCGATAAAAAAGACTTCGAAGAGCAGCAAAAAGGCTTTATCGCTCCGATGGAGGATCTTAAGATCATGGCAGACGCCGGGCACGTGGCCTGGGACATGGAGCGCTACCAGTTCCTGCTCGAAGCCGACGAATTTGACAGCATCCATCCTTCGCTGACGCGACAGTCCAAGCTCAACATGAACTACGGCCTGTACGAGGTCATACCGGGCATCTACCAGGTACGTGGCTTCGATCTCTCCGATATCTCCTTCGTGCGCGGCAAGACCGGTTGGATTGTAATCGATCCACTCGTTAGCGCGGAGGTTGCCCGGGCCGCACTCAAGTTGTTCCAGAAGCACGTGGGCAAAGGAGAACCGATCACCACCGTGATCCACTCCCATTCCCATATTGATCACTGGGGCGGCGTACGCGGCGTCGTCGATGAGGCCGACGTGCGATCGGGCAAGGTTGAGATCATCGCCCCGCGCGACTTTATGGAGCACACGATCTCCGAGAACGTCTTCGCCGGCAATGCCATGAACCGCCGTCTCTTTTACCAGTATGGCATCCTCCTGCCGGCCAGCCCCTACGGACATACCGGCCAGGGATTGGGACAGAACGTGTCGAACGGTACTGTCGGCCTGATTCCACCTACCCGAATTATCGAGGACGACATCGAGTATTTGACCGTCGACGGTGTGCCCATGGTCTTCCAGAACACACCCAATACTGAAGCACCGACGGAGATGAACACGTACTTTCCGGAAATGAAGGCGCTGTGGATGGCCGAAAATGTTACCTCGAATCTTCATAACATCTACACGCTGCGCGGCACACCTGTCCGCGACGCATTGCGCTGGTCAAAATACATCAACGAAGCGCTTTATCTGTTCGGCTTCGAGGCTGAGGTTCTTTTCGCATCGCACCATTGGCCGCGGTGGGGGAACAAACGTGTCCAGGAGATTCTCCGCGCACAGCGCGACCTCTACGCCAACATGAACAACCAGTCGCTGCATCTGGCAAACCAGGGTGTGACAATCAATGAGATCCACAACGTTTATAAGCTGCCCAAGAGCCTGCAGCAGCAGTGGCATACGCGTGGTTATCACGGCTCACCCGAGCACAACAGCCGTGGCGTGGTCAATCGGTTCCTCGGCTTTTGGGATTGCAACCCAACAACCTTGATACCGCTGTCACCGGGTGACTCTGCACCTCTTTATGTAGAAATGATGGGCGGCGCAAAGAAGATCATGGCCAAGGGCCGCAAGCTGTTTGATCGGGGTGAATACCTGCTAGCCCAGGAAATTCTTAACAAACTGGTGCAGGCCGAGCCGAACAACCAGAAGGCAAAAGATCTGCTGGCGGATGTCTTTGAGCAGATCGGCTACCAGCAAGAGAACCCGGGTCTGCGCAACAGCTATCTCGCCGGGGCCTATGAGCTGCGCTCGGGCATTCCTGCGGGAGAAGCCCAGAGCTCCGCCGGACCTGACGTTATCAGGGCCATGTCCACCGAGCTGTTCCTTAACTTTCTTGGCATCCGGATGGACAGCCGCAAAGCCGAAGGCATGAGCTTTACGATCAACCTGGTCACACCGGACAACGGAGAGAAGTTCACGATCGAGCTGAGCAATGCGACGCTCACAAACATCGAGGGGTTTCTTGCGGACGATCCCGACCTGACCATCACCATCAACCGTTCGGACCTGGAGCAGACGATGATGGGCGCCAAGACCATGGACGCCCAGATTGCCGACGGAACTGCCAGGGTTGAAGGAGACGCCAGCATCGTGAAGAAGCTTGCTTCGACCATGGTCGACTTTGATCCGCGATTCGAGATCATGCCTGGTACAAAGGCGAAAAAAATCGATGTTGAGAAAGACGATCCTTATGAGGCTGTGCCTGGCGGACCGATTGCAGAGTAGTCAAATGGCAATAATCTGAACATTTTTGTTCACATTATTTTCTTCATGATTCCATTCGAAAAGATGCTTGCTGAAAGGAAAAGACAATGAAATCAAACGCACTTGATGTAGATCGCAGAAACTTTATGAAGAAAACCGGCGGTTCTTTGCTCGCAGCCACTGTGGGTTCAAGTTTAGCTTTGTCGGCCTTGCAGGCGCAGGCCGCATCATCAGCCGTAATCCAGACCAAACAAACCCAAAGCGCAATAACCCCACAAAAAGCCTTACAAATGCTAAAAGATGGTAACGCACGATTCGTACAGGGCAAGATGTTGCAGCGCAATTTGATACAGCAGGTCAAGGCGACTGGCTCCGGGCAGTTTCCCTTTGCAGCCGTTGTGGGCTGCATTGATTCGCGTGGGTCTAATGAATTGATTTTCGATCAGGGTATCGGCGATATCTTCAGTGCACGAATAGCCGGAAACTTTGTCAATGACGATATCCTCGGCAGCCTCGAGTTTGCCTGTGCCGCCGCAGGGGCAAAATTGATCCTTGTTTTAGGTCATACGGAATGCGGGGCGGTCAAAGGCGCCTGTGACGATGTCGTTCTGGGCAATCTCACCCAGACGCTGTCAAATATTAAACCGGCTGTGGCGGCCGTGTCCGGGTTTGATTCCGATCGATCTTCGAAGAACGCTAAATTTGTCCAAGCCGTAATAGATAAAAATGTGGTGCTGACCGTTGAACGCATTCGCGAGCGCAGTCCTATTTTGCGGGGCATGGCCGACAAGGATCAAATTGGACTGGCGGGCGCCATGTACGACGTTCATAACGGCAAAGTGACATTTATGTAAATCGGGACAACTGGGAGATAAGCGGATAGGTTTAAAAAGCGATATGATGCCGTTTTTGATTGAACTAAGGAACGATCGGTCGGGGATAAACCCCGCTCCTACTTTATTGGGATCATCATTTGATAAGCAGAAAAGGTGCGGGATATGCTTCCCGCACCTTTTTAATTTGAATATATTTAAATTGGTTTCACAAACCGTCAGATTTTAGTCGTGGGCTCCCGCTAAAAGCGGGATTTCACGCCTTGATCTATTACATTAAGGTGTTCAAAAGGCTGAAGCTAACGCAAAAGGTGCAGGAAGTTATTCCAGCACCTTTTTTAGTTTGAATATATTTAAATTGGTTTCACAAACCGTCAGATTTTAGCCGCGGGCTCCCGCTAAAAGCGGGATTTCACGTCTTGATCTAATATATTATGGTGTTCAAAAGGCGCGAGCTAGAGAAAAAGGTACTGAATTTTTAACCTGCACTTTTTTTAATTACTAAATTGGCTTTAAAATGTTTAGATCTTGTTCGAGGGCAAGGCTATGAGGAGGAGAAAAAGCGCAGCGTACATTTAGTACGTAAGCGCCTTTCGACGACGATTAACGCCGCCCTCGGACAAGAGATGAATGTTTTAAAGCCAATTTTTAGAAGGGTTCGAAAGGTTCTCGTTTAATGAATTGCCCCCTACCGATCTCACCAACAAACTCCATCTGATCGCCGTTCCACTGGGATACTTTCTTGCCGCGCGCGTAGACCACTTTGGGCATTCCGGTAACCTCAAACCCCTCGTAGGGCGTGTAGTCAACGTTCATATGCAGTTTGCTCTGAGTCACAGTAAATTTCTGATCGGGATCAAAAACCACAATATCGGCATCCTTGCCGACGGCGATTTCGCCTTTGTCTTTGAGACCGAACATACGGGCAGTGCCCGATGAGAGCACATCCACCATTTTTTCAAGGCTGATACGCTCTTTTGCCACCCCTTCCGAATGCAACATGATGAGCAGTGTTTCAATTCCCGGCGCACCATTGGGAATTTTTTTGTAATCATCTTTGCCGTTCATGTCCTTGATGCCTTTAAAATCAAACGGGCAATGATCGGTGGCCACCACCTGCAAATCCCCTCCCCGCAAACCTTCCCACAGGGCCGCATTGCTTTCTTTGGTTCGCAGCGGGGGCGACATAACATATTTGGCACCGTTCCAATCCGGCTCTTTATAACGCTCGTCATCCAGCAGCAGATACTGCGGGCAGGTCTCGGCATAGACGTTTACGCCGCGATCGCGCGCTTCTTTGACAATCCAAAGACCCTCTTTGGACGACAAATGCACGATGTAAATGCGGGATCCGGTCAACTCGACCATTTTAGAAGCCCGGTAGATGGCCTCCTCTTCGGCTATATTCGGACGACTCATCGCATGGTAATAAGGCTCCAGCTTGCCTTCTTTTTCCAGCACAGCGTTCATATGATCAATGATATGCACATTTTCAGCATGCACCTGCACCAGGCCGCCATATTCTTTGGTCTGTTCCAACAATTTGACCATGGTGGCATCATCGACCCTAAAATCATAGACCATAAAAATCTTGAAACTGGGAGTGCCGTAATCCTGGCAGGCCGCTTTGACTTCCTCGATGACTTCCGGTCTGGGATCCATGACCGCCGGGTGCAAAGAATAATCAACCACCGCCTTGCCTTCTGCCAGGGCCTTTTTGCGTTCTATGGCTTCGAGCAATGACTCACCCTTTTGTTGCAGGTCAAAATCCACCACACAGGTCACGCCGCCGCAGGCAGCTGCGATGGTGCCGCTTTCATAATCGTCCTGAGCATAGGTTCCCATAAACGGCATGGAAATGTGGGTATGCGGGTCAATGGCGCCGGGTAGCACATACAGCCCTTTGGCATCAACCACTTCATCAGCCGGATTGTCCAGGTCTGTTCCAATCGCCTTTATCTTGTCGCCGTCGGCAAAGACATCGGCCACATAGCGACCGGTGGCATTAACGATCGTACCGCCTTTAAATAACACACTCATCGGGACCCTCCTTTGTAAATGGCTCATATTTTATGTCTTTTTCCAGACTGCTGTCCATTACGGCAGTCTCGTTTCGTTTCCATTCTTTGGGCATTTCCTTGTGCGAAATCAGGTCGGGAACCGGACAGACAAACTTACACAGCATACAGCTTAAACATTTGTCTTCGATCACCTTCGGCCGGCGACTTTCGGCATCCCATTCAATAGCCTGGCCGGCGGCATCCTGACAGACGATATAGCACTGTCCGCAGCCGATGCACTTATCCATATCATATTCGGCAATTCCCTGACGCTCCAGATCAAAGGCGTCGGTTTCATGCAGGTTCGGCAACGCTTTGCCCACCAGATCAGAGATCTGCTTGACGCCCCGTTCGGTCATAAAATCCGAAAGACCTTCGATCATGTCATCTATAATCCGATAGCCGTAATGCATGATACCGCTGGTCACCTGAATCGTCGAGGCCCCCAGCAGCAGATATTCGAGAGCATCGATCCAGGTCTCAATGCCGCCGATGCCGGAAAGCGGCAGATTCAGCTGATCGTTCTGGGCCATGGAGGCAATGAAATTCAATCCGATGGGCCGCACGGCCGGTCCGGAGGTCCCGCTGATGGCCCCCTTGCCGAATACATTGGGTGTGGGCACAAAATCATCCAGGCCCACCGTGGAAATGCCCCGAACCGTATTGATGGCGGAAATAGCATCTGCGCCGCCCTTTTTGGCATACATGGCCGGCTCATTCATGTCGGTAATGTTGGGCGTCATTTTGGCGATCACCGGAATGGATACCGCCTCTTTGACCGCCGCGGTAAAGCCTTCGAGCAATTGAAAAGCCTGGCCGACCTTATGACCGGCACCTTC
>JAAUXY010102952.1_pt1 | contig 19875 bp, 21 predicted proteins | sample 7278121 | NCBI WGS metagenome assembly JAAUXY01 (sample SAMN14350117, study PRJNA611818) | marine sediment metagenome | isolation source: surface marine sediment (1.8m) | place: French Polynesia: Moorea | collected 2018-08 | reverse complement strand
TCCGACACCTTTTCATCGCAGACTGTAGCCGACCGCCGCGTAGGCGGCAGGCTACAGTGAACGAGTGAGCTCCGTCAGGCCGCCTTTTTCTTTGACGCTTTTTTCTTGGTAGCCCGCTTCTTGGCGAGTTTCTTTTTGGTTACTTTCTTCTTGGCCACCTTTTTCTTGGCTACTTTCTTCTTAGTGGCCTTTTTCTTGGCAGCCTTTTTCTTCGCAGGTTTTTTCTTTGCGGTCTTCTTCTTACCGCCGCGCTTCTCAAGTTCCTTCTTGATGTTAGCCATCGCTTTGTCCAGCTTTAGCGCGTGCGCAAGATGGTCTCGTGCGTTCTTGAGGTCCTCAAGGACTGGCTTCAGGTCTTCGCGAAACTGTGCGGCGTCCGACTTGGCTTCGGCATAAGCCTTCTCCAGCTTCCTGATCTGCTTCCTGAGTTCTCGCTTGGTTTTGGCATTTGTTGAATTCGCCAGGCGTTCGGCTTTCTTCTGCAACTGGTCGCTGGTGCGTTTAGCGCGTTTCGTGGCGCGGTCAATCTCGGTTCTTAGTTTTTTTCGTTGGCGATCAAGGTCGCGTTTCGTTTTCTTTGCGCTGCTGACAAACTGCCTTTTTGCGGCCTGCAGGCTCTTCTCGAGATCCGTTAGTTCTTTACTCACTGTGATGCCCCCTCGAAGTGTCGGAATAAGTGTGCCCGCCAAAGCCTATCAGGAAATTAACTACGATGATCTGAATAACTGAGTTGGGGACATTCTGCGATTCTGGAAGAAGCAGAATATCCCCAATTCCAGGACGGAGACATTCTGCTTCTTCCAGAATCGCAGAATGTCCCCGTCAAGTTGCCCGTCAAGTTGTGCTGTCTGGCGCTTCGCTGGCAACGAACTCCACCAACAACTTGCGATGGGCATCGAGGCAGGTCATTCGCTCCCCGCTCACCTCGAATAACGCCCCCTGCTGCAATGCCGAAAGGAACGCGGATTCGCGATCCATGATCGGCTCAGGACACGCCATGCGCGTACTGCCCAGCTGGCCGACCTTGACACCATCATCGGTTGTCTCGAGCGAGCCGAAGAAAGAATTGCAGCCAGCATGGCCATTGATGCTGCCGTCGACTTCGAACCGCACCCAAAGCCCGGCGTCTTCCGGGACCGCCTCCGCACCGACGTAAGTCGGTCGCCATTGCACGCCGGTCAACTCAGCGCCGCCGCCGGCGCCCGGAGGCGCGAGCGTCTTGCCCTGCAAGAAGACGAGAAAAAGGCCTGCCATGAAGAGCAGGAAGAACAGGAATCCGATCATTGCTTTCATGCGGTGTTATCCGGAAATAAACCTGACACCTATTTCATGACACTTTTTGCACAATGGACGGTTAAGAAGCGGAGCTCCAAGAACCGGCATGTGTTCGTTGTTCATGGTTTACGAATGAGCGGTGTCGATGACGTGAAGTCCCAGTGACCGGTATGCGAGTTGCTGTGCGTACCAGCCGAGGCTACAAAACCGTGCTCGTCCAGCAGGACATGGCCCACTACCGTGCCACCGAGATAGGTGACCTTGTCGCGCGCAAGAGTCCGCTTGGCTATCACAACCTCGCCGCCATGACTGAGAATACTCGCTTGCAGCAACTGAGAGTTTTCGTGGCTCAACACAGCGTCGACCATTGATACGATATCGAGTACAGATCGCTTGTCTGAACCTGACTCGGACAGCACCGATATGATCTCTGAGACCGATGACAGCATTGCTTCGAAGCCTGAGGATATGGTGTTCCATTTCCTTAGACTTGGCTGGAGATTATCAAGCTTTGACCGCTGCTCGGCTACCAGATCACGAAGTCGGGACACTTCCTCCACATCTGTAGACTTAGTACTTTCTAGCGCGCCCAGACGCGATAGGTTTTCTTGTCTTTGCTTCTCGATTTCCTCGGCGACCAGCACTTCATCGGAATAGTCGGACTTCAGCTGCTCATAGATAGCCACAGCGCTGTCCCTCGCTTCCAACAGCTCCTGCACTTTTGTTCCAATGCTGTCTTGATTGCCGCTGCGCCAGGTCGGCACGAGAACTTTCTTATCAGAAGTCGCAGAGTGGTTTGACAGCACTCTTGCCAACTGCAGCAGCAGGGCCTGATTCGGTATCTCGAATTCCACCTTCGAGACTGAAATGCTCTTTCTGAAGAATGCGAGAATGTCGGAGGCGGCGCCGAGCGTCCCAATGGCGATCGAAGCCAGGCTGGATGCCTTGGGCGTATTGCCCGTTCCGGCGACTTTAATCACTTTTTGAATTTCCGACGTGGTCGACTCAATTCGAGCGACAACCATCTTATGGAGCGCTGTGTGGGCCGCGAAATCAAATTGGTCCACTAAGATGACAATGGGTGCGACAAGCTTCTCTTGAATCTCGTCCACGATTTCCTTCGCACCCGATCGCACAGAACGGTACGCGAGCAACTCGGACAGATAGCCGCTGTTCTTCTCGACGTTGGAATGAACGACACTCGCTCGGGTGTCCGATGTCGGCAGAAACATCGACAGCTTCTCAAGCTCCGCTTTTCTTTGGTCGCGCTCATGCTCGGCAATTTCCTTGCGGGCCTTTGCGAGCTCTGCCTCCTTGGATGCTGATTCTGTCATTGCTGCGATTCCTTGCTAGGACGGCATACCGGAAGTGCGGGTATTCAGAACGGAAGACTTCGTTTCAAAAGCCAAGACGCGCGAACCCGCGTATCGAGCGCCCGGCCTATCTTCTTGGCCGCTAATATGGTCATAGTTCCCCATCAGTGGAGGTTCATGCTAACATTACCGGTAACGGCATCAAATGGTGGACCGCCATGGCAAGCCCGAAAAAAACAACAAAAAAGACCAAAAAGTCGACGACGAAACGAAAAACGGCCAAAAAGCGTCCGTCGTCGAAATCCACTGCGAAGAAAAAAAAGACCAGCAAGTCGCGACCCGCGAATCGGTCCAGCCGACCCAGCTCAACGCGCGATAGCGAAGCAGCGAGCGACATGCTGGAGCTGTGCTTAAAGTATGCGTCTGCACTTGAAAGACTGGTGGATCTGCTGGAACAACAAGCTCATGGCGAACCCGTTCATGCATCTCAAGCTGGCGCCGTCAAAGCGTCGAGCGGCATTCGTGCGGCGGCGCTCTCCGACAGGGCTCTGAAATTCAAGAAGTCGTCTGACAGTCCTGCATTTGTGCGTGTGACCGCAGACGGCTTTTCTGGGGACATCATATCCCCGGGTCAGGACGAAGGGGAACTCGCCGGGCTTGAGTTGGGAAGCTGGGTAACGATACGCATTGAAGTACGCGGTAACCCTCAAGAGTCGGCAACGATAGAAATTCAAGGCGCCGCCTTGGGGTCCATGAAGCTCACCGTCAAGATCCCGGATAACGACGGCTCGAACAGCGGATCAACACCGGTTCAGGTCGGATGATGCGCTTACTTGGATTTGCTCTGCTACTGATCGTTTGCGCTCAGGGCGCCGTCGCCGACGAACTCGATCGCAGCTGGGACACAGCCAACAGGTTGACTCCGCTGTCGACGCCTGCCGGTAAGTCGGCGGGTACAGGCTTCGTCAGTGAGTTTACCGTTGAGGCTGGCGATGCCGATTCGAAAGCGAATTTGACCGTCACACGACTTCTCAGTCATGGAGATAGCGGGCAGTATTTTCGTTATCAGTTGCGCGCCTCTGCACCATTCGACCGCAAGAAAGCAGACCAGGTCGATGTTGGGAGCCTCTCCGGCCTGACGGCTGGAACCAGCGTAGCCTTTGACATCAGTCGAATGCACTGGCCGAAGTCCGAGCTTGAAATGACGACGTATGAGAAGCAGTGCCAGACCGCGATTTCGACGCTAATCCCCGGCTACACCTGGAAAGACACAGCAGCTGGCTTGGTCGCAGAGCAAAGCACCGTCGTGCTCTGTTCAAAGGGCGCATTGACCGAGGCCAACCTGAAAACAGCGATCAAGGGCATCAATAAACTGATCGAGTCTTGTAAGAAAGGAAAACCGAGTCCCATCGCCTGCGCACAGTTTCCCGCTGATCGTCAGCCACCGAGTTTGGCTCCTGATTTCAAGGATCGAATAAAGGAAGTTCGTTCAAGTCTCGAACAAGCGATCGATTTTTCGATTAAGCCCATATCTCTTTGGACCTTGTCGGCGGCGGCGAATCAGCAAAAGTTTTCCTATGTGCTTGAATCTGCTCCGACTGAGAAGGTTGATACCAGCGAGCGAGGGTGGTCTCTGACTCTGGCGTACACAAGGATTTATGGGCGGTGGTTGTGGTCGACCGGTTTTTCGCGAGAAAGGAGTTTCAAAGGCGGGCCTACGAGCCAGATTTGCAACCCATTCGGAGACTCCGGGGCATTGCAATGCGCGGACGCTGCTACGACAGCGCCCCAGGAGAAGAACAAGGAGCTGCTTTTCGCCGAATCGAGAATCCTGTTCAGAGACATGGATATCGCCGTTTCGCCACGAATCGAGTTCGACATTGATGATTCCGACTGGGCGATTCAGGTGCCGGCCTATCTCGCCAGAAACGAGAAAGGGCTATTCACAGGCGGTATCAAGCTGGGTTGGACCAGCGATGATGACGAATTCGGTGCATCGGTGTTCGTCGGAAGGCAGTTTTCGCTGTTCGACTAGTTGACTAGGCAGTATCTCGAGAGACCCGGTTTCTATCTGCCAGTGAAGGATTGGATGTGGGATACGACCAAGGTTTCATCGCTTCTCCGCATGCTGTGGCATTCTCGGTTTGGCAACGAGATTACGACAGCCTCGACCCGGTTCCTTTCGATCCAATTCTTGAACAGGTCTGCCTGACGACAAGGAAATATTCTACGGGGTTGTCCTTCGGGGCCCTTCAACTTGCCGACCCGCTGCGCACGGCCCCAGACACGGTTGAACGCGGTGGGCGGGTCCGTATACGAGCTGCCTCGGCCCTACGAAGACCCGATGTCGTCACGCAGGCGCAAGACATCGTTTTGTGAGGTTTTTTCAACCGTCTTAGCTAACCTACGGAGCACGTAATGCAATACGAAAGTGCAATCAGTCTAAAGTCCTCGCTTCTTCGCGACACAGTGTCGAATTCGATTGTTGCCTCTTCCGCACTGCCCCGAGCAGCGAGGAACGTTACCGATTCTCCTCGCGTTGCTCGACGGCCGAGATTTCCTTTTGCTCTTGGGGTTACCGGCAAGGACAACCAGTATCGACTGGCCATCAGAATTCAGAGAGCGCTACCGGGTATTAACGGGGCCATTGAAGAGGTTCGACGACGTGCCAGGGGCGAATGCGACGTTCAAGTAGTCGGGCCCGTCGTGAAACAGCTGCCTTGGTATCAGAAGCGCAATCGTCCGCTACGGATCGGCGGATCTTGCGGCCACCCCAGTATCACAGCAGGGACGCTGGGCTGCTTTGTCACCGATCGGGTAACCGGCGAGCCGCTAATCTTGTCGAACAATCACGTCCTCGCCGCCGAGAACAATGCGACGATCGGCGACCCGATCATCCAGCCTGCCCCCTCAGACGGCGGCAACGTGAACGTCGACACCGTTGCAGCCTTGCACAGTTTCGTGCGCTTGAGGTCTCGCAACAACAAAGTGGACGCAGCGACCGCTCTTATAGATTATGACGTCGACTATTTCTTCAATTGGTTGGAGGATCGGGGAGAAATCTCAGGGATTCGCGAAACTCCACTCGAAGAGGACGAAATCGTCTATAAAATTGGGCGAACGACGGGATACACTCGCGGTCGAATAAGCGCTACGGACATTGATGAATTGCTGGTCGATTTCGATGTTGGCGTTTTGGAATTTAACGGCCAAATACAGGTCCGGCCGGCGGACGACGAGCCGTTTAGCTTGGGCGGCGACAGTGGCTCTTTGGTTGTTGATCGCTATAATAGAGCAGTTGGTCTACTCTTTGCAGGAAACGATGTTGACTCCACCTTCATCAACCCCATCTCCACCGTGTTGGACACGTTGCGGGTTGATCTGCAATTTTAGCCTCGTGCTCGGAATGTAGAGGACAAATCATGAATTTGAATGCGAAAGAACGCGCAAATTTGGCCAAGCAAAAGGCAAAGCTTGAACTGGGCAACATCAATTACTCAGGTATCGGCTTGACTCGACGCAATGGTCGATACGCCGTCAAGGTCTTGATGCCAAAAGAGCCGTTCGAAGACGACCAGCTGCCGAGCGAGATCGACGGAGTCCCGATCGTGTTTCAGACTGTGGGAACGATTCGGAAGCAAGCAGGAAAGCCATTGGCTAAGCGCGCGGCGGCAGCTTCGTCGAAAATTCGTCGCCCTCGAGTATCCGTATCCAGAAGCAAGCTTGTAACCAAAGACTAGCTTACTTTCTCTCGCGCATGGACGCGATATGCTGAAGATCCGCGTCCTGATCGGCTCGCGATACGATGGGCCGAACAACACCGTGATACTTGCGCGGCTCCTGGCGGCGACGGTATTGATTTTCGCTGTCCACTTCCAGCAGTCGAGCTTGAACTATTCTGGCGCCAACCAGCAGTTCGACGGGGGTATTCCCTCGGTTGCACAACTCGATTGAAACGCAACCGCGCCAGCCTGGCTCGACCATCGTATTGATGTACAAGCCGAGGTGCGAGTAGCTGCTGCGGCTCATAACATCCGCGTAGATGTAATCAGGCAGTGACAGGTACTCGAGCGTGGTGCCAATCACGATCTGATTCGGATACACCACGAACCTGTCCCCCAGTTCCCGGCGTGTCTCTTGGAAATAGGAACTGATCGCCCGACGCTCATCAGAGGTATTGGACGGGTCTATAGACGGTCTTCTTGTCTGTACCGCTACTTGAAAGTCGTAGCCCAAACGAAGGTCAACAGAAACGTTGTGTATTTGCTCGCGATCCAAGAGTGGGTCGATAAAGAGACTGTTCTCTGACTCGTCATCCAGTAGATTTTCGATGTCCTTGCGATTGAGCAGCTTCATGATCGCCACGCCTGCTTGATCATGAAATTGCGAATGCTTTTCTCTGTCAGATCGTTAATCACCCGCTCGACCTGGTCTTCTCGAAACTCGTTCCACGGCGCTCGATCCTGCTCGGCGGCACTGGCAAGGTATCGCCGCCCTGCCTGCAGCACGCCATGAACTTCTTCCGGTGACTGCAGTTCACACGGTCGTATATCCGAGAATCGATGCTCGATGGTTGGCATCTGAAAGAGCGGCTTGAATTTGTTCTGCCGGATCTCCTTCATCGTGCGCAAGGAACGTGTCAGCATGCTGACAACGAAGTTCTCCTCGTTCTCGAGCGATGCCTTTATAACCTTGATACGTTCGTCGGTAGCGGGATGCGTGAAAGTCAAGCGACGCCGTTCCGCAACTTCTACGAGACAGTCAATCATGACATCGCCAAGGTAACAACTCGCAAAAAGATCCGCGAAGTACTCCCTCGAATGATTCTGCAGGCACTCCTCGTACTCTAGGTCGGACCAGGTTTCGGGCTTCTCCTCAAGACCGGGCAATAGGTTATTTGTCTCGCTCATCTGTACTTCGGAAATTTCGGACAGGCCGAACTGATCGTCAATGAAATGACCCAGTTCGTGATAGAGCAGCAGCGCGAATAACGGTTTGTGGCGATATATGGCCGGGAGCGCGATTTGTACGATCTTGTGCTTGAACGCCACATTGGTGTAGGTCTCGGCGAGTGTGAAGAAGCTCTTTGAGACACCAAGAAAATGAAAATTCTGATCTTGTGTGACCGCCGTAGAGATGACGTAGCGGTCCGGGGCCCAGTCGTTTAGAGCGCACTCCAATCCATAAACAACTTCGTACGGCATGTTGTTGGTTGTGCTGCCCGCCAGATAGTGGGTCGCTTGCCAAATCGGGTCGAACAGCTGCTTAGCCACATCGGGGTTGTTTTGGAGCAGATCATCGTCGATGGCATCGACTACTTGAATAAGATCGTCGACAAACATGTGGAGGTCGGGACTAAAAAAAGGGGTCGAATTTATCGACCCCAATTGTGCTCTTAACAACCTAAGGTTGGTTCTATGCAGCAAGCGAGCTACCGATAGACGCCAACACGTTATTAGCGTCGGGTGGCGTGACGCTGTTGAAGGATTGCCACTCGCAAACGCGGTGGGCGATCTCCTCGTTCTCCTTTCGGCGCAGAACGACGGCCAATGCAATAGCTTCTGGAGACCAGTCCCGAGGATGCTCGGACGCGGATACCGGATCGGTAATCAGGTCACACGTCTGGCCGACTATGTTCATGAACTCGCCTTTGAGTTTGTCGGGCACAGCGGCGTTTTGGTTTCTCCGTAACTGGAGCACCAATTCAACGAGCTGAAGTGAATCCAGTTTCTTGGGTCTTGCTGCAATCATTAGACACTTCCGGACGGCTAAAGCCGTCTCCACGTTTACCTATCTCATCACATATTGAGCCAAGCAAAGTGACCCGACCGTGAACCAATACGCGAATCTGCTATGTCCTTATATTGACCAAATGGCCAATGTAAGGCTGTTTCACCGTCGCCGATGATACAAAATCTACTGGATTAATGGTACTCGGGCATCTCCGTACACCGTGAAAACCGGCAGAACCCGAGGACACGGCGTCAGAAAATAAACCTGGCACCTTTTCCGTTGTGCAAAATCTACTGGATTAATGGTACTCGGGCATCTCCGTACACCGTGAAAACCGGCAGAACCCGAGGACACGGCGTCAGAAAATAAACCTGGCACATTTTCTATTTCAGCCAAAAAATGGGGTCGAACCGATTAAACAAAAATCGGTTCGACCCCTTTTCTTAGGCCTTAAGCTGATCCCCGATCGGCATCGTGTAGATGCGTTTGCCCGTTGCGTTCGCGAGTGCGTTCACCAGCGCCGGGGCCAATGGCGGGGTGCCGGGCTCGCCGACGCCGGTCGGCGGCTCGGCGGACGCGACGATGTGGACCTCGACATCCGGCATCTCGTCGATACGAAGCGGTTGGTAGGTATGGAAGTTTTGCTGCTGAACCTCACCTTGCGCCAACGTGACCTGTTCGCGAAGAGCGGCGGACAGCGCGTAGCCGATCCCGCCTTCCATTTGCGCACGGATCACGTCAGGGTTCACTGCGATGCCGCAGTCGACGGCACAGACGACGCGATCGACGGTGAAGTCGCCGCTGTCACTCACCGTTACGTCCACGACCTCTGCAACGATTGAACCGAAGGATTCGTGCAGCGCGATGCCGCGACCGCGACCTTCACCCAAGTCCTCGCCCCACCCCGCCTTCTCCGCGGCGAGTTCAAGGACGGCGCGATGGCGCGGATGATCGCTCAAGAGTTCCCGGCGAAGTTCATAAGGGTCTTTTCCCGCTGCAGCTGCCATCTCGTCAAAGAAGGCCTCGGTGACCAACGCGTTCTGCGTATGGCCAACGGAGCGCCACCAGAGCGGCGGGACGCCCACCTTTTCCGCATTGGCAAGATCGACCTTGAGGTTCGGAATGGTGTACGGCAATCCGCGCGAGCCCTCGACCGAGGAACTGTCGATCCCGTTTTCGATCATGCCCTCGAACGCGGTTCCGGCAAGAATCGACTGGACGGCAACGCGGTGGCGCCACGCTGCGATATTGCCCTGCTCATCGAGTGCGCCTTCCATGATGTGAAAACTCATCGGGCGGTAGAAACCTGCCGCCATGTCGTCCTCGCGTGTCCACACGAGCTTGACCGGAGCGCGCCCGTCAATGGCCTGCGCAATCGAAACGGCTTCGACGATATAGTCGCTGTTCGGAGTAGCCCGGCGACCAAAGCTGCCGCCTGCGAACTGCGTGTGTAACGTTATCTGCTCAGGCTGCACGCCGAGCATGTTCGCCGCCGCGTACTGGTCGCCCGTTTGGAGCTGAGCCCCGGTCCAGATCTCGCAGCCGCCGTCTTTCAGCTCGACGACGCAGTCCATCGGCTCCATGGTCGCGTGCGCAAGATACGGCACGGTGTATTCGCGCCGGATTGCGTTATCGCTTGCCGCGATGGTCTGCGTCGCGTCCCCGTCGCTGCGAGCCGAAAGCGTCGCCGATTCTGCGAGCACCTTGTACTCGTCGAGCAGTTCATCGCTGCCGCGCTGCTCCGCGCCGGCTTCCGACCACGTCACGCTCAGCGCGTCGCGACCTTTCTTCGCCGACCAGAAATTGTCAGCGACCACGGCGACGCCGCGCGGCACTTCGACAACGTCAGTCACGCCCGGAACATCAAACGCCGCGGCGGCATCGAATGACGACACCGTCGCACCAAATTTCGGTGGGTGTTTAACGAGCGCTGTCAGCATTCCCGGCCGGGTGACGTCGAGTGTGAAAACGGCGCTGCCGTCGGTCTTCGCCGCCGAGTCGAGCCGCGGCACGTGCGTACCGATCAGCGTGAAGTCTTTCGGGTCCTTGAGTGTTGGCTCGTCGGGCGGCGTCATGTCGGCAGCCGCGGCTGCAAGCTCGCCGAAACTGGCCTTCCTGCCGGAGGCCTCGTGCGCTAGCACGCCCTTTTTCACGACAATCTCAACTGCGGGCACCTGCCATTCACGCGCTGCCGCGTCGACGAGCATGGCGCGCGCACCGGCGGCCGCCTGGCGAAGCTGCATCCACGAGTTCGCGATCGACGTCGAACCGCCCGTCGCCTGGAATGGGCCAAAAAAGAGATTGTTGTAGCGGCTGGCGTCGGCCGGCGCGAACTCGGCTTGCATCTGCGACCAATCTGCGTCGAGTTCCTCGGCGACGATGGTCGGCAGGCCCGTGGTCACGCCCTGCCCCTTGTCGAGGTGTTTGACCATGACCGTCACGGTATTGTCGGAGCCGATACGAATGAACGGTCCCATGACCGATTCGATGACGGGATCGCTGACGGGATCAGCGCCACCTGACTGGTTCGCCGTACTCGAGGTGTCGGCCGACTCGGAACAGCCGACCATGAAGCCGGCACCGGACAAGCCAACAACCTGCAAGAACCCGCGGCGGCTTAAGGACGGACGCGCAAGATAACGTGGATTGATTTTTCCCAGCATGTCAGGCCTCCAGCTCGTCAGCCGCGCGATGGATCGCCGCGCGGATTCGTTGATAGGTCGCGCAGCGGCACAAGTTGCCGCGCATCGCGTTGTCGATGTCGGCGTCGGACGGCTGAGGATTGCTCTCAAGTAGTGCTGTGGCGCTCATCATCTGTCCGGACTGGCAGTAACCGCACTGCACGACATCGAGCTCCCGCCACGCAGAACGAATGGCCATCGCAGCCGGGCTTTCCACGCCCTCGACGGTCGTGATTTCACGATTCGCGACGGCAGAGACCGGCGTCGCGCATGACCGCATGGGTCGTCCATCGAGATGCACGGTGCAGGCCCCACACTGGGCGATGCCGCAGGCGAATTTCGTCCCGGTCAGCCCGATGTCTTCACGCAAGACCCAAAGCAGAGGCTTGTCATCCGGCACGTCGACCTGGTGTGCCTTGCCGTTCACGGTGAGGTTTAGGGCCATTTGCGTCTCCTTTTTGGTCTCGTCATCGGTTTGGCGTGGCAGAAAGCGAGAAAAAATGTCAGTATAGGTCAGCTAGCAATACAAACAACAACAATAAGCAAGTAACCATGTCAGATTACGAAACTCCGGCGGAAGACCGAGTACCTCTAATACAAAAAGCGGCTTTCGGCTCGGGTCACCTCGTGAACAACTTAATGCCCGGGGCTTTGGGCGTTTTCATGTTCTTTCTCCTGACCGCCTTTGGCATGAACCCCTTTTTGGCGGGATTGCTCGGTGGTTTGCCGAGACTGGTCGATGCCCTGTCTGACCCGATCATGGGTTATATCTCCGACAACACGAACACTCGCTGGGGAAGACGCAGGCCATACATATTTATCGGCGCCATCCTGACAGGTCTGATGTTCATTCTGCTCTGGCAGATGGATGAGAATAATGCACAGACGTACAACTTCTGGTACTTCCTCATCATCTCCGCAATCTTCATCCTGGCCAACACGACGTTTTCGACACCGCTGATCGGGCTGGGGTATGAAATGACCTCGGACTACAACGAGCGGACGCGACTCATGGGACTGGCCAATATCGTGGGTCAGATCGCCTGGATGGTTGTGCCGTGGTTCTGGGTCTTGATCGCGAATGAAAATCTCTTCGCAACGCAGGCCGAAGGGGTTCGAACGCTCGCCGTCATTGTCGGTGTCATTGCGATTGTCTTCGGTGTCTTGCCGGCCATTTTCTGCAGGGGTATCGATTCCAGCAAGATCGAGAATCGCCAGGAGATTTCGCTTAAAGAACTGGCAACCATCTTCGTAAAATTATTCAAAGGCATGTTCGAGGTATTCAGGCATAAACCTTTCTTAAGGTTATGCGGCGCGACCTTCCTGGTTTTCAATGGATTCCAGATCGTCGCCTCTTTCAGCTTCTTCATCATTTTGTTCTATCTGTTCAATGGCGATTACGCCGCCGCTGGAACCTGGCCAGCCTGGTTCTCAACCACGCTTGCAATCATTACCGCTGTCTTCGTGATTCCCACTGTCGCGTGGATGGCAGGCAAATTTGGGAAGAGAAAGGCATTCATCATTTCCACCGTCATTTCGATCTTCGGATACATCCTGAAATGGTGGGGCTTCAATCCGGAAAATCCTTTCCTCATGTTCCTCCCACTACCGTTAATGGCGTTCGGGCTGGGTTGTTTGTTCACGTTGATGATGAGCATGACCGCCGATATCTGCGACCTGGACGAACTGGAAAACGGAATGCCACGCAAGGAAGGCACGTTTGGTGCCATCTACTGGTGGACCGTCAAGTTAGGCCAGGCTCTGGCATTGATTATCGGTGGGGCAGTACTGAGCTGGGTAGGATTTGATGGTAACGCCGCGACTCAATCAGCAGAGACGCTCAACCAATTACGCATAGCCGACATCGTCATTCCTTCTGTTACAGCGGCTCTGGCAATACTGGTCATGTGGAATTACGACCTGAGCGAAGAAAAGGCCAGAGAAATAAAAGCAGAGTTGGAGTCGAAACGAGGCGCGTTGTAGTTTGATCACACTACACAGTTAGAGACATGTCAGCACAATTAATAATCATAATCGTCGGGATCGTCCTTATCGGCGTGACTGTTCTCAGCAGTCTTGGCAAGAAAGACCCTGGCGCACAGCTCATCAGTGCAAAGGTAGCGATACCCCTGGGCATCATTGGGGTGCTGATGGTCATTTACGGCAGCTACACATCAGATGTGATGTATGTCAGTAGCCAGATGGAACAGATTACCCGGGGCAACAAGGTAGCGATTGAAGGCCCTGTGACTTCCGTCAAGGTGATCTCGCCTGTTGAAGCAGACTCTGTCGATTGCAGAATCTTGTCCATGGGCGTCTATCCCAAGGGGCATGAGAAAGATATCTGGGTCGTCCTCAAGCCTTCAGATGAAAGATATTATCCGCAATCAGACCACACCAATACCTCGTACAAGAGAGAGGGAGAGTGGCAGGTCGTTACCCGGTTCGGTGGAGACCTTGAAGAAAAGTATGAGCTGATCGTCTATGAAACGGATGCATCGGCTTCAGAGTTCTTCAGCACAACGATCCAGGAATGGAAGGATCAGGAAGCGTATCCCGGACTCCTGGATGCAGAGATGCCTGAAGGTGCCACCGAAGTAGACAGAATAAATGTCTATTTGGGGAAGAACTGTCGTGGGGTCTTTTAAGGGGTCGAACCGAATTTCAGAAAACCAGGGGTCGAACCGATTTTTTGCTTAATTTGGTTCGACCCCTTTTTTTTGGACCCCTTTTTCGGTGTCAAAGAAAGTGTCAGGTTTGAAAGCGGTGTTTTGTGGCCACCAGGATCATGGATGAAGGGGGGCCGATCCGTTACCTCTACCGTGAAACGCCCGATCAGGAAGATGACAGCGGCTGGCGGATCCTTGCGGGTGACGAGACGGATGTATACATGGCGGGGAAAGGCAACGTCCAGTACGTTTCGTTGGGTGCCGTACGCGATGCTTATGGCAACTTTACGTGGGATGAGCACTTCAGGGGTTTTAGGGAGCGTGGGAACTAGTCAAACAGGCGGGACTACGGGCAGGAGATAGAGGACATGCAGGATAGAAACGACGCGGAAGTCATTGTTCGGTACCTAAGGATGCTGAAGGGAGATGGGCCAAACTTCATCATCCCGAAGGGGTTCATGAGTCAGGTAACGTTCTATTTTGATGCGGAGCGAGAGTTTGCTCGGTTCATGCTTGAAGAGATGATAAGCATCAATGGCCCGATGAGATTCGTAGAAGAGGGGAGCTACGAAGGTGTTGCCATGAGACTGATCGAACCTGTCGACGAGTACATGAAATTGGCGACCCTGACGGGATTCGGACTGTACCGGCGGGATAAGGGATCACTGATGGTAGCGAAAGGGGAAAGAATCATCGAATGCGTGTACGACTGCAACGACGTAATTAGTTCTACCACGTGTAAGCGCCGGGAGATACGCGCGTGTCAATCCAGTATGGATGAGGCATGTGAGGCGGAAAAAGACTAGAGGCGAGATTGGTGTCTGAAGACCCTGACAATAACGTAGGGAAAAAATCTCTCTGGGAAAAGATACTGAGAATCCTCAAAGAGATTCGAAGTATCGTAAGAATCATATTCGGGAGTATTTACGGTCGAGCTGGGACAGCGATCGGTATGTTGGGAGTGTTCCTGCTAGGGGGAGACGATTGGTTAATCGTTCTGATAGACCGCTTGTTCACTCTGGGGTGTGTTTTGGAAAGCGGGGAGAACATATGTATTGAGGACCCGACCAGGTTGCAAAACATACTGGGTACGATATCACTGGGTATTGGCATAGCAACGACGCTAGTGCCAGTGAGAAAGAAGTGGCTTGAGGAAAGGCGAGAACAAAGAGAACAGGAACTACAGGGAGAGATTGCGCGACTCAAAGCAAGACTGTTGGCTATTGCAGAGATTTTCGACACAGAGAAGATATTGGATGTCGAATACAAGGTGGACGAGCGGCTGGATATACAGGATTTTGCGGACAAAATTGTTAATGACGAGTACTGCAGCCACAACATAAAGGGGAACAAGTTTCTGAGTAAACTCATCAGAGCGGGTATGGAGGTAACACCGCCGAAGGAAGGACAGCCGTTTGAGAATATGCCCTACGACGGTATCTCTTGCCGCGACCTTCGTAACGGAGTCGCAACTATTGAGTGGTGAGTTGTCGGAATAAGGTGTCGGAATAAGGTGTCAGGTTTATTTTTCTGACCACTCCGCACGAGATCAATAAGCGGCAAGGAAGGTTTCAGGTTTATTGAAGAATTGTCGCGGCGTCTTTTGAGGGGTCGAACCGAATTTCAGAACGTCGATTTATTCGGTTCGACACCTTTTTCCCGCCGTCGGGCATCTCAACAGCACGGTTAGTCTATGGACCGAACCCGCAACTGATGCTGCGGACAAACAATGCAGTCGCCCTCAAGCACGCCGTCGGCCAGCTCCACCCTGTTGTGCGGACACTTTCTCGGGAAACGTTTTATCTCTCCATTAACGTCGACGTGTATGTATCTGTCATCCTTGTCGACGACCTTTACGCGATCATCAGCCTCACCGAGCTTGTTGTAGTAGCGGTCTGTTGAGCCGGGCTCAAATGACGATTTACTGAGCAACTTCAACCCCCCAAGGTTGGAATAACGCGGGGAGACCTGTATGTAGTTGTAGGTGAAGCTCTTGTGAAACTCCGGCACCTCTGTCGTACAGCGCAGCGAGAGCGCAAACCGTGTGAAGTCTGTCTGGTTGATCACCGAACCGTGCAATAGCTCGGCGGAAAAAATCACCGCATCACCCTTCTTGAGCTGAGTTAAATACTGCATGTTCGGATAGGTGTGGCACCCGGGCACGATTTCATTCTCAGCAAACATCGGGTAGTAATCCCGACTCTCCGGCAAAAGGAACATACCGTTGAGGTTGTTGACGTCTGTGAGGGCGATCCAGACATTAATCGTATTGTTCGGATGGTAACGCCAGGAATCCTTGTGAGGACCATGGGGAGTGAGCTTGCCGCGCCCTACCCTGGCCTCGATTTCCTTCAGATGCTTCAGCGTCTTCCTATAGGGAAGGTGCGGCCGGAGATTCGGCATCAACTCCACATAAAGCTCTTTCTGATTAGCAAATAAAGACCGTATAAAAGTCGTGGAATACGACAGTAGCTCAGGGTCGTCTTTGAAGTTCTTGATCTTGCCAACCAGCTCACTGACAGGCATCAGATCATGCACCTTATGAGCATCGGCATAATCGATGCCGAATCGGCTCTCAAAGAAACTCCGGAAGTTTTCTTCCAGCCCGGCAGCACCCACAAGATCTCTGGCGACCACCACGCCGCCCGCTTCTACCTTTTGTAGTAATTCATCTTTCTGGAGCCTGGAACCTGTCTGTATATCGACCAGTTCAATATCACCCAGATCCACCTCTGCCGAGCCCTTGTAGACCCTGTAGTTCTTGAAGACCTGCAGAAGGGCGTAGATTCGTGAGCCCCACGAAGCCACCCACGGCAAATTATCTTTGAGATAAGCCGTGTACTTGCTGTTGATAAGCATACGCGCCTGACATTGCGAACAACCAATAACCGCTGACGAATATACAGGCTTGTGCAGACGGATAACATCTTCAGGCAAGGCCCTCAGGCATGAAAAAGCCCGCTGGAGCGGGCCTTTTCTGTCTTTCTATTGTTTAGGGTTAAGCCAGCGCAATCACTAAATGTCCGAAAATACCGAAAAGGTGTCAGGTTTATTTTCTGACCTCCCACATGAGTGAAAATAAACCTGACACCTTTTCCGGACAGACACCTTTTCCGGACACCTTTTCCGCGAGCTGTTCTATGAGCTTGTAAATGCACAATCGGGCTTGCTTGAGTGGGTTTTGGACTATCTTGAGCCCGGACGACGTTAGCAGCTCAAAGGAATCCGGATTGGCACTGCGGATGGTGTCCTCGCGCCAGTCTTTGATTTCGAGCAGTAGGAGCCCCCTCATTGGGTGCATTATCGCGAAGTCCGTATAGCGCGGCCTTAGTCCTACACCGGTTTCAAACCAACAAATATGGTCGTCTTCTAGGTGACTATGCAGGCGACGAGCAAAGCGCTTTTCTCCCGCTTGCATCTGGGATAGGCAGCTGCTGATTGGCGGAATCAGTTCGGCCATTTCTCAACCTTGGCCAGCGTGTCGTAATACTGTAATCAGGGATGATACCTAGATGCATAGATTAATGCCGGGATTCGCTCACATTGCTCAACAAAATGGAAGGCAATGGGATCGAGCCGATTTTCTGCTTAATTCGGTTCGACCCTGAACCTCAGTACCTAACTCTGCGACTCTGCGCATAACTCTTTCACTTTTCGTCGGCGCCACCCGGCTGTGGTACTTTTTCTTCCTACTCACTCGTCCCGCACTGTTCCCAATTACTTGGCTTGTGCTTATCTGTGAGCTCGACCGAATCGATATTGATTGAGTTGAATTCTTGCAGCGGAACCTGCGCGCACACAGCCGCCATGCGCTTCCCAGGATTGGTATTCACCCGGTCAGCCACGAAGGGAATAATGTTGTTCAGCCACGTGAGTGGGCTGCCCTTTCCTCGAACGATGTCACAGTTGTCTAAATTGTTCGATGACGAAGCGGACTTGTCAGTGCAACGATTCACCGCTTCGCCCCATCGCCCAACCTTTCTCACTATCTCCACCGTTTCGCCCGGATTATCCTCATTGGGCTCCATCGCCTGCACTAGCTGCATGATCACTTCATCGTCTTCGCCATCCCCTAGTGCTGGCGTGACAGTGATAGAGGCGAAATTTTGAGTCGTAGATATCTCTAGGTATTGAGCATCCAGTCGCACATCTATCGTCCCTGGATCGGAGTGATACATATCTCGCCCTACCTCTACATCATTGAGGTCTATGTAGTGCCGCGCCCATTTCTGAGCGTCGACTCGATCAACCACTTTCTGGGCCGTTGATCCTGGTAGCGCTTCGTGCCGAAGCCCGCTGGCAAGAATCTCGTAACCCCATACTCGAGAACAGTCCATAAGCGGCCTTGCTTTTATGCAGCTTTGGTTGATCAAGTGCACTTCTGCCAGAACAGACCTGTGGTAGTCGCCACTCACGAAGATGGGCCTAAGATTGCTCTCTACCAGTGCTTTCAGTATCCGGTCTCGCTCGTACTCGTTGTGCCGCGAGTCCCAGCCATCAGCCAAATCGTCCTTCAACCCCTTGTAGTTGACCCAACCAACAGCAGGTTTCACTACCTTGCTCTCAGTAGTCAGGAATAAGGGCATTGAGGACACAATGACAACGGGTGACCGGTCAACGATGCCTGATCTCTCAGTTTTTTCTTTTCGTTCTACAACGATTCGCTCGATCCACTCTTCAAACACCTTGACCTGATCGATACCCGCGGCTTCACGCGCCTGTATGTTCCTTTGGGTTCGCAAATCGAACGCGAACCCCTCCAGGTCGCCGACCTTGAACCTCTGCTCCAAGGTATGTCGACCTCGAGATGCTCCGTCATCTCCCGCCCTCGCATCATGTAAGCGCTCCTGAAGCTCTTCGGGTGTCACGTTGCCCAGTGCGTACTGATGTACCAGGAACCCTCGTTTTGCTGGCAAGAAATAGTCGTTCCATAGGTCGGGCTGCGGTGTACAAGAGACATCATCTCCATTCTTCCTGCAATTAACGTACTCATCGCCGTGAGACCCCCAGCCGTCACGGATTTCATGATCGTCCCAAACGTTCAGTTGTGGAATCGCTGCAAACATTGAGTTCATAGTCTGGAACGAAAACGCACTGCCATACATGCGATCTATGTGCTTGATGTACTGCTGCGGTCGGCTTCTTGGACGCGGCGGCTCTTCGGTATTCCAACCAGACGTTGGGTGCTTTGGGTGCTTTTTGATAGGGGACTCGAATTCGTACCCAAGATCCACATAGACCTGGTCTCCGGTACCTACGACAAGCTTCAGATTAGGGAGTAGCCCGCTTCCCTCACCTAGCGCATTAGCTGCCATCAGCTGCTCGAACCTGGTACTGAATCGATCAATACTCGGATTCTCGGATTCAAATACGACGGCCGAATCGCTATCTTGCGGCGTGAACGGTGCGTAGCACCCGTAGAATGCGATCGAATATGGCTCTTCACTATCCTCGAGCCACTCCTTCGTCTTGGGGCGAAGGGTCCGAATAGCTTTCTCTTGTCCCGATTGATCCAAGAATCGGACAGTTACTTCACCGACGTCCTCCCTTAATCGAAGTAAGCTCGTGCCGAACTCTGGGTCTTTGTATAGCCGTTCCACATCAAGTTTTTTCCGGAACCCTACCTCCTCTGGATTACCCGAATAGAGCTCGACTTCTCCTCTGTCCGGATGCTTCACCCAAACTCGAACGTCACCCTGTCTGGGAAAACCAATACGAGCGATGTACGGATCATTTCTATCGTCTAAACGCTCAGGAAGACTTGGGAGTGCTTCACCGAAAGCATCGTTGGCGAACTTATCTGGCATTTTGAACTGTTTGTACCCTCCGTCGTTGACGCGGCTTGTGCTACACCCGACGAGCGCAATAATGAAGCCCGAAAGTAAGACCTTGATTGCAAGGATCCGTACATTCCCCATGAGATCAATATCCTTTGTTCGTTGTTATTGATTCGCCGATGGTACTTTTGATCCTGATGAATCGCGACAGAATTATGCTGTTGTGTGGCAGTTGTCGATCAGCATCCCGATTGACCACGCGGTTTCTGCTCATGAGAGAGTTTTTTCGTCACTTTGGCGAAAGGTCTGAATAACGCAGCTGCCTTATTTTCGCCGGACAGGTTTCGGTTTGCAGGTCTGGGCACTTCAATGTGCCGGACGCAACAAGAGCCGACCTTGAAACGAAAAAAGAAACGAAAAAAGTGTC
>JAAUXY010009247.1_pt1 | contig 19882 bp, 18 predicted proteins | sample 7278121 | NCBI WGS metagenome assembly JAAUXY01 (sample SAMN14350117, study PRJNA611818) | marine sediment metagenome | isolation source: surface marine sediment (1.8m) | place: French Polynesia: Moorea | collected 2018-08 | reverse complement strand
TGACCGCCGGTGTCATCGTCGTGTGCGCCAGTGGCTTTTTCGCTGCGCGTGGCGCGATAAACTCGGCACCAGTTGATGTACTGCGAGGAGCGGCGGCGTGACGGTTGAAAAAGTGTCGTGCGGCATCGTGCTGGTGCTTGGCGAGCCGCCCGAGTGCCGTACGTTGATGCTTCGCGCCTGGCACCACTGGGATTTTCCGAAAGGGATCGTCGAAAGCGGGGAGCAGGAAAAAGACGCCGCGGTTCGCGAGCTCGAGGAAGAGACCGGTATCGAGGATCCGGTGTTCAACTGGGGGGATCGATACATCGAGACCGGGCCGTACAGTCGCGGCAAACTCGCCAGGTATTACCTTGCCCGGACAGAGACAGAGGACGTGGTGCTGGGGCCGTCGCCCGACACGGGCGAGCCGGAACATCACGAGTGGCGCTGGGTGAGCTTCGATGAAGCATTCGACATGGCGTCACCCCGGGTTCGCGAGGTCGTCAGGTGGGCCCGCCAGGTGGTTGGCGCCTAACCGCTGGCGCGGCGGTTACGAACCTTGTCTTCGTACATGCGCGAGTCGGCGTCCGACAGAAGGCTCTCCACCGTCAAGTGACGTTTCGGGTCGAACTCGACGCGGCCAGAGCTCCACTTGAGTCTTCCCTCGATTTGATCCGCCGTATCGTTACGCAGCTTTGCGAGCCGCTCCAGTGCGGCGTTCGAGTTGATGTCGGAACCCGCCATCAGGACGACGAACTCGTCTCCACCGAGTCGTGCTACGACGTCGGCCGAGCGAAAGCAGCTGGTCAGCAGTTTGGCGAAGTGCTTGAGTATCCTGTCACCCGCCTCGTGGCCAAGCGTGTCGTTGGTCTCCTTGAACCCGTCGAGATCAAGGTACACCAGTTCTGCCGGCGAATTGACGCGACGGCACAGCGACAGGATATGCCGGCTGATGTTTTGGAATCCGCGACGGTTCGACACCCCGGTTAGCTCATCAACTGTCGATTGCGAGAGGAGTGCGAGCTCGTCCTCCACCATGGCAGCGAGGTCCCGCAATGTGTCGATCTCGTCGGGCTCCATCGTGCGGGGCTCCGGATCGATCAGGCAAAGCGTGCCGATGCGCTGGTTCTCGGGACCGCGAACGGGACAGCCTGCATAAAAGCGGATCCTGGGCTCGCCGGTGACGAGCGGATTGTCGGCAAAGCGAGGATCTCTTGCCGTATCGCAGACCAGAAACACCTTCTCGTCGAGTATCGCGTGGCCGCAGAAGGAGATCTCGCGCGAGGTCTCGCAGGCATCGAGGCCCTGCCGGGACTTGAACCATTGCCGGTTCGAGTCAACGAGGCTGACGAGGCAGATTTCAACGCCAAATAGCCTCTTGGCCATGCGCGTGATACGGTCGAAACGCTCTTCGGGCTCCGTGTCCAGGATGCGCAGCGAATGCAGGCTCATCAGGCGAACTGTTTCGTCGAGTGGTAACGGTGGCTTGACCAAGGTCTGGCTCCTGCAGGCTCTCGACAACGTTATCGGCCGAATCTGGACAGAATTGAGGTTTTTCAGGGGTATGGGGGACAAATCAGCGCGGTTCTGGGAAACGCTGACGCTCGACGAGATGAACGAAGAGCAGTGGGAGGCGCTGTGCGACGGCTGTGCGCTGTGTTGCATGCTGAAGGTCGAGGACGAAGACACCGGCGAGATCTTCTATACCGACGTCGCCTGCAAGCTGCTCGATCTCGACACCTGCCGCTGCATGGACTACGCGAATCGAGTGCGCCGCGTTGCAGACTGCCTCGACCTGTCCTCGGGGGATACCGATGCGTTTGAATGGCTACCCGCATCGTGTGCGTACCGCCGGCTTGCAAAAGACGAGCCACTGCCGGAATGGCATCCGCTGATCACCGGTGATCCGGATTCGGTGCATGACGCCGGCATCTCGGTTCGGGGTAAGGTGGTTTCGGAGCGAGAAGCGACCGGCTGGTCGATTCTCTGGAACGTAAGCGAAATGCACGAGGATCAAATGAACGACTACCCGACGATTCCGCTGGTGAACTACGAGGAATACCCGGTCGAGGAAATGCGGCGACGCGCGCAGACCTTTTACGAGTCCGTAAGCGGGCGACGCACCGTACGGGAGTTTTCGGATCGCGAGGTGCCGCTCGACATCATCGAGACGGCCCTGAAGGCAGCGGGCACGGCGCCCAGTGGCGCCAACCTGCAGCCCTGGCATTTCGTCGTTGTCAGCGGCGCGGAGACCAGGAAGAAAATTCGCGAAGCGGCCGAGGCAGAAGAACGTGAGTTCTACGAGCATCGCGCCTCCGAGGAATGGCTGGCCGCGCTTGCGCCTTTGGGCACCGATGAGAGCAAACCTTTCCTCGAAACGGCGCCGTACCTGATCGCTATTTTCCTGCAAAAGTACGCGGAGCTCGAAGACGGTACGAAGGTGAAGCACTATTACCCGGTCGAGTCGACCGGAATTGCAACGGGCATTCTGATAACGGCATTGCACGAAGCCGGGCTCGTTACGCTGACGCACACGCCCAGCCCGATGCGGTTCCTGAGCGAAATCCTCGACAGGCCAAAAAGCGAACGGCCGTTCCTGTTGCTCGTCGTCGGCTACCCGGCGGACGACGCCAGGGTGCCGGATATCGATCGCAAGCCGCTCGAGGCGTTTACCTCGTTCGTCGACGAATAGCCTGTAGGAGCGCCGCTGGAGGCGCGACCGGTAGCCGGCGGCGAGCGGGGAATCTCTTACACGCTGGCGTCGGCGATACGCTCGTCAGAGACACCCCGCTCGCCGCGCATCACGACCGAGTGCATGTAAGCGCCCGTGTCCGTGAGGTTGACGTCGAAGCTCACCCCGTGTTCTGCAGCCCCTGCGCAATGCCGTTCACACTTGCCAGCAGAGCCTCGAGCAAGTCCTCGTCGTGATAGTGCGACGCCCGCCAGCGCTTCAGCAGGTCGACCTGCATGAAATTCATGGGATCGACGTAGGGGTTTCGCAGCATGATCGCGCGGCGCAGGATCGTGTCGCCCTCCAGCAGCTCCTGGTGGTCCGAGTACTCGAGTATCAGGTCGCGAGTCCTCTCGAACTCCTCCCGAATGATCGGGAAGAACTCGTCGTGAAGGTCGCCTGCCAGCTCCGAGTACAGCTCTGCCGTGCCGAGGTCAGCCTTGGCGAGCACCATCTCGGCATCGGCGGTCAATGCGCGCATGAAGTACCACTCGCTGAACATCTCGCGGAAGGCCTCATCGTCGAACAGCTCCCTGGCTTTGGCGAGCCCGCTGCCGATGCCGTACCAGCCGGGTAAGGCACAGCGGCACTGGGTCCAAGAAAACACCCACGGAATCGCCCGCAGGTCCTGGATGCCCGACTGCGAACGGCGGGACGACGGACGTGAGCCGATACGCATGCGCTCGATCAGGTCGATGGGTGTGGCCTTGCGGAAGTAGTCGTAAAAACCGGGTGTCTCGTACACGAGCTTGCGATACGCAACGCGGCTCTCATTGGCGATGACATCCATCATGGCGTGCCATCCGGGCATATCGTTACCCCGGTGATGCGGCAGCGCCGTGGCGATCGCCACGGACCCCATGACCTGCTCGAGTGTCCGGAGCGCGATGCCCCTCAATCCGTACTTTTCGTTGATGATCTCGCCCTGCTCGGTAACGCGCAGGCGGCCGTTGACCGTGCCCGGTGGCGACCCCAGCACGGCAACGTGCGTCTTGCTTCCGCCGCGGCTGATCGTGCCGCCCCGACCGTGGAACAGCGTCAGCTCCACATCCTGTTCCGCGACGGCATGGACGAGTTTCTCCTGTGCTTTCTGCAGGGCCCAGCGCGCTGACGCGAGCCCGCCGTCCTTGTTGCTGTCCGAGTAGCCGATCATCACCATCTGCTGGTTCTTGCGCTTCGAGAGATGCTTTCTGTAGAGATCGGCCTCGAGCAGATCGTGCAGAATCTCGGGGCCGCGCTCGAGATCGTCGACGGTCTCGAGCAGGGGCGCGACGTCGAGAGGAACCTCGCCCTTGCGGTTGTGCAGTTCGCCCCACTGCGCGAGCAGCAGGACCGACAGGATGTCGTCTGCGCCCTGTGTCATGCTGATGATGTACGGGCCGATCGCGCGTCCCCCATACTTGCGGCGACAGAACGAAATCGCCTGGAATACGCTGATCGTCTTGCGCGCCAGGGTGCTCGGATTCATTGGCGCGCCTTCCTTGGACTCGATCGCCTCGACGATGCGGGCGGCACGATCCTCGGCCGACCACTCCATCCAGTCGTCTACACCCAGGCATTCGCCGACGACCTTGCGATGGACCTCCGAGTCCTGACGCACATCGAGCGTGACCATGTGGAAGCCGAAGGTATCGATGCGTCGCAGCAGCCGGCGCACCGCAAACAGTCCGGCGTGATGGCCTTTGTTGACTCCCAGGCTGTCGGCGATCAGCTTGATATCGGCTCGGAATTCCTCCACGTGTTCGTAAGGGAATACGTCATCGTCATAGGTCGACTGCAAACGCTGCTGAATCAGTCGCAGGAACACACGGTAAGGCATGTTCCGGTGGCGCATCGGAACGGCGTGAAACGCCTGTTGGAAAACGCCGTGGTACTCCTCGATTTTCGCGAGCAGCGTGTTGGTGAACACAGCCCGCTCGGTCGACTGGCTGAGCTTGGCCGACAACGCCGCGCACTCGTTGTAGTAGAGGTCGAGAATGAGCGCGCGCTGCCGTGCCATCGTCTCGCGAATCGTCTTGGCATTGACGTTCGGATTGCCGTCCATATCGCCGCCGACCCATGACGCAAAATGCACGATGGGCCTGGCGTGGAAGTCTTTACCTTCGTCGCCATACACATGCTCGACGGCGTGCTCGATGTCTTCGTAAAACGGCGGCATTGCCCGGTACAAAACGTCGGTAATGAAGAACAGGACGTGCTCCAGTTCGTCCGCGACGGTCATCTGCTCCGACGGGTGTTCATCCGTCTGCCATCCCGTGGTCACGAGCAGGCGAATGTTCTGCAGCGATGCGTGCCGCTCCTGCGGCGTCATCGTCGGGTTGAGCAGGTCAACGAGGTGCCGAACGATCTGCTGTTCCTTGCGTAGTATCGTGCGCCGCGTCGGTTCCGTCGGGTGCGCCGTGAACACGGGCTCGATGCTCAGCGAGTTAATCAGCTCCTCGACCTGCTCGACATCAATCCCGGCCGCCTTGAGCTTCAGCAGGGAATCCTCGAGTCCGCCCGGCTGGTAGTGGCCCACCTCGATCAGGTACTCGCGGCGCCGCCGGATGCGATGCACTTTCTCCGCGGTATTGACCATCTGGAAGTAGGTCGAAAAACTGCGTATGACCTGCAGCGCTTCCTCGGGGTCCAGGCCGTCGACGTGATCGGATAGCAGCTCGCCGGGTTTTTCATTTCCCTCGCGTCGCCGGATGGAACGCAGGCGCGCTTCTTCGACGAAAGTGAAAAGGTCGTCGCCGCACTGCTCGCGAATGAGATCACCGACCATTGCGCCGAGCGTTCGGACATCGTCCCTCAGCGCCTGGTCTTTATCTTCGAACGTGATGTCCTGCCGGCGCAAGGCTCAGCCCAGACCCTCGCGATGCTTCTTCACGAGCGCAATGAATTTCGGGGTAAGACCCGTGTCCTCGTAGATCGGGTCACCATGATCGTCTTCGCGAATCACCTTGTCGCCCGGTTCGTAGGGTATCGAGGCTTCGATCCGGTCGAGCGCAACGGACAGGAGATCGGTGATGACGCGTTCACGGTCGACGCCCGGGTAAAGGTCGGCGAACGCATGCACCCGCGCGGCGTCGTGGACGCTCAGACGAACCTCGTAGGTTTCGTCGGTTTTAACCGGGCTTTTCTCAGCTGCCCACGCATCAAGCAAGGCTTTGAAGCTCATCGTTCCGCCGTCCAGTGCTGGGTCGCGACAATAACAAAATATGGCGGGACTGCCCATATAAGCATAAAGCGTGCCGTTAACGTAGCTGCAACCATCATGAATGGCAGTGAATCCACGGATGGAAGGCCATGCCCGAGGCACGAGCGACGAAGCTCACCCGACAACTCCGCCTGCTCGGCGTCAGCCCGACCTTGCGCGTGCACGGCGGAAACGCCGCCGCACATGGCGAGACGATGCTCGTCAGCGCGCAAGGTTTTTCCGGAACAGATGCGAACCGGCTTCTCGACGCGTTGGCAGACGGGCAGCCGGCTTCGCTGACCGTCCGTTTCGAGGACGCCAGCGGTCCGAACGAGCGCCTGCTCGAGTCCTTGTGTGCGCGACTGTCCGGTCTTCTCTTCGAGCATGTCGTAGATCCTCGCCTGGTGGAGCTGGTCGTGGCAGCCAGCTCGATCGCTCCGCCGGCAGCGCTGCTCATTCGTCGCAGGTTTCTCGGCCAGGGTCCCGTAGGGTTCCTCGTAGATTCCACGCTCGAGCACGGACGCTGGCTGCAGCTATGGCGTCTGCGCAACATTGCACAGGTGTCGATGGCAGTCGCCGCACCGGTTCGATCCCCGTGTCCGCTGCTGTCGATGGAAAACGGCAACGCAATCCTGCCGGGAATCTCCATGAACGTGCCTGCCGGCTCGGCCTGGGTGCCCCTGCACATCAATCTCGCGCGCTACGCTGACGATAGCGGCGCGCTGCGTTATGAAGAATTGCGACGGGCGCTGGTCGCCTGCGTCGAAGTTGGTGAGCGTTTGCACGACGTGTGTAAACGTCCGCTGCCGGTGTCACGACACGACGCCTGGTTCAATCGCAGGCTCGCCGTCGAGATCGGGGGCATCGGCGAACTCGCGAAAGCCCGTCGAATCGATCCTGGCAGCCACTGCGGGCTCGAAGAACTGCGGGAGGACGTTCGCTTCGCAAAACGCACGCTGCGCGAGACGTCATCGCGCCTGGCCAAACTCCGCGGCAGCGTACCTTCACTCCGACACACGGATCCGGCGCGCACAATGCCCGCAGGCGCGTCGCGCGATACCTGGCGCAAGCGCTGGCGCGCGGCCGTCGCGTCGACAGCGATTCGGCATCGCAACCTGGTGTCGATTTCACCGTGGTCGCTGTTTTCCCCCGGACAAAATGCCGAATTTCGATGTGCCGACCTGTTGCCTTTGCTGACGAGTGCCGATGCCGTGACGTATCGTCGACCGGTGTCGGTGTCTCACTGGAACGTCAATGAATTCAGGGAGTTTTATCAGCGCACCGGCGCGGTGCTGCAAAAACAGCTCGCGAATATGGTATTTGCGGAACGGGTATGACTGATATACCGTCGACCTCCCGGTATAGCAGAAGACCGGTCAGCGGCACGAGAGAGCGTATTGCAATCCTTAACACCCGACGCGCACGGTATCGCGGTACTGTTACTGACAGTTGTTGCTCTGTACCTGTTCACTCGCGACAACATACCGCTCGAGTCGTCGTCGCTCGCAATCCTTATCATCCTGGTCGCCGGTTTCCAGTTGTTCCCGTACATGAAGGACGGCGAAGTCGCCGTCGATGCTGTCGATTTCTTCCTGGGGTTCGGCAACGAGGCGCTCGTTGCGATTTGCGCGTTGATGATGGTTGGCAAAGCGCTCGAGACCACCGGCGCGTTGCAACCGCTTGCAACCATTGTCGGCCGCGCGTGGGCAACCCGACCGGTCATGGCATTGCTCGCGACGCTCATCGCCGGTGCGATCCTGAGCGCTTTCATGAACAACACGCCAATCGTCGTGCTGCTTATGCCCATACTCGTTGGCGCGTCGTTGCGATCGAAGTTCCCGGTATCGGGCGTCATGATGCCAATGGGTCTCGCCACGATTATTGGTGGCATGTCGACCACGATCGGTACGTCTACGAACCTGCTCGTTGTCGGCATTTCGCAGGACATGGGCATGCACACCTTCTCGATGTTCGAGTGGGTGCTGCCGGTTACTATCGTCGGCGGTGTCGCGATCGTATTCCTCTGGCTGGTCGCGCCGCGCATGCTACCGGACAGGACGCCGCCGATGGCCGATACGACGCCGCGGATTTTCAGCGGCCAGCTGCACATCAAGGAAGGCGGATTCGCCGCGGGCAAGACACTGTCGGAAGTGCTTGCGAAGGCCGACGGCAACATGCGCGTCGACAAGATTCAGCGCAGTGAATCGCTGCAGCTGGCCAAGCTGCCTTCCGTCACGATCCAGCCCGGCGATCGTCTCTTCGTCAAGGACTCGCCCGAGAACCTCAAGCACTACGAGCAAGTACTCGGGGCGACGCTCTACAGCAGCTCCGACATCGAGCATCCGGTCGATGACGATACGCCGCTCAGGGCTGAAGGCCAGCAGCTCGCGGAGGTCGTCGTTACGCGCGGTTCGCCGCTCCACCTGCGCAGTCTTGCGGGCGCGCGATTCAGCAGCAGCTATGGCCTCATGGCGCTCGCCCTGCACCGCGCACGCGCGCCGAGCTCACAGGTGACAGGAGATCTGAACCTGATTCGACTGCGCGCCGGTGACGTGCTGCTCGTGCAGGGTTCCCGTGAGGCGATTGCAAACCTCAAGGACAGCGGCACGATGCTGGTGCTCGACGGCACCACCGACCTGCCGCACACGCATCGCGCGCGGCGTGCGCTGCTGATCATGGGCGGCGTCGTCGCAGCGGCGGCTTTCGGTATTCTGCCGATTTCCGTTGCCGCACTCGCAGGCCTCGGGCTCATGCTCGTGACCCGTTGCCTGACCTGGAGCGATGCGGGCTCGGCGCTGTCGATCCCGGTTGTGATGATCATCGTCACGTCACTCGCACTGGGTAAGGCGCTCATGGGAACCGGCATGGCCGACTACGTTGCGATGTCCTTCGTCGGCGGCGTCGCGGCATTACCAACGCCGCTGATCCTGAGCGCGTTCATGTTGTTGATGACGCTGCTCACGAACGTCGTGTCGAACAACGCGGCGGCGGCCATCGGCACGCCGATCGCGGTCAGTATTGCGCAGCAGCTCGGCGTCAGCCCCGAGCCGTTCATTCTCGCCGTTCTGTTTGGCGCGAACATGAGCTTCGCGACGCCCTACGGTTACCAGACCAACCTGCTGATACTCAGTGCCGGCGGCTACAAGTTCACGGACTTCCTGCGCGTCGGTATCCCGCTCACGATTGTCATGTGGATCGGATTTTCGATCGTTCTGCCACTGTTGTACGAGCTGTAGCACGGTTAGTCTCACATGCAACGAAATGCGCGCTTGACGGCCGCAGGAAGCGTGGTGATACTGCGTGCCATGAACGCTCAGCCCAGCAAAAACTGGTGGTGGCTGCCCCGCGAGGAGAGGGCAGCTGGCTGACTATTAGCTGAGCGAGACGAACACCAGAAGCCCATCTCTGCCGGACCAGGGATGGGCTTTTTTGTTGTGGGAGCGGCGTCTCGGTTGTGGGAGCGGCGTCTCGCCGCGAACATATCGGGCCGGGACGGCCCTCCCACAACGACTGTAGGAGCGGTCGTAAGACCGCGATATTGGAAGAAAACTGAAGTGCAACCACCATTTGACATAGCCGCCGATCTCGACACGCCCGTATCGGCTTTCATGAAGCTCGAGCCGCTGAAGCCCCGCTTCCTGCTCGAGAGCGTGGAAGGCGGCATGCGCCTGGCACGATACTCCTTCCTGGGTTTCGGCGATGCGGTCGAAGTGCGCATGTACGATGACGAATTGCTCGTCGATGGCCAGAGCCGGGACCGTCCGCAAACGCAGGCCGCCTACCTCGACGTGTTGCGCGATGCCCTGTCGCGGGCGCCGCATCCACGACCCGACGACACCGGTCTGCCGTTTTCGGGAGGGCTGGTCGGCGTCTCCGGATACGACGTCGTGCGGATGTTCGAACGACTTCCGCGTAGCACCACGCCGCAGAGCCACATCCCGGACGCGGCGTTTGCAGCGACGACATCGATGCTCGCGTTCGATCACCTGACGCGTCGCGTCGCCGTGCTTCACGACGGACCCGAGCACGAGCGCGAAGCGTTGCGCAAGGAGGTCATCGAGCGGCTGCGCGGCCCGGTACCGCGACACGAGCACGCGATTACCACGTCGGTCGCCGAAGCCAGCCTGAGCGAGGACGAGTACAAACATCGCGTCGAGGCTTGCAAGGAGTACATCGCAGCAGGCGATATCTACCAGATCGTGTTGTCGGTGTTGTTCAAGGGGCGCACGGATGTGCCGCCGTTCGAGGTGTATCGCGCGCTGCGTCTCCTGAATCCGTCGCCCTACATGTTTTACTTCGATTTCGACGACCTCAAGGTCGTCGGCTCGTCGCCTGAAGCGCTCGTCAAGCTCAACCACGGCATTGCCTCGTTGCGGCCGATTGCGGGTACGCTGCCGCGCGGCGAGACACGGGAAGAGGACCTGGCCAACGAGAAAGCGCTGCTCGCCGATCCCAAGGAAGCTGCGGAGCACGTCATGCTCGTCGACCTCGCCCGCAACGATCTGGGCCGCGTGGCGACGGCGGGTTCCGTGCAGGTCGACCCGTATCGAGCCATCGAACGCTACAGCCACGTAATGCACATCGTCAGCGGTGTGCAGGGCGAGCTGGGCGAGGGTTTCGACCAGTTCGACCTGTTCGCTGCGAGCTTTCCGGCGGGTACGCTCGTCGGCGCACCCAAGGTGCGGGCGATGGAGATCATCGAGGAAATGGAGCAGGTCGGCCGCGGCCTTTACGCAGGTACGGCCGGCTACTTCGGACTGGCGGGCGATATGGATCAGGCGATTACGATCCGCACCCTCGTGTTCTCGGGTGACGAGTACAGTTTCCAGGCCGGTGCGGGTATCGTCGCCGATTCGGTGCCGGCAAAGGAGTACCAGGAAGTCCTGGCCAAAAGCGCAATCCTGAGGCGCGCACTCGAGATTGCAGGGGAGGGGCTCTGATGGCGGCCGTCAAGACCTTCGATCACGTGCGCATGCTGTTGATCGACAACTACGATTCCTTTACCTACAACCTCGTGCAGGCGTTTGCTGCACAGGGCGCCGACGTAATCGTGCATCGCAATGATCAGATCACCGTCAACGACGCGCTGGCCATCGAGCCGACACATCTCGTGATTTCACCGGGTCCCGGGCGACCCGAGGACGCCGGCGTGTCGCTCGATATGATCGGCGCGTTCAAGGAACGCGTGCCGGTGCTTGGCGTCTGTCTCGGTCACCAATGCCTCGTGCAGCACTTTGGCGGCGATATCGTACGGGCGGAGCGCCTGATGCACGGCAAGACGTCGATGGTGAGCCATGACGGCAAGACCATCTACAACGGTATCCCGGAGCCATTCGAAGTGGGCCGTTATCACTCGCTCTGTGCGGATCAGGGCACGCTTCCGGGCGAGCTCGAGCTGACGTCGAAGACGGACCGCGACGAAATCATGGGCGTGCGTCACCGGACGCTGCCACTGGAGGGTGTCCAGTTTCATCCCGAGAGTGTCCTCACTCCCGAGGGCGACCGGCTCATGGCCAACTTCATGCGGATGGGCAAGTCATGAGCAAGGAATTCAGCGCGATGCTCGAACGCGTGCTTGGCGGCGAAGACCTCGCCGAGCAGGACTGCTATGCGCTCATGAAGAACTTCGGCGAAGGCGAGATGGAACCCGCTCTGGCGGGCGCGTTGCTTGCAGGGTTGCGAGCGAAAGGCGAAACGCCCGGGGAAATTCGAGGTTTCGCAACGGCGATGCGCGAGATGGCCGTACGCCCGGAGATACCTGGTGGTGCACCGACGGTCGACGTCGTGGGCACGGGCGGCGACGGTTCCGGCAGCCTCAACCTGTCGACCGGCACGGCATTGTTGTCGGCTGCTTGCGGTGTGCGCGTCGTCAAGCACGGCAATCGGTCAATATCCAGCAAGTCCGGCAGCGCCGATGTGCTCGAGAGTCTCGGCATGCCCTTGCCGCTGCACGAGCAGCAGGCAGTCGATTGCCTGGAAGCGACAAACTTCACGTTCCTGTTCGCACCGGCCTACCACCCGGCAATGAAATCCGTCATGCCGGTGCGCGGCGCCATGGGCGTGCGCACGGTGTTCAACATCCTCGGCCCGCTAACCAACCCGGCGGCGCCGCCATACCAGCTGATCGGTGCGTACAGTCGCGACATGGCGAAAGTGATGGCCGAGGCACTGGCAGGCATGCCGATCGAACGCGCGTTCGTCGTGCACGGTGAGCCCGGCTGGGATGAGGCAACGCCGGTTGGCGAGTTCTACCTGTATGACGCGCAGGACGGAAAGGTCTCCGAGCATGTGAGGACGCCGGAAGACTATGGCTTCGAGCGCTGCGCTGCCGCCGACCTGGAAGGCGGCGACGCCGCACATAACGCCGCCGAGCTCAGGCGGGTGTTCGCCGGCGAGGACAGGGGGCCGCACCGTGACGCCTTGCTGCTCGGAACCTCGCTCGTGCTCGAAGTGCAGGGTAAGGTTGATAACCCGAAGGATGGTGTGGCAACGGCGGCCGCGGCTATCGACGATGGCAAGGCGAACGCTTTTCTCGATCGCCTGGCCGGGCACTTCGGCACCTGATGAGTGACTTTCTGCAAACCATGGCCACGAGCAGCGCAGAGCGCGCGGCAGCGGCGAGCAGGACGTACAGCGATGCCGATTTCGACAAGCCGGTAGTCCCGTTGCGATACGGTGACTTCGACATCATTGCCGAGATCAAGGACCGTTCGCCCGCCGAGGGTGACCTCGCAACGAAAGAAAGCGATCGATGCGAGCAGGCGCGCCGGTACGCGCGGGGCGGGGCGCTGGCAATATCCGTGCTGACCGAGCCGGCTCGTTTCTGCGGCCGGATCGACCACGTTTTCGAGGTCGTCGATGCTGTGCCCGGCGTACCGGTGATGCGCAAGGACTTTCTCGTGGACATCGTGCAGGTGCTGGAAGCGCGCGCTGCCGGCGCCAGTGGTGTGCTCCTGATTGCAACGATGCTGCCCGACGACAAGCTGCGCAGCATGCTCGACTGCTGCTACGAGCACGGCATGTTCGTGCTGCTGGAGTCGTTTGACGAGGACGATCTGCGACGCAGCCGTGCGCTGCTCGACAATACCGGCGATGCCGATCAGGCGGACCGCGGCCAGCTGATGTTTGGTGTCAACACGCGCAACCTGCGCACGCTCGAGGTGGATCGCGAGCGGCTCGAAAAACTGTCAGCGCACCTGCCGCATGGGTACTGCGTCGCTGAAAGCGGGCTCCATTCGCCGGAGGATGCAGCGCGGGTGGCGATGCTCGGCTACCGCGTCGCACTTGTCGGCACGGCGTTGATGCGCAGCGATGACCCGCAGGCGCTCGTTGGCGCGATGCGCAATGCCGGAGCGTCAGCGTGAGCCTGCTGGTGAAGATCTGCGGGCTGGCGACGGAGGACGATGTCCAGGCCGTTGTCGATGCCGGCGCCAACGCTGTCGGTTTCGTGTTCGCCGAGTCCGTGCGCCGGGTTACGCCGAACCAGGCGAGAGCTGCCTGCGCGTCGCTGCGAGACGGTGTGCGCAGAGTTGCCGTCATGCTGCATCCGACGAATGAGGAATGGGTCGCCGTGCGCGATGAATTCGAACCGGACGTGTTGCAGACGGACATCGAGGACTATGCGTCGCTCGATGTGCCGGACAGCATTGAGCGCTGGCCGGTCGTGCGTGAGGGCAGCGGTGTGGCGGACGAAGACATTCCGGGCGCATTCGTTTACGAAGGTGCGAAAAGCGGGGTTGGTGAGACAGTCGACTGGACACGAGCGGCTCACGTCGCGAGGCTCGGCAACATGATCCTTGCGGGCGGCCTCGATGCCGCTAACGTCGCAACGGCGGTTGGCGTCGTGCGGCCGTTCGGCGTCGATGTCTCGAGTGCCGTCGAGTCTCGTCCTGGGCAAAAGGACCCTCGGCGTATCAGGGAATTTGTGGCAGCGGCGCGAGCCGCGGAGAAAAATCTATGAGTAACACGTTGCAGGCCGGGGAAGCGAAGGTGCTCCTGCAGGCGGCGATAGACGGCGATCTGCCGGACGAGCGCGGACGCTTCGGTCCGTTCGGCGGTCGCTACGTGCCGGAAACGCTGGTACCGGCGTTCGAACGGCTCGAACGGGGCGTGCGCGAATACCTGCACGACCAGGAATTCCAGGAGCAGTACCGGCGCGAGCTTCGCGAATGGGTCGGCCGTCCGACTGCGCTTACCTATGCACCACGGCTCAGCGAACGATGGGGCGCCGAAGTGTGGTTGAAGCGGGAAGATCTCGCTCACACGGGTGCACACAAGATCAACAACGCGATTGGACAGGCTTTGCTCGCAAAACGCCTCGGTGCCAGGCACATCATCGCCGAGACCGGGGCTGGCCAGCATGGTGTTGCTTCCGCGGCGGCGTGCGCGCGTGTCGGTTTGCCGTGCACCGTTTACATGGGTGCCGTCGACATCGAGCGACAGGCGCCGAACGTCGATCGCATGCGCAGGCTGGGCGCCGCGGTCGTTGCGGTCGAGTCCGGCGACAAGACGCTTCGCGCAGCCATCGACGAAGCGTTGCGCAAGTGGGTGACCGACCCCGATGGCATCTACTACCTTCTCGGGTCGGCCGTAGGCGCGCATCCCTACCCTTACCTCGTGCGCGAGCTTCAGTCGGTTATCGGTAGCGAGGCGAGACAGCAGATGGTCGATCTCGCGGGCGGCCTCGCGGACGTCGCGTTCGCCTGCGTCGGTGGCGGTTCCAATGCAATCGGTCTGTTTTATCCGCTGCTTGGCGACGACATCGAACTCATCGGCGTCGAGGCCGGCGGCACCGGCGACGGCCTCGGACAGAACGCCGCGACACTCGCAACCGGAACGCCGGGTGTCCTGCAGGGCAGCTATACGGTCATCCTGCAGGACAACGACGGGCAGGTTCAGGAGACGCACTCGATTTCGGCGGGACTGGACTACTCGGGCGTCGGTCCCGAGCATGCATTACTGCAGGCGACGGGGCGCGTGAAGTACATCTCGGCCGGCGATGACGATGCGCTTGCCGCGCTGGAGGAGCTTTGCGAGCTCGAAGGCATCCTGACAGCGCTCGAGACCGCGCACGCCTTTGCGGCGGCGCGTGACTGGGCAAAGCAAAACCCTGGCAAGCGCATTCTGATCGGCAACTCCGGTCGCGGTGACAAGGACATGCCCACCCTGACTCAATTCCCTGCAAAGGTGCACGGCCATGCAGCCGCATGAACGCGTAAGCGCCGCGATCAGGGCGGCGAACGACGAAGGAAGGCCGGCCCTGGTTCCGTTCATCACGGCCGGCTACCCGGAACCGGCCGGGTTCATCGATACGCTGCGTAACGTTGCTGCGGTCGGCGATGTCGTCGAACTGGGCATACCGTTCTCGGATCCGATGGCCGACGGTATGACGATCCAGCGTTCGAGCTTCGAGGCGCTGCAAAAAGGCGTAAGCCTGAAGTGGATCTTCGAGCAGCTCGACGAAGCCGGCGATGTTTCTGCGCCGCTGGTAATGATGTCCTACCTCAATCCGCTGCTTGCGTTCGGTTACGAGGCGCTGGCTGCGCGAGCCAGGAGTAGCGGCGTCTGCGCCTTTATCGTTCCTGATCTGCCGTTCGAGGAAAGTGCGGAGCTGCGGGAGGCGCTCGAGGCTGAAGGAGTGGGCCTGATCCAGCTCGTCACGCCGGCGACGCCGGACGAGCGTCTCGGGATACTCGCCGACGCATCCAGGGGTTTCGTGTATGCGGTCACCATCACCGGCATTACCGGCGGCGATGCTGGTCTGCCCGCCGACCTTGCGGACTACCTCGACAAGGTGTCGCGATCGACCAGCCTGCCCGTGTGCGCGGGCTTCGGCATTCGGGAGGCGCAGGACGTCGCCAACGTCGGCAAGCATGCTGCCGGCGCCATCGTCGGGTCGGCGCTCGTGGAAGTGCTGGAGCGCGGGGATGATCCGTCTGCTTTCCTGAATTCGCTGCTTGGTCGATGAAGAAAGTCCACACGGCCCCGTCGACCGTCACGATCTATCACTACAGGAACCTGCTCGAAGCGGAGGGCATACCCTGCCAGGTTCGCAATGAGCACCTCGGCAGCGTATTCGGCGAGATCCCGTTCCAGGACACGTGGCCGCAGCTATGGGTGATCAACGACCTCGACTACGATCGCGCGAAGCAGCTGATCGACGAAGGAGGTGTCCTCGACGAAAGCCCGAAGCGCAGCTGGCGCTGCAAAAAATGCGGCGAGGAAAACGAGGGTCAGTTCGCGGCCTGCTGGAACTGCGGCACGGGTCTGTAGGACAGGTGGCAATGGGGAATCTGTTCTTCGCTGGCGTCGGCGATACGCTCGTCAGAGACACCCCGCTCCCCTGTCCTGGTGTGTCTGCGAGAATGCTGTAGGAGCGCCGCTCGAGGCGCGACCGTTGTGGGAGGGCCGTCCCGGCCCGATTCGCGGCGGGACGCCGCTCCCACAAGCATTTTTCGCGGCGAGGTCGATCTCGGCCATCCATGGCCTCCTCGACATTCGGGCTATCCTGCCCATCGCGCCGCTCCCACAGGCTTTAGGGCATCGAGCCGGCGAGTAGCCGCGTTCCCGCGATCTCGCTGCGCAGTAATGCCGCGACTTTGTCCGGCTGCATCGGTCGGCTGATCAGGTAGCCCTGGGCAAGGTCGCAGTTGCAGCTCTTCAGAAACTCGAGTTGCGTAATCGTCTCGACGCCCTCGGCCGCTACTTCGATGTCGAGGCCCTGCGCCATGGCTATCGCGGCGCGAACGATGCGCTGATGGCTATCGTTCTCGTCCACATCGGCGATCAGTTTCTGATCCAGCACGAAACTGTCGACAAAGCCATTGTCGATGGATTCGAAAGACACGTCGCGCGTGCCGAAATGATCCAGTGACAGGCGCACGCCGAGTTTACGCAGGGCCTGCAGGATATCGACTTCCTGGTCACGCTTGCGAACGATGTCGCCGTCGCCGATCTCGAGTTCGATGCAACCCGGGTCGAGCGCGGTATTGGCGAGCGCCTCCGCAACAGCGTCGACGAGCCGCGTATGCATCAGTTGCTGCGGCGAGAGATTGATCGCAACCGAAAGATCGGGCAATTCGAACTGACGTTGCCAGGCTGCGAGTTGCCGGCACGCTGTGCCGATCACCCATTCGCCCGCCGAATGGATCAGTCCGCTGCTCTCCAGGATGGGCAGGAAACGGGCGGGGGGCAACAGACCGAATCGCGGATGCTGCCAGCGCAGCAGCGCTTCAAGGCCGATGAGGCGACCGGACGACAGGTCGATTCGCGGCTGGTAGTGCAGTACGAACTCATTGCGCACGAGTGCATGGCGCAGGCCCACCTCCAGCTCTTCGCGCTGAGCGAGTTTGGAGTTGAGCGCGCTCGAGTAGTACTGGAAGCGCCCACCGCCACGCTTCTTCGCCTCGTACATGGCGATGTCCGCTGCCTTGATCAGACGTTCCGAATTGTCACCCGAATCCGGGAACAGCGAAATACCGATGCTCGGGGTCGCGTACACCTCGCTGTTGCCGATCGCGTATTTTTCGGACAGGACGAGCAACAGCTTCTGTGCGGCTGCGGCGGCGTTGCGTACCTCGCCGAAGTCCTCGAGGCATACGACGAACTCATCGCCACCCCAGCGTCCGATGAAATCGCCGACGCGCAGGTTGTCGCGCAGTCGGTCGGCAACCTCTCGCAGCAGTTCGTCACCCGTATCATGGCCGAGCGTGTCATTGACGGATTTGAAGCGGTCGAGATCGATGAACAGCACGGCCAGCGGCGACGACTTGCGTTGCGCACGTCCGATTGCCCGTGTCAGTTGTTCGACGAACAGGCCACGATTGGCAAGGCTCGTCAGCTCGTCATACTGTGCACGTTTCTCGAGTTCCACGGTACGGCGCGTAGCTTCGGTGATGTCACGGAACGTTACGACGCCGCCAATCAACTCACGGTTGCCATCGAAGAGTCCCTGCCCGTTGAGGCTAAGGATCGTATCGGGCTGATCCGGCACTCGATAGACGGCAATCTGGCCCGTGAATTTCTCACCGTTCCGTGCCCGAATCAGCGGCATGTCAGCCGAATTCCGGTAGTTGTTACCGTTCTGGTCGATACAGCAGAAGGTCTGCTCCCACGTAGGGTCCGGCATGACCCTGGGGCCGAGACCGAGGATCGAACGGGCTGCCGGATTGATATCCAGAACGTGGCCGAGACGATCAACGACGATGACGCCGTCGTTGATGTTGTTGAGTATCGACAGGACGGTGACATCCGTGTCTGACAATCGCTGCTGCAGGCCGTGACGTTTCACGGCGTGTTCGAAGACGGTCTCCTGGCTCTCCACCGACACGTCGTCGATGCAGACATAGCCCTGCGCTCCGTTGCGGATTGCGGCGATGCCGCGATGCTCGTGGTCGCGGTCCGTCAGCGCAACGACCGGGTAGCGCCCGAGTGAGTGAATCACGTCGGCAAGCGAGCGACCCGACTGCGCAATCGTCGGTCCCGCTTCTATCAGCACGAGATCGATGACGGAAGGCGCATCGGCGGGTATCTCGAGATCCGGTGAGCGCGTCAGCAGCGCACAGTAGGAAAGCGTTTCAAGCTCGGCGAGGTACTCCGAGGCGAAGTCCCCGCGACCCAGGTAGAGAATCGAATGCCCGCTCATTAAGAAATAACGCCGGAAAACGGACAGGTTTTAAAACGTGCCATAGAGTGTTTTCGTTCTTCGACTTCGCCCCAAAGGTGGCCGTCGTCGCAACGGGCCAGAGCAATGATAACAGAATCGTTCGAAATTACAGTCACTTGTTTGGGGGTACGAATTCCTGTAGGAGCGGTCGAGCAAAGCGAGACCGCGATCGTGACAATCGCGCCTCGAGCGGCGCTCCTACAGGCATCTTTGTTTAAACCGTGGGCATCCGCAGGGCATCCAAGTAACAGAAGATAGGGAGATTTTGCTTTGGCGGCGCTTTTGACAGCGGAATCCAGCATCTATAGTCAGGTCATGGGTTCCGCAGAAGAGCGAGATGGGACGGACGAGGCTCAGCTGATCGCGAGGGCGAAGCGCTCCGATCCCCAGGCCTTCGAAGTGTTGTATCGCATGCACGTCGATCGCGTTTACGGCCTGTGCCTGCGAATGACGGGCAACGTCAGTGAGGCGGAAGACTGTGTTCAGGAAGCGTTTATCCAGGCCTGGAACAAGCTGGACAAGTTTCGGGGAGACAGCGCATTTTCAACCTGGATGCATCGCATTGCGGTCAACTCGGTTCTCGGCCGCATGCGCAAGTCGAAACGCGAGCACGATCGCATCCAGCTGGCGGCGGCGACATCGACGGCACCGGCATCGGTCAACGACAGTGGCAACCTGCGCGACCTGTCGGACGCCGTCGACAAGTTGCCCGAAGGCGCAAGGCATGTATTCGTGCTGTATGCCATCTACGGCTACAGTCACGAGGAAGCGAGCAATATGCTCGGCATAGCGGCAGGGACGAGCAAGGCCCAGCTGCACAGGGCGCGGCGGTTGCTGGCCCAGCAGTTGCAGGAACAGGGATTTGAACCATGAACGACGAACGTGATGACAAACTGATCGCAGCCGCATCGAGGCTGGCAACGGAGATCAGCCCGGAGCGCGACCTTTGGCCGGATATTGCCGAGGCCATCGAGCGTCCGCCCGCGAGACGCTGGACGCCGATGTTTGCACAGGCTGCGGCCGTGCTCGTGCTGGTGGCAGCGTCCTCCGGCATCACCTGGTACGCCGTCAACGATCATCGCCCGATCGTTACCTATCAGCCGGAGCTCGCGTTCGAGCATGCTTCGTTCGGCGCGCAGTACAGCCTCGGACCCGATTTCCAGGACGCGCGCGCCATGTTGTCCGCCGAACTGGAGGCCGAGCTCGAAGGTCTATCGGCCGACGAAAGAGCAAATATTGAAACGAGTCTTGCCGTGATGCAGGACGCGATCGAAATCATCAACGCGGAACTCGAAAGAGACCCGGAAAACATATACCTGCAGGAGAT
>JAAUXY010029072.1_pt1 | contig 19885 bp, 14 predicted proteins | sample 7278121 | NCBI WGS metagenome assembly JAAUXY01 (sample SAMN14350117, study PRJNA611818) | marine sediment metagenome | isolation source: surface marine sediment (1.8m) | place: French Polynesia: Moorea | collected 2018-08 | reverse complement strand
TGAACCGCGAGTTTCTCGACGACAAAGACGTGATTGCGGAGTCCGCGGCCGCCGGGGTGGGCATCTTGATCAAGAAGGCGCTCGCGAGCGGCCACGGCAGCAGCGGGGACCTCAGCTGGGTTGCGGCTCAGCCGGGCGTGCACAGCATTGTGGTGGGCACCACCAATCCTGCGCATCTCGAGGAAAACGCCGTTGCCGTGGCGAATGCCTGACGCCTAACCTTCGTTCTGCCGGATGCGTTCCACGATGGCCGACGTCGACACGTCAGCTACGAGGCTCAGGACTTTCACCTCACCGCCGTAGCCTTTGACTATCTCCGCACCCACCACGGTTTCAGGACCGTAGTCACCACCTTTGACGAGAATGTCCGGTTTGAGAAGCTCGAGCAGGGGCTCGGGCGTGTCCTCATCGAAACTCACCACCCAGTCGACGCAGCCTAAACCCGTCAACACCCGGCTGCGCCCTTCCACCGGCACCACCGGGCGGCCTTCACCCTTGAGGCGGGTGACCGAGGCGTCGTCATTGATGGCAACAACCAGACGATCGCCAAGCGCGGCGGCTTCCTCGAGATAGGCCACGTGGCCGGCATGCAGGATGTCGAAGCAGCCGTTGGTGAAGACAATTTTTTCGCCATGCGCTTTGGCATCGAGCACAGCCTGGGCCAGCTGCTCGCGCGTCGTGAGACCGCGGTCGGTCACCGCTTCCCTGAGCGCGTTTCTGAGCTCGGGGCCGGTCACCGGCGAGGTGCCGGTTTTACTAACGGCAATGCTTGCCGCCACGTTGGCAACGCGTGCGCAGTCGAGATGCTCAAAGTCGAGCGCGAGACCAATCGCCAGAGTTGCCGCGGTCGTGTCACCGGCGCCTGTGACGTCGAACACCTCCACCGCACGAGCCGGTATGTGGCGCACGGCGTCGACGGAGCAGACGTCCATGCCGGCTGCCCCGCGGGTGACAATCAGGCTGCCGACATCTAGCGCTTTCGCCAGGTTCTGCGCAGCACCGTTGTCCGTTGCCTGGTCGGCGCCAACGGCATGCGCAAATTCTTTTTCGTTCGGCTTGATCAACGTGGCGCCGGCGTAGACCTCGAGCGGCTTCATTTTGGGGTCAACCAGCACCGGCACGTTCTGCTGGCGCGCTGCGTGCACCAGGGCCGGAGCATCTTCGATTGCGCCTTTGTCGTAGTCCTCGATGACCAGCACGCTGGCTTCCTGCAGATGCTTTTCGAGCTTGTTCAGCACCACGCCAATTCTTTCGCTGGCGCCATAGTCGGGGACAGGCTGTTCAAAGTCCGCCCGCACGAGCTGCTGCTGCTGTGCCAGCACTCTGAGCTTCACGATCGTCGGCCAGTCCGGAACGGAGACAAAATCACACTGCACGCCCGCGGCGGTCAGGGTCGCCTCCAGATCCGACGCCGCGTCGTCGTTCCCCACCAGACCAATCAGCGTGCACTTCGCGCCCAGGCTCACGACGTTCAAGGCAACGTTGGCAGCGCCACCGGGACGCTGCTCCTGACGCTGAACGTTGACGACCGGCACCGGCGCTTCCGGGGAAACCCGGTCCGTTGGCCCCTGCCAATAGCGGTCCAGCATGACGTCGCCGACCACGAGCACGTGCACGTCAGCCAGTGAAGGCAATAACGGTAGGTGGGCTGGATTACTCACGCACATTCACCAGATTCGACAGGCGCGCGCATGGTATCACAGCGCATGCCCGGGACCCGCCCCTCATGGACCGCCCTGGCGAGACCCGATATGATCCGCGCGCCATGGCCAAGCGACGCAGAAGCAGAAGAAAGCCGACCCCGCACATCTATTCGCCCGTGGTCTGGCCGACGTGGCTTTTCGTGGGGCTGGCCTGGGTGGTCGCGCATCTACCGGTGCCGTTGGTTTTCCAGCTCGGCCGGATCACCGGCGTGCTCGCCTATTACATTGCCGGTTCCCGGCGCGCCGTGACCGAGGTCAACCTCGAGCGCTGTTTTCCGGAGATCGACGTCGCGGAGCGCAAGAAGATGTGCCGCAAGGTGTTCATCGAGATCTGCACCGGCGCCCTGGAGCTCATGATTCCCTGGCTCAATCCGGGTAAAAGTCTCATGGATCGATTTGAAGTGATCGGCAAGGAACACTTCGACGCTGCCGTTGCCCAGGGCCGCGGCGTGGTGCTGGTGGGCGCTCACTACGCGGTTATGGACGTGATCAGCGAACCGCTCGGCGAGATGCAGGTCATCGACGTGATGTACCGCTACAACAACAACCCGGTGTGGGAGTGGCTGCAGGTCAGCGGCCGCAAGCGCTACTTCGACGGCGTCATCGAGCGCGATGACACGCGCCAGACGCTACGCAGGCTCAAGCAGGGCCGCGCCATCTGGTACGCCGCGGACCAGGACTACGGCCCCAAGCACTCCGTATTTGCACCGTTCTTCGGCATTCCCGCGGCAACCATCGTTGCCACGTCACGATTCGCCCGCCTGAACGACTCTCCGGTGCTCTTAATGGAGCAGAAAAGGGACTGGGCGCGGTGCGGATGGACGATCGAGTTTTCGCCGGTGCTGGAGGATTTCCCGAGCGGCGACGACGAGGCGGACGCCACCCGCCTGAACGGCCTCATCGAAGCCAGCATCAAGAAGCACCCCTGCCAATACCTGTGGCTGCACAAGCGCTTCAAAACCCGCCCACCGGGGGAACCCTCTTTTTACGAGAAGTGAGCGGTTTGCGAACCTAACGGGCCAGACAGATGTCGAGCGCGCGGGCGATCGCCTGCGGCGAAAACTCCTCCCGCACCCGCTCTCGGCAGGCCCGCGCATAGTCGTCCCGATCGCTTGCGAGCGCCTCAGGAATCGCCGCGGCAAAAGCCGCGGCATCGTCGCTTGCCGCATAGAAGCCGAGATCGTCGAGCACGTATTCGGGGCCGTAGCGTTTGAGCGTCACCACGGGTACGCCGGCGGCCATGGCTTCCAGCACAACCATGCCAAACGCTTCTTTCCGTGCGGTATGCAACAAAACATCAAACGCCCGGAACAGCGACGGGGCATCTTCCACAAATCCGGTCAGCGTGACGTTTTCTCTGGACTGATCAGCCAGCCGCCCACGTTCCTCACCGTCACCCATGAATACCATCTGCGCAGCGGGCTGGTCCTCAGCGAAGATCCGAAACGCCTGCAGCGCCAGGTTGGGGCGTTTCTTGTAGTGCAGCCGGCCAACAAAACCGATCAGCGGCACGTCAGCGGCAACCCCCAGCCGCTCGCGCGCGGCTTCCCGGCTCAAGGCCGGTCTCGCCTCGACGTTAAGCGCGTTCGGTAGAATGACGGCCTCGCCCGCAATGTCGGAGGCGAGCTCGCGGCAGAGATCGCTGGCAACCCCGGCGAACTTCACGTGGCGTGCGAAGAGCCGCCTGTTCCAGCGCCGCTGCCAGCGCGACATCATGCCGTAGTCATGCGCCAGCGCGACCGTCTCGCGGGCGGTCAGGCGTGACCGCACGAACGCCCAGTACGCGCGATAGCGATGACATAGCGCCAGATCCCACTCGCCCTGCAGCTCAGCCTCGAGGGCAGCGGCAATGGCACGGGTATCGCCCATGTCAGCGGAGTTGAGGTAGATGGCGCCGTCGCGCGGCGCGTGCTCGGGTGGGGCGATGAAGACTGTCGTGAACTCCGCGCCCATGAGCGCCGCCGCCTCACGATAACGGTCGCAGAGCTCACCGAAAGGCGCGACGTCGTGGGGGCAGATTTGAAGAAAACGCTGCATCTGGCTCCTACCCGGCAGATTTCGTCACTAACCAGTCTTCCAGCACCAGATATTCGAGATCGGAGCCGAAAAACATGTTGAGCGCGTCCGTGGGCGAGCAGACCATGGGCTCGCCGCGCCGGTTCAGCGACGTGTTCAAAAGCACGGCATTGCCGGTGCGCTCCTCCATGGCTTCCAGGAGTGCGTAGTAACGCGGGTTGGTTGACTTGTCGACGACCTGGGCACGGGCGGTACCGTCCTCGTGAACCACCTCCGGGATACGCTCGCGCCAGCAATCGGCCACTTCGAATGTGATGGTCATGTAGGGCGCCGGATGATCGGTTTGCAGAACGTCACGCGCCACCCGGTCCAGCACGCTCGGGCAGAACGGACGCCAGCGCTCGCGAAACTTGATCTGCGCATTGATACGATCGGCAATGCCGGGCGCGTTCGGGCAGCCGAGAATGCTGCGCCCGCCAAGGGCGCGCGGTCCAAACTCCATCCGCCCGTGGAACCAGGCGACCGGATTGCCGGCAGCGAGAATGTCCGCCGTTTCCGCAACGGGATCCGCCATGCGCCGCCACTCACAGCTTTCTGCGCGCGCCTCGATCGCCAGCAGGCAGGCGTCGTTGTCATACTCGGGCCCGAGATAAACGTGCCGCATGGGCCGCACTGCCCCACCCTTCTGCTTCGCCGCGTAGGTTGCGGCACCCAGCGCCGTGCCGGAATCGCCGGAGGCAGGCTGCACAAAGAGTTCGCTGACGTCGTTCCGCGCCAGGAGATGCTGGTTGAGCTTGACGTTCAGAGCACCACCGCCTGCAAAGGCAAGCCTGCCGGACTCGGCCAGCACGTCCGCCAGATGGTCGTCGACGAGCTTGAACACCCACTCCTCGAACAGCGCCTGCATGGCGGCGGCGTAGTGCACGTAGGGCTCGTCGGCCGCGTCGTCGACGCGCCGCGGTCCGAGCCAGTCGATGAGCTCGTCGCTGAAGAAAAAAGCCTGACCGTTGTCTTTGTGACGCCTGAAGCCCACGGTGTTGACGTAGCGGGTGTTGACGCTGAAGCCGTTGCCGTTCGGCGCGATCAGCCGGGACAGGTCGTATCTGCCGGCATCGCCGTATGGCGCCATGCCCATGACCTTGTACTCGCCATCGAGCATCTCGAACCCGAGATACTCGGTCATGGCGCCGTACACGCCGCCGAGCGAATCCGGGTCGTAAAACTCTTTGATGCGGTGTATTTGACCGTTCTCGCCGTAGCCGAGAAACGTGGTGGCGTATTCACCCTTGCCGTCCACGCCCAGAATGGCGCACCTGCCGTCAAACGCCGACAGGTGGTACGCGCTCGACGCATGGGAGAGATGATGCTCGACGGGCACAAACTCGGCGCGCGCCCAGTTGATGCCAAGCTCGCGGCCCATCTGCATGATGGACTTTTTGTGCTGTCGGTAACGCCGGTTGCCGTTCAACAAGGCATCCAATGCGCGGTCGGGTGCGTACCAGTAGCGCCTGGCATAGTGCCAGCGTGCCGGGCTGAAGAGGCTGATCGGAGCGTACGGGAAGGCAACCAGGTCCACGTCCGCGGCATTGATGCCCGCATACTCGAGGCAGAACCGCGCCGACTCCGTCGGCAGCCGATTCTTGGCATGCTTGTCGCGAACGAAGCGCTCTTCTTCCGCGGCGGCAACAATTTCACCGTCAACGAGGAGCGCTGCGGAAGGGTCGTGCTTCAACGCGCCGGAGAGTCCCAGCACAATCACAGGCGGGCCTCCTCGAGGACTTTTTCCCAACGCGCTCTGAGCTCGGGCAGATCATCCCAGTTGCGCAGAAAACGCGCGATGTCTCCCGCATTGTCGCCGGACCGAACGGCATCGAAGTCGATCAACGTCACCGTGTTGCCACCGAGGCTGTCGTCGAGCACGAAGTTGCTGGCTTTGAGATCACCATGGGCAAGGTGTGCGGCCTTGAGTCCCGCAAGCAGTAGAACCACCTGCGGCGCAAGCTCGTCGAAGAGCGCAGGGTCCGTTGCCAGCGCCTGCCCCAGATCACGTTCGCCACAATCCGGCATCACCAGATAACAGGTGCTGATGAACCAGCCGTAACGCTGCTCCAGAAGCGCTACAGGCTGCGCCGTGCGAATGCCGAGAAACGCAAGCTTGTGACCGTTCTGCCAGGACTGGCGCGGCCGCCGCTTGAACCAGCGGCGCACCCGGTGACCGAAGTTCTTGAGATTGAAGCGTTTGACGATGTAGGGCGTATCGTCGACGGTGATCCGCACGACGGTGGCGCTGTTACCCAGCTTCAGCGGCGTGCCTTCACCAACCATCGCTTCGGCGAACAGCATCAGGCGCTGCAGACGCGGCCAGTGTTCGCGGTCGCACAGCCAGTTACGCGTAAACGACTTCCTGTGCACGATCATCGTGCACTCGCGCTGAGTTTTGTCTATGAAGCGCCGCACCCTGAGCGCGCGCTGCTTGTCCGTCTGCTCCCGCAGCTGCCCGGGCGAGCCGAGATTGGCGATGTACTCACCCCGCTCAGTGCTGTAGAGCGCCCACATCTCGTCAATATCAACGTCACAAAGCGGCGTACGTTGCGCGAGCAACATGCCAAGGTTCGGAAACTGGTGACGCAGCACGTGCGTGCCGCGCTGAATACCGTCCGCGTCCACGACATACACGGTCTCACCCGCGCGCATGAAGTTACCGACGTGCACATCGGCCTGGATCAGATCGGCATCATGCAGCCGCGCCAGCATGCGCACGGCCTCGCGCATGTCCTTGCCGCTCGTGTCATCCAGATTGGTTGCGCCCTGCAGTGCCTCGAAGAGCACAACAAACCCGGCGCCATCGGAGGTAGCACCACGCGCGAGCACTCTCGGGGTGGGCACGCCGGAGCTCTCCAGACGCGCAGCACCCTGCAGCTCACGGTGCCAGTAGCGTCGCGCGCGTTTACCGTAGAAGAGTTTCGCGAAAACGGTCTCACCCCTGCCCGCAGAAGAGCACACCGCAAAACCGCTGACCCGGCGACCCGACATCACCCGCGCGATGCTGACAAACTGCAGCTCAACCAGCTGATCCGTGCTGAAATCGTCGGCGGGGTCGAGGAATACCTCCACAATGAAAGGCGGCACGAGCTCCATGCCCGCCTTGGCGAGACCTTCCGCGGTGAACTTCATGACCGGTAAACGCCTTTGACGTGCCCCTTCTCGAGGCCCTCATCGTAGAGCTTTTCCGCGCGCGCCAGAACCGTCTGCCAGAAACCAGCATCCTCCTTGAACACCTGCCTGAGTGGCTTGCCGGTATAGATCCGCACGAAGCGCAGCCAGTCGCGCCGGGCAAGGCCAAGGTCGAGGCTGGAGAAAAGCAGCGCCGCCAGGTCGCGCTTGCGCCAGCGATCCGGCAGGCGCTCGAAGCGGCGCGCGCGGTGCAGGTCCAGCACGGCAAGCTCCACCCTGCCGGCCGCCATGCTGACGTCATTCAAAAGGAGGTGGCAGATGTAGAAATCCCGATGGACGTAGCCCGCCGCGTGAAAATCCCGCGCAAAGCGGGCAACGGCATAAAGGAGCTGATGTCTCGTCAGCGGCGACGGCGGTTGCTCGGGCCAGGTATCAGTTACGTCCTCGAGGCTGGTATAGCCGGCAAGCGCATCACACAGCACAAACGAACGCCGCGTGGCCAGGTTGCCGTCCGAAGCGCCGTAACCAGCGGGCAGCGGCGCGGGGATCCCCGCGCGGGCGAGCCCGACGCAGGCTTCGTACTCGTTTTCCGCGCCAACCACCGGACGCTTCAGCTGCAACCAGTTCTTGAAAATCTCACCCCAGCCGACGCCGTAGTGCAGCTTCACAAAATAGTCGCGACCGCCGATGTCGACTTTCAGCGTGCGCCGGCCGGGCACGTCGCGATAGACCTCCCCCTCGAGGGCAAACGCGGCGTCCAGCGGTTCTCTGCCCGCCCAGGCCGCCGCCACGTCATCGCGCAGCCAGGTCAAGCCACCGCCTCCGCATCAACCACCGCACCAACGGCGTTCTCGATAAACCGCAGGGCGTGCACCGGCATGTCATAGAGTTCCGTGTGTTCAACCCCGAACGCTACACCCGAACGTGACCACGCCTCACGCTGACCGGCATCAAGCAGCGCATCACGCACGGCCGCGTTCAGCGTTTCCTGCTGAAACGGCTCCGGCAGCACCACGCCGGCGGCAGCCTCGGTAATGTAGTGCGCAAAGCCGCAGACGGATGTGGCAATCACCGGCAGTCCGGCAATGATGGCTTCGATGAGCACCATGCCGCCGCTTTCCATATAGGCCGGGTGCACCATGAGATCAGCGCCCTGCAGCACCGCCGGAATGTCATCGCGACCGCGGGTCATGATCAATCGCTCATCGACGCCGAGGCTTTTCGCCAGGCGCTGAAACTGCTGCGGACTGTCCTGCCCGATGACCAGAAAGCGGGAGCGCGCGAGCAGCTCTTCCGGCAGCGCCGCAAGCGCCAGGAGCGCGCGATCGAGACCCTTGGTGATGAATCCGCTGCCAACCATGATCAGCAGATGCTCATCCTCCCCCACGCCAAACTCGGCGCGGATGGCCGCGCGCTCTGCCTGCCAGTCAGGCCCGCGCGCGCGGTCCTGACTGATACCCGGCGGCAGAAACGACATACGATCCTCGGGCGTGTTGTAGTACTGCTTGAAAGCGTCCGCCTGGCTCTCGGCAATCATCATGATGCGCGTGTCGGCGTCCTCCGCAAACACCGCGCGTTCGAAGCGCGAGAGGAGCCGGTAGCGATCGAGACGACGATACATGGGCGTGCGCATCTCCTGCACTTTCTGCTCGTAACAGGGGTCCGCCGCATAATACAGGTCGAGACCCGGCATCTTGTTGAAGCCGATGACCGCCGCCGGGTGGCGCCAGCGTGTCTCGGCGTTGACGAACTCGGCAAATTCCCCGTAGCGGCGGTGGTTGGCAACGGCGCTGGTCTCGACCGTGATGATTTCAAAGCCGTCCGGCACGTCGCCCTGCCAGGCAAGGCAGTAAACCATGATCCGATAACCCGCCGCCTGGCAGGCAAGCGCAATCCGCAGAAAATCCCGCTGCAGACCGCCGTACGGGAAGTAGCGGAACAGCGTAAATATCAGGAGCGGCACTTTGTCCGCGACAAACTGCTCCAGATAGTCCACCACCATGGGCACCAGGCGGAAGATGTCCGGATCGTCAGCAAGCGCCCTGCCGTTGGCGCGCCACTGGTCCCGCTTGTCCGACGTCAGGAGCTCCACCAGCGCCGCGTCCAGCTCGCTCTGGACAAACGGCTGCTCAATCAGGATGCCCGCATCCTGCTGCGCCAGGTACTTGGCATAACCGCAGTTGCGGGTCACCGCCGCCGGCACGCCGGCGAGCATGGCTTCGATGATGACCATGCCGGCGGTCTCATCGTAAGCCGGATGCAGCAGCGCGTCCGCACCAAAGAGAAACGCCGGGATGTCGTCACGACCCTCAGTGAAGAACGTCACCATGTCATCGATGCCGAGCCGCACCGCCATCCGCCTGAACGGATCCCCTTTGTCGCGGCCAATGACAAACATATGCACGCGTTGCTTGAGCTCCGGCGGCAGCGCCGCCACCGACAGGAGCGCACGATCAAGGCCCTTTTTGATGAACCCCGAGCCGACAAAAAGAAGCACCAGGGCGTCCGCGGGAAGCCCATGCGCTTCTCGCAGTTCCGCGCGGGCGGCAGACACGTCGTCCGGCGCCACCCGGTCACGCTCGATCCCCGGCGGCAGCGGATGAAACCGTTCCGGAGGGGTCTGATAGTGGTGCCGGTAACGCGGCACCTCCACGTCGGAGATGGTGAGAATCTCGGTGCCGCGATCGCGGCCGAACACCGCCGCCTCGGCGGCCTGAAAACTCTTGAACCGCGGCAGCAGCCGGTACCAGGGTGAGCGCTGGTTGATCGCCTTCTCGAGATAACACGAGTCCCCGGCGTAGTAGACGTCGAGTCCCGGCATCTTGTTGAAGCCGACCACCAGATCAAAGTGGTCTGCCGCTACCGCCTTGCACACGTCACTCGCAAAATTGTCGTACTGCGAGTGCCGGTTGAGGCCGGCAATCGGCAGCACCTCAACTTCCAGGTCTTCCGCCGGCGGCGCCTCCCAGCGCAGGGTGAAGACTTTCACTTCGTGTCCCCGCGCCTGGCATTCGCGCACCACCTTCATGAGGTCACGCTGGATCCCGCCATACGGGAAGTACTTGAAAATGCAGAACGCAAAACGCATCAGATGAGCGCCTGGGCGGCCTGCCAGACGCGATCCGGCAGGATGGTTCCGAAACAGGGCGGCAACACCTCCGCGCCGGCAAACTGCACGGGGTCTCCCGCGTAACGCCGGCAGCGCTTTTCCACGCAGGGCGAACAGGATGTCTGCGCCTGCAGCACATCGGCGCGCGCGCCACGACAGCCCGTAAGGTGCGCATCGGTGGGCCCATACAGCCCAAGCGTTGGCGTGCCGAGGGCGGCGCTCAGGTGCATGAGACCCGAATCCACGCCGATGACCAGCGTCGCCTGAGCAAGCTGCGCGGTGAGCTCAGCCAGCGGCAGCCGGTCGACGAGACGCACGCCGGGCATTTCGGCAATACGTCCCGCGCGCGCTCTTTCCTCATCGTTCCCCCAGGTGACAACGGGGGTATATCCGGAGGCCACGACGGACTGCGCGAGGGTACGCCACATGGTTTCCGGATAGTGTTTCGTATCCCACGTTGTGCCGTGCAGCAGCACCACCTCGCGCTTGCGCGCGCCACCCTGCTCGACGCCGGATACGCAATCCGTGGAAGGTGTATAGCCGAACACGCTGGCAAAAAGCTGGCGCTGGCGGTCAATGGCGTGCTGGCCGGTCGGCACGCGATGACCTCTGCGATAGGCAAACGCTGCCCACGGCTCGCGCGCCACGGTGTGCGCAAACCCTTCGCGCCGGCCGCGCGCCAGGCGGGCCACCACGGCGGACTTGATGAGTCCCTGGGAATCGAGGACCACGTCATAGTCGAGGCTCCTGAGCTCCGACCAGAAATTCTCGAGCTCACCTCGCGATGCGCGCAGCGCTTTGCGCCAGCGCCGCCAGGCAATCGGTATGACCCGATGCACCGCCGGATGCATCGCCGCAATGTCGGCAAACGCCTCTTCGACAACCCAGTCGAAGCGGACACCCTCAGCGGCGGCATCCGTCACCGCCGGCAGGGCGTGAACCACATCGCCCAGCGAAGACATTTTGATCAGGAGCGCATGCATCAGGCGGCAAGCCTCTCGAGCACCATTGCCGGGGTCAACGTCCGCAGGCAGTTGAGATGGCCAAGCGGACATTCGCGCTGAAAGCAGGGACGACAGTCCATCTCGAGCGCGGCAACGCGCGCCAGCTCACCAAGCGGCGGCGTAAACGCCGTTGATGTTGAGCCAAAAATTCCGAGCGTCGGCCGGCCAAGCGCACAGGCCACGTGCATGAGCCCGGAGTCGTTGCAGATGACCTGATCGGCGACTGACAGAAGATCGAGCGCATCGACAAGCCGGGTTTTCCCGGCCAGGTTGACCGCCCCCGGGGCCAGCGAGGCGATGAGGGTACAGTCGTCGCGATCGTTGGGTGATCCCAGGAGCCACACTTGACCACCCCGATCGAGATGGTGACGGGCAACTTCAGCATAGTGCTCGGCAGGCCACTTCTTCGCCGCGCCGAATTCCGCCCCCGGGCAGAGCGCCAGCACGTCAACCGGCGTGATTGACAATTCAGCCAACACACGCTCGAGATTCTCTGCGTCGACTTGAAGACGCGGTTCGGGATACGGCTTGTCCGGTAGCGCGCCGCTGCCGTCGGCAAGCGCCATGAAGCGCTCGATCATGAGACCGTAGCGGTCCTCGTCGAGCCGGCGCCGGTCGTTCAGCAGCACAAAGCGGGCTTCACCATGCCAGCCGACGCGCCGCGGAATACCCGCAAAAAAGGGCATCAGCGCGGACTTCCAGGAATTCGGCAGCACGTAGGCCACGTCGTATCCATGCTCCTTCATGGTCTTTCCCACGGCTCGGCGCTGGCTCAGGCTGAGCTCACCGTGCGCAAACTCGACAACGTGCACGTGGCTGACCTCGGCCATGCGCTCGGCAAGGGGTGCGGTCGCCGGCGGCGCCGCCACGTGCAGCTCGAGGCCATCGTCGGGCTGAGCAAGGCACTGCACCAGGGTATGAGCCATGACCATGTCACCGACCCAGGCGGGGGCAACAAGCAGCGCTTTCACTGCACCGGCGTGTGCCATTCGGGGAAGCTTGAGCGCCGTCCGCGCACCTGGTCGAAGTAAGCGGTTTGCAGTTGTTCGGTAATGGGGCCGCGCTTGCCGTCGCCGATGGCGCGCCCGTCGAGCGACTGGATCGGCAGCACCTCCGCCGCGGTGCCGGTAAAAAACGCCTCGTCGGCAATGTATACCTCGTCCCGTGTGATGCGCCGCTCGCGAATTTCGAGGTTGAGCTCGTCAGCCAGCGCAAACACGGTATCTCGCGTGATGCCGGCGAGGCAGGAGGTCAGCTCAGGGGTGTGCAGCACACCGCTCTTGACCAGAAAAATGTTCTCGCCGCTGCCCTCCGCCACGTAGCCTTCGTTATCCAGCAGCAGCGCTTCGTCGCAGCCGCTGTCCAGCGCCTCGTGCAGCGCCAGGATCGAGTTGATGTAGTTGCCGTTGGACTTGGCTTTACACATCGTGATGTTGACGTGGTGGCGGGTATACGAGGACGTGCGCACCTTGATGCCTTTCTCACGGCTGTCCGCGTCCATGTAGTCCGGCCACGGCCAGCTGGCAATCGACAGATGCACGGAGAGACCCTGCGCTCTGAGGCCCATCGCCTCGGAGCCGAGAAATGCCATGGGCCGCAGATACCCTTCGTCCAGACCGTTGGCTTTGAACACCTCAACCTGGGCCGCGTTCACTTCAGCCGGCGTGTACGGAATGGTCATACCCAGAATGTGCGCCGAGTTGAAGAGCCGCTCGGTGTGCTCATCGAGGCGGAACACGCAGGGACCGTTGGGCGTGTTGTAGGCGCGCACCCCTTCGAATACGCCAAGCCCGTAGTGCAGGGTGTGCGTCAGCACGTGCACCTTGGCGTCACGCCAGGGCACCAGCTCACCATCCATCCAGATCCAACCGTCACGGTCGGCAAAATTGGGATCCGTCATCGACTTGTTGTTCTCTCTGATTCTTACTGCCGCGCAGCCCGTCACTTCACCAGAACGGCACGCTGCGCTGGCGCGGTATTGCACCACAAACGGCGTTCGAATTCAGTAAACGGAGGGGTTGCCGGGCAGCAAGCAGACGCCGCTGCCTAGCTGTAGAACTCTTGCGACGCGGGCGAAACCCGCAGCACCTCGGAAATGGTCGTATTGCCGGCGCCGACTTTCTGCGCGCCGGACAGGCGCAGCGTGCGCATGCCTTCGGCAAAGCCCGCCTTCTTGATGGCATCGAGATCCGCCTCGGAAGAGATGAGGCTCTGGATCTTCTGCGTCATCGGCAGAATCTCGTAAATACCCATCCGGCCGAGATAACCCGTGTCGCGACACTCGAGGCAACCCTGTGGCGCGTAAACTTTCTTTGGCGGCTTCACCTTGAACGGCGTGGTGAGAAGGCGCCAGGCTTCGACGTCGACGTCCTCTTCCACCTTGCAGTGCGGGCAGAGCGTCCTCACCAGGCGTTGCGCCATGATGCCGAGCACGGTGGCTTTGATCATGTAGGGCGGCACGCCCAGATCCAGCATCCGTGTGACTGCGGTCGGCGCATCGTTCGTGTGCAGGGTCGAGATCACGAGGTGACCGGTGAGCGCAGCCTGGATGGCCATCTCCGCGGTCTCGAGATCGCGGATCTCACCGATCATGATGATGTCCGGGTCCTGACGCAGGAGCGCACGTACGCCCGAGGCAAACGAGACGTCAATGTTGTGCTGCACCTGCATCTGGTTGAAGGTGGGTTCCACCATCTCAATCGGATCTTCGATGGTGCAGACGTTCACCTCGTCGGTCGCAAGCTGCTTCAGCGTGCTGTAGAGCGTGGTCGTTTTACCCGAACCGGTGGGGCCCGTGACCAGCACAATGCCGTTCGGCACGTGGGTCATGTGGTGCCAGCGCTTGTAGTCGTCACCGGTGAGGCCAAGCTCCTGGAAGCTTCTGAGCAGAACCTCCGGGTCGAAGATCCGCATGACCATCTTTTCGCCGAACGCGGTCGGCAGCGTCGACAGACGCAGCTCAATTTCCTGACCGTCCTGGGTCTTGGTTTTGACGCGGCCGTCCTGCGGCCGACGTTTTTCCGCAACGTCCATGCGGCCGAGAATCTTGAGACGGCTCGTCACGGCCGCGTTGACGAGACTCGGCAGCTCGTAAACGTGATGCAACACGCCGTCGATGCGGAAGCGGATGAGGCCCTTGTCACGCCGCGGCTCGATGTGAATATCACTCGCCCGCTGATCGAACGCGTACTGCAAGAGCCAGTCGACGATGTTGACGACGTGGGCGTCGTTCGCCTCCGGTGATTTCATCGAACCCAACTCGAGCATCTGCTCGAAGTTGGTGATGGTGGAGACTTCCATGCCCGACTCTTCGGCTTTCGCCGCGGAGCGCGCGATGGTGTAGAACTCGAGCTGGTAGCGGTTCAGGTCCGCCGGGTTACAGACCACGCGGCGGATGCGCCGCCCGCGCAGGGTCTGTGTCAGCATCGACTCCCACTGGAACATGTGGGGCTGGGCGCTGGCGATGACCACGTGGTCGTCCGCCACTTCAATGGCCAGGATGTTGTGACGCTGCGCAAACGCGTAGCTCATCACCTCCGTGGCCGCGTTGACGTTGATCGACAGCGGATCGATGCGCACATACGGCTGGCCCGAGCGCTGGGACAGCCACAGCGTCATGGTCTCGAGATCGAGCAGCTTGCCCGCGTCGTTGCGATTCTCGAGCTCCTTGCCCGCGATGATCTCGAGCGGATGCATGTTGAGCTCTTTCTTGGTGCGCGGCGCAATCAGGATGTCTTCCGCCTGGCGCTGACCAATGAAGCCGTCTTCGACGAGCGCTTCGAGAAGAATGGGCAGGTCGAGGAGCTGCTCGGTAGTGTTGTCGAAGATGTTGCCGCCGAAACCGCGGCGCTTGGTCAGCTCAACTTCCGGGGTGGCGGCCGCCGCGGGCGCAGCCACGGGACCCGCGGACGCACTCGCGTCTGCGGCGGATGTCTCCGTCGTGCCCTCGGTTGCTGTGTCCTTCACAGCCTGCAACGTCTGGGACGGCTCAGAACTGGCCACGCATTTGTCCCTGAATGCTTAACATCGAATCTCGCAGTATGTGCTTAAGTCACGGATTTGCAAGCGATAACGCCAGTGGATATGAACGCTTTCACACCCGCAAAAAGACCAACTAATTGAGTGACTTAGGTGTCTTATGCGTGCGCTTGCCCTACAATGGCGCGTTCTTTCCACCACCACAAAGGTGAACAGGATCGCACAGCGCGGTGCCGTGTTCTGCGCGCTGTTCGCGAGTTTTGACACTTAACATGCGTGCGTTACCCGAATTTGACGAAATGCTGGCAACCCTCGTGGGTGAACCGTCGGTAAGCTCGCTGTCGGCCGAGATCGACCGCAGCAATCTGCGCGTGCTCGAGCATCTTGCCAACTGGCTTGACGGTTTAGGTTTCAAAACCGAGCTCCTCACCCTGCCCGACGCGCCGCACAAGGGTAATCTCATCGCCAGCATCGGTGCAGGAGAAGGTGGACTGGTGCTGGCCGGCCACACCGATACCGTGCCGTACGACGAGACGAAGTGGCAGAGCGACCCTTTTACCGTCAAAGACGAGGACAACCGCCTCTACGGCCTCGGCACCTGTGACATGAAAGGCTTCTTTCCGGTGGCGCTAGAAGCCGCGCAGACCTTTGCCGGCAAAGATCTCAAGAAGCCGATCACCATTGTCGCCACCTCCGACGAAGAATCATCCATGGCCGGCGCGCGCTATCTCGTCGAACGCGGCGCGCCGACGGCCGACTACGCCATCATCGGCGAGCCGACGGGTCTCATGCCGGTTTATGCCCACAAGGGCATTGCCTTCATGAGCATCCGCCTGCAGGGCGCTTCGGGACACTCCTCGAACCCCGAGCTCGGCTGCAACGCGCTCGATTCCATGCACAAGGTGATGGGGGAACTCATCACGTTCCGCGAGGAGCTGGCGGCGGCCAACACCAACCCCGCCTTCGAAGTTCAGTTTCCGACCATGAACCTCGGCTGCATGCACGCCGGCGACAGCCCGAACCGCATCTGCAGCCATGCGGAGCTGCAGATTGACCTGCGGCTCCTGCCCGGCATGGACACCCAGACCATCATCGACGATCTGCAGGGGCGGCTGCAGGACACCATCGCCCAGTGTGGCACGACGCTGTCACTCGCGACCCATTATCCGCCGGTGCCGCCGTTCGAGACGAACCTGCAGGGCGATCTCGTGCAGACGCTTGCCCAGCATTCCGGCAACGCGCCCGGCACGGTTGCGTTCGGCACTGAAGGACACTTTCTGCAGAGCCTCGGCATGGACACCGTCGTCTTCGGCCCCGGCAGCATCGACCAGGCACACCAGCCGAACGAATACCTCGCGCGCGAACAGATTGCGCCTGCCGAGCGTATCCTGAGTGAAGTCATCCAACGCTACTGCTTGTAGCCGTTTTTTGACCTTCTGTTTACCGTGACCGTCATTTAACCGCTATGGAAACGAACGCATACGCCCGGTGGTTCCGCGGCTCAACACCATACATCAGCGCACACCGCGGCAAGACCTTTGTCGTGCTGATTCCCGGCGAAGCCCAGGAACACGTGAACCTGACCAACATCGTGCATGACCTCGCGCTCCTGCACGTGCTGGGCGTACGGCTCGTGCTGGTGCACGGCGCGCGCCCGCAGATAGAGTATGCGCTGCCCGAATCGTTCTATCACAACCATCGGCGAGTGACCGACGCGTACGCGATGTCGACGATCACCGCCGTCCATGGTCAGCTCAGAAGCCGCCTCGAAGCGCTCTTCTCCACGGGGCTGCCAAACACGCCGTTACACAACGTCGACGTACCCGTGGTGTCCGGCAACTTTGTCATTGCCCAGCCGTTCGGCATTGTCGACGGTGTCGATCACGGCTTCACCGGCAGCGTAAGACGGGTGGAAAAGCAGCGCGTCACAGCCGCGCTCGACAGCGGCGCCCTCGTGCTGCAATCGCCGGCGGGTTACTCACCTTCCGGGCAGGCATTCAACCTGGCCGCGGCGGAGCTTGCCGCGCACATGGCCGCCGCCCTGGATGCGGACAAGCTGATCGTTTTCAGCGCGCAGTCTTATCTCGGCGATGAGCGCCGCGAGCGGGTGAGTACGGTTACGCCGGCAGAGCTCGACGAATACGCGCAAGCTGCGGAGCCTGACGTGGCGGCTGACCTCAAGTGGCTCGGCCAAGCGGTCGTCGAGGGGGTGGATAAAGCGCATCTCGTGTCCTATGTCGAAGACGGCGCGCTCCTGGCCGAGCTTTTCACCGCAGAAGGGGTTGGCACGCAGATTGTGCCGACGCCGCGCAGAGGCATCCGCCAGGCTGAGCTCGAAGACGTCCCCGATATCGTCGAGATGATCCGCCCCCTCGAAGAGGCCGGCGTACTGGTACGACGCGAACGCGATCGCCTCGAACAGGAAGTGGGAAACTTCATGGTTGCCGCCATCGACGGGGTGGTGGTGGGTTGCTGCGCGGTTTACGCTTACGAGAATCAGGCGGAGCTCGCGTGCGTCGTCGTGCACGAGAATTACCGCAACGGCAGCGGCGCGGGCATCGGCAGAACCCTCCTTGAAGCGGCGGAGAATCAGGCCCGCCACGAAGGCGCCGAGACGCTTTTCGCGCTTACCACCAAAACCCGGGACTGGTTCATCGAGCAGGGGTTTGCCGAGGCGCAGCCCGACACGCTACCCGAGCGGAAGCAGTCCCTATATAACTGGCAGCGCAACTCCGTAGTGATGCGCAAGAAGCTGTAACGAGAGAGACACGAGAAAAAATCATGGCAGACGAGCGGAAGTACTCATCGATAGTCGTCGACGGCGTCGAGCAGGCGCCCAGCCGGGCGATGCTGTACCCGGTGGGGTTTACCGAAGAAGACTTCAAGAAGCCGCAGATTGGTGTTGCCTCCACCTGGTCGATGGTGACGCCCTGTAACATGCACATCAACACGCTGGCTGAAGAAGCCGTGCGCGGCGCGGACGAAGCCGGCGGCAAAGGTGTGCTCTTCAACACGATCACGGTCTCCGACGGCATTTCCATGGGCACGCCGGGCATGCGCTACTCGCTGGTCTCCCGGGAGGTCATCGCCGACAGCATCGAAACGGTTGTGGGCGCGCAAGGCTTCGACGGCTTTGTCGCCATCGGCGGCTGTGACAAGAACATGCCCGCCTGCGGCATGGCCATTGCCCGCCTGAACCGCCCCGCGGTGTTCGTCTATGGCGGCACCATCCTGCCGGGTGAGGACCGCCGCGACATCGTCTCGGTCTTCGAAGCCGTCGGCAAGCACGCCGCGCAGAAGATCTCGGACATAGAGCTCAAGGAAGTGGAGGCCACCGCCATCCCCGGACCGGGTTCCTGCGGCGGCATGTATACAGCCAACACCATGGCCTCCGCGCTCGAGGCGCTGGGCCTTTCATTACCCAACTCATCCGCACAGAACGCGGTCAGCGACGCCAAGAAGCAGGACAGCTACCGCGCCGGCGCCGCCGTGCGCAACCTCCTGAAGCTTGGCATCAAACCGAGTGACATCCTGTGCCGGGAGGCGTTCGAGAACGCCATCACCGTTTCCATTGCGCTCGAAGGCTCGACCAACGCGGTGCTGCATCTGCTTGCGATTGCGCACGCCGCGGGTATCCCCCTGGAACTCGACGACTTCACCCGCGTTGGCGAACGCGTGCCGGTGCTGGCGGACATGCGTCCGGCGGGCGTATACGCCATGAGCGAGCTCATCGACATCGGCGGCATCCAGCCGATGATGAAAACGCTCCTGAACGAAGGCCTCCTGCACGGCGACTGCCTGACCGTGACCGGCAAAACCATGGCGGAGAACCTGGCCGAGGTGGAGGACTATCCGGCGGATCAGAAGATCATCCGGCCGCTGTCGAACCCCATCAAACCGGACAGCCATCTGGTCATTCTGCGCGGCAACCTCGCACCCGAGGGCGCGGTCGCCAAGATCACCGGACACGAAGGTCTCGCCTTCACCGGTAAAGCGCGCTGCTACCATGGCGAAGAAGCCGCCATGGCGGCCATCATGTCCGGCGAGGTGGTAGCCGGCGACGTTGTGGTCGTGCGCTACGAAGGACCCCGCGGCGGACCGGGCATGCGCGAGATGCTGAGCCCCACCAGCGCCATCAACGGCCGCGACATGTCGGATCAGGTGGCGCTCATCACCGACGGCCGCTTCTCCGGCGGCTCACACGGCTTCGTGATTGGCCACATCACCCCGGAAGCGTACGACGGCGGGCCCATTGCGCTCATCGAGGACGGCGACGAGATCACCGTGGACGCGGAGAGCAAAGAAATCACCCTGCACGTCGATGACGCCACGCTTGCGCAGCGTAAACAAGCCTGGCAACGGCCAGCACCCTACGCCACCAAAGGCACCCTCGCGAAGTACGCGAAGCTCGTCGCCAGCGCCAGCGAAGGCGCGGTCACGGACAAGTACCTCGACGAGGGCAACTGAGCACCACCATGAAGCTATTCAAGAAACGCAAAGAAAAGCCGGCGCCGGCGCCGCGGATGGACATCGAGGCGGCCGAGGTCGACGGCCTGGACCGCGGCACCCGGAAGATCCTGAACCTGTTGAACTACACGAAGAAGAGCGGCTCGAGCTACGACGGCGTGCAGTACGACGTGGGCTACCACTCTTTCAACATCAACGGCCGCGAGTTCCGCGGCCAGCGCGACCCGACCCAGCGTTTCGCCAAGGTGGACTACGACTTCAGCGGCAAAACCGTGCTCGACATCGGCTGCAATCAGGGTGGCATGATCCACGCCATTGCCGATCAGATTGCCCACGGCGTTGGCATCGACTACGACAGCAGAATGATCAACGTGGCGAACCGTATCCGTGCGTACAACGGTTCAACCAACACCGACTTCTTCGTCTTCAATCTC
>JAAUXY010117068.1_pt1 | contig 19888 bp, 20 predicted proteins | sample 7278121 | NCBI WGS metagenome assembly JAAUXY01 (sample SAMN14350117, study PRJNA611818) | marine sediment metagenome | isolation source: surface marine sediment (1.8m) | place: French Polynesia: Moorea | collected 2018-08 | reverse complement strand
CTCCAGATCCCGATAGCTCAGGGAGTAGCGTAGGTACCAACGCACACAGAGCAGGATGATTTCACTTTCAAAGTGGCGCCATTTGAAGGGGTTGGTCTTCGTCATCGATGTGGTTCTTCTGCTTTAAGCGAAGATGGGGTTTTACCAGATCATGGGCCGTTTTTGCAACAGAGCCTGGGGGCTTTCGATACTTTGCTGTTCGATAAAATAGTGCGTTTATACCGCCTATCCTCCAGCAATCCATTTTCCAGATCCCTTACCCGGATTCGAGCGTCGCCTATCCTCAACGAGCCGCTTAATCGCTACGTCGTTACGTGGTGATCCTTGCCGGGGGAAGGGGAGAGAGAGGGTATTTCGTGAAGGATGCTTGACTGGGAGATATCCGCCGTACCGTTCCTCCGAAGAGGAAACGCACCCCGCTCGTATCCCGTAAACGGGGCGCGCACTTATACTACCAAGAGGAAAGTCTATCTCTGTTCAGAAGCTCCTGAGGAGCTTCTGGTATAGCTTGCTCGCTATTCGCCTCTTTCTCCCCTTATAAATAAGCGCACCCCGTCGAAGGACGAGCAGGATGCGCATTCGCAGAGGAGGGTGCAGACGAATACAAACGATGTATTTCGTGAGCAGTACCAGAATATTGCTCTCACTTCATCAAGAAAACGTTCTCATACCGAAACGGTGATGATCGTCACAACCCTTACATTTTTTCCGAAAATTTCTGTTCCATCTGAAACTTTCAACTTTCCTGGAAGAGCGTGCAATATTTTCCGTTCTATGGAGTGACACTTGGATGAAGGGTAGGAGAATATGGGTATTGAGCCCATTAATAGTATAGATTTCTACACTGTTTTTCCGGTAAGAAAACACCTGGACAGGGGGGTGTGAAAGCGTAGTATAAAGGCGGTTATATGACGCTATTTTTGAGGTCGTTATGTCAGAATCTTCACTCGTTATCGCGTCCGGAAAAGGGGCGTCTACCGAGCCTGGTTTGCCGGGGTTGATCGTGCGCAGATCGTCACGGCTGATAGGATAACGATGGCGCATTCCTCTTAAAGGTGTCCGATGGCGCGGCTATCAGTGATCAACTGAAGTGCCTTGGTGGGCCAAGCCGCGATTGAATGTGTTGCAGCGCAAGGGTGTTATCCACCGCCGTTGTGTGTAACTTGCGAGTAACATTGTGCGTAACCGGCCCTGGGCCTGGCCAGGCGGGGGAGGGTGGTTGGATTGGTTGATAATTGGCCATTAACTGGGGAATTTCCCCACATTTAGAATATGGGCATTTTGGCACGACGCACAAAAAGGTGCATTTTGATGATCCAGGCCCCTTAGGATGTGTACCAGGCCTGTGGGGTTAAATCCCCTAAACGAGTACTACCCAGATTGAGGTTCATTCATGCCGAGCTCGGATTGACTATTTGATGCTGCCGACACGGGATTCGACCATTAAATGGACTATATCCTCAAAGGAGAAACCGGTATTACCCTTCCAGTGCTCGAAGGCAAGTCTCTGACGTATTTGTAGCGTTAAGTGGAGCCGATCGATTCCGTCTTCGTAGTAGTTGGCCGGAAAACGCTCTACTTCGGGAATCGACTGATCGTCCCCTTTCCAAAGCATCGGCACTATATCTGCCGGGTCAATTTGGACTGCCTCGCCTGCTGCGACTCTCTTCTTGAGATCAGCCAATTTCGCCTCTGGGTCAATCTTTGTCTCATTGGCAAACAGATGATCAAGGGGCGATGAAAGAGCTTGGGTATCCCTGGTGACATCGAATAACCTGTTGACAATGCTGATGTCGGTCACTCTCGCCACCTTGCGAGGGATTATTCTGTCGAAAAACGCTATTGCCTCAACAGTACGCTCGATGGAGCGCGTCTCGAGGAACATTGCACCGGTAGCACGTTGAAAAAACGACCCGATGATGATGGGTTGCAGATGCTTGGGTATTTTCTTCCAGGGTATCTTGAAGTTGAGCTTCTTGGCCCTGCCGGTGTAAAGCCAGACCCAGCGGTCGACGCTCCCGTCATATTTCATGAAGGTTTGTAACGAGAATAGCTTTCGCAGCCGAACCTTATCATAGAGCTCGTAATGTATTCGCGTCGGTTGAAAGGGCTCACCGGTGATGGTCACCATCAGTTTTTTTTCAGACATATTTTCTACCGCCGGATATTACGTGCTTAGGGAGTAGCCGATAAAGGCACCAAATCCGCCACTTTCTTTTCCGCAATTGTCTTGTGATGGTTCAAACAATGGGCTGTCTGTATTGAGCGACTATCCGCGAGATTGTCGCTTCGCTGACATTATATAGCCGCGCCATGTCTGCGCCAGACTTTCTGCCTGAAAGAACATTGTCGGCAAGCATTCGATTATTGATCTTTGTTTATTATTTTATCGGAAACGCATATCACAAAAGAATTTTGAATCCCGCCTGCTTGAAATGCCGGTCCGAAGTGAAAACCTTCTTTACCGAATATGCTTCAGCAACAACGATTCCGATACCGTCCGTTAAGCTCCAGTCTTTGTCATTCCTTCTTTGAAACAGCTCCATTCCTGCGGTAAACCATTTTCCATCAACCGGAAGGACTTCCCAAAAAGGGGAGTCATTGACGAGTCGGAAAATAGAAATCGCAAGGGGCCTCTGTGATGATCTGCTGAAGGTATTCCCGATTTCCAGGAGGACGGCACGGGTCGTTACAAATCGGGTGTTCCTGTTATGAAGTTCTTTATAGACGGTAACGGATTTCTCGTGAAAAGAGTCCCGCTTGTGCACGAGAGCTATAAGCGCCGCCGTATCGACATATACCGGCATTATTGTTTTTTGGGGAGTCCGTACAGGTAGTGATCATGCTGATAGGAGAGGTCTTCCGGAAGATCATCGGCTACCGGCAGGTCCTCCATCTCTTCGAGAAACCTAAGTTCGACCTCATCTGGTTTTTCCCTGGTCTTCTTCGGGGATTCCTCGACCGTTTCGATAATAACGCGCACATAGACGCCTTTCGGAATCGTGAGTTTTGCGATTTCTTCCGCCAGGTTCTGGGCTGAGATATTCTCCAATACTTTCCGCACGTCTTTCACTGCCATGGAAGGAAAAACAAGACAGGTACAGAATACCGTTATTTCGCGTTTTAACCAAGAGGATGTGGAGCAGTTTCATGGACAAAGCGGGCGAGGGGTAAAACAGGAATTATTTGCCCATTTTGTGCTGATTACGTTGAATCGCATTTTTACAACCAAGGCCGAAGCAGGATTCTGTGAAAAGGATGAGCGAGCCCAACACCATAAAACCGAGCCTCGCCGACTGTGCTTCAAAGTCAACGTGAAAAATGCGCTCATTACCCTGGCCAGCAACCTCGAAGCTCTGTTTCTCCGACAAGCCGATTTGGTTACAACAACCGTGAACAACATCATGGCTTCCATTGCGCTGTGTCGACAAAAACAAAGACCAAACAGAAACTATAAACGAGCGTCCATGAAGCCCGTAAAAAAATGGCGACCTGCTAAGAAGTCCAAAGGGAAAAAGATCACCCAGCCGATTACTGCTTGACGGGTACAACTTGAGTTTCTTGGGCGTTTCATTGAACTCCTTTAAGTGAATGCCATTGTACGACAGGCGGGCCTTAAAAGTGATGCCCGCCGTACCGAAAGCAGACGAGCCTCCCGCCCTCCCGGCCCGACCGCCCCTGTTCTGGGTCTCCGATATCGAGTTCCGACGGGCCTGATAACGGTCCGGGGACTGGGCGCTGATACTGCGATTGGATGAGTGCCTTTTATTGGGGTGATTTACATCTGCAAGTTATTGGGTTGACAGATCGTGACCTGAAACGTCCCTTTGGGGGAATGATTTATTCATTTTCTGCGTTTTCAGTTTGGCCAAAAACCTCGCCCTAGGACCCGAATTCATTTCCCGAAGAATTTGCCGACCCTCTCCGCTTTAACGGAAAATCGTAGTTTTTTTGCCCGTCGCCGCATGCGGGTGCTCAACCCCCAAAGCCTTTTCATTGATCGCCAGAGCGCATGAGAAACCGCTGCTTTCCGCGCCCCCAAAACTTCTACTCGAGGCTTTTGCCCTGACGTTTTTCGGCCTCATCCAGCATTGCCAAGAGTGCTGCTGTGTCCTCTTTGTTTAACCGGGCTTCAAGGACAGCTTGGAACAGTTGCTTTCCTAGCATTTCCCGTTGACGATTCAACCAATAGACGTCATAAGCGGCTCCGGGAAGGTCGAGCTCCAGGTTGATTAAAAGGGCTTCCAGATTAAAAGAGATTCCATCTTCCACGGCATCGTTTTCGGTGTAAAGGGTCCCCAGTGCGGTTAAGGAACTGGCCATGCCGGCCCGATCGCCCAGCGCCTCTAAAATGGCCAGCGCCTTTCGGTATTCGGTCAGGGCCTGGTCGTAGTCGCCGCGGTCATGCGCGACCGCGCCAAAATTGGGAGCTGTACAATTCGTGAATTCGTTTTGAGCATCAAATAGCCTTGATCGGAACCGCATTTTTCCAGAATAATTGCCTGATAATCATCAGTATGAAAAAGATTTGCAGGTAATCGACAAGATCACCCGCAATCAAAATCTTAACCTCTCACGCCCGCGCCCTTTTTTACTTCAAACCCCAAATATTAACGCACCCATAAAACCGCCTGTGTGACCGTTTTTTACTTGGCGGAAATCACGATTTTTGTTGACAAAACTTGTCAAATTTGACAATCTGATTACATGATACGTAGAATTTCATGGATGAAGGCGGCTTTAAAGGATTTTGGCAAATTCCCCGCCGCCGTGCAGGAGGAGGTCATAACGGCCTTGCGGATTGCGGCGCACGGAGAGAAGGCCGACTGCGCTAAACCCATGAAAGGGCTTGGTGATGGCGTTTACGAGATAGCCTTACGTCATCGCAAAGACGCCTACAGAGCCGTTTATGCGGTCAAGCTGGATAAAGATATAGGGGTTGTACATGCCTTCCAGAAGAAATCCAAGACAGGCATCAAAACTCCGAAGCCAGACATTGACCTTGTCCGCGAGCGGATAAAACGATTGAAGAAGGAGCTACAGCAATGACTGACGAACTGGAACTTGTAAGAGGCACCGATAATCCTTTCCGGGATGTCGGCTTGCGCGAGCCTGATACAAAGCTCATTAAAGCCGACCTTGCCGCCGAGATAATCCGCGTGTTGCGGGAGCAGAAAATCACTGGCGCACAAGCTGCGAAGTTGACCGGCGTTCAGGAGTCGGATATCTCCCGCATTCGCAACGCCCAGCTTGACCGCTTCACCATTGACCGACTGGTTACCATTCTGAACCGCCTTGATTGCGGCGTTCAGGTCCATGTCACCGTTCAGTCCGGCGCTGCTGGTGACCCTGCCCCTGTTCTTGGTGTGGAGTGAGGATTTAACTGCGCCAGTATGGGCGCGGGGCATGGCTCCGGCACAGGGCGGTAGACGTTCATCCATGAACTGGTGAGAACTTCGGGAGAGTACTCGTATCGCTTCGCAATGCTGATAGTCAGTATGGAAACTCACCTTTGCCGCTGATTCTGTTTTATATAGCTATTGGGGGGGCTGGTCCCAAAACTATCTCGCACTCCAGTTTGTCTCATTCCTCGTGTCGGCGCACCAGTTCGTCCCGCACGGCCTCGTAAAAGGCCGCTTTCTCATATTCTCCAGCCGCCGATGCTTCTTTCGCTCGGTCATTCATGGTTAAGGCTCCCATAAAATCGGGTACGATTTCTCCTACCCAATCTGCAGCCCCTTCCGGCGTGTTGATATCATGACGGCGGAACTCTGAAGGAACTTGCCATATATTATTTTCGCCATGCTATTTCTCTTAACAAATAGGTTGAACAGGAGGGTAGCTGCTCTACGGTCCGGTTTGTGGATTTAGATCACATAATCCTTATCGTCTCAAAAATTATAAATTGGTGGACATCGAAAATAAGGCTCTTTAAGCTGTCTCTTAAATCGGTTTTTCCTATATAGTGACGCTTCTGTCTATTAATCCATTTAAGAGATGGTATAGGCCATGCGATTATTCGGTTATGCCAGAGTGTCCACCAGCCAGCAATCCCTCGATACACAGATCAACACTCTCAAAGAGGCAGGGGTAAAACCCAGTCGCATTTTTTCGGATAAAAGCTCTGAAGGGAATGTGAAGCGGGACGGCCTGAACCTGCTTAGGGTCAAGGTCGAAAAAGGCGATGTGGTTCTGGTCAAGAAGCTTGACAGGTTGGGGCGGGATACCGCCGACATGATTTTACTCGGCTTAGCGTGTGTCCCGACACAATATGCGGGTTAGACGAGCTGTCGCGCAAAGCTAAGCTCATGACCATCTGGATCGGTGACATGAAAGTAGCGTTCACCCCAGCCGGCGTTACGCGGTGTGGTGTCTGTACTCAGACCGGCTCGGACAGCGCGCTCGTAGAGCGCATCTACGTCATCAACGTAGAAGATTACCCGCCCCCACCATGACCACGTTCGCTCATTTGGCTGAAGAACGAGATTCAGGTAGCTGGTCCCCGCGCGAAAGCTCGTAAAGCTTTCGTTCGGACCGCCGCAAATGCGTTCGAAACCCAACGTCTCATAGAAGATTACCGCCCGTGCCATTTCGTGGGTGGCCAAGGTCACTGCACTAAGGCTTTCGATCGTCACATTCTTGGCTCTCAGGTAATTTAGCTGGCCTGTAACTTATTGATTATGAAAAAAATGTTTTGCTCTCAACATGGGAATTTTTCACCGCTTTTTGGGCGAAATTTAATTTCTGACTATCTATGGCGAGCAAGTACCTGGTGGACTTGGCCGACGTCCTGCGCAAGCCTAGCGTCTGCAACGCCTGGCAAAACCCTTGGACTAGTACGTCAGCCGTCTCCCCCTCAAGATACCATTGCAGATGACATACCACATGGCAGTGGCCTTCGAGATTACAAAAGTCACTACGAGTTTCCGCTGCAGCAGAAATTTTGAACCTGCTTTAGGAATACAGCATGTAAAACAAGTCTCACATCCCAGGAATACGGGGGATTTTGCCAAGTTTGGAGTTGCGACAATACCAACCCCAGCCCTTCTTGAGCCAATGACCCACAATAGGCATGGGAATCATTAAGTTTCTTCGCTGGTCGCGGTATACAAAGGCTGCGCCATCACCGCTGTCCATTACGCATAGAATATTCAGATGTTCGCTGTAACCCTTTCTCTCTGTCCGGCCTTTTTCCTTTGCGAGAATATTATGTACCGTATTTCTTGCCATGACTTCCGCAACATGGCCTTGTTTCGCCCGCCATTCAGGGCCTTCGATTTGGGCGACATCACCCACCACATAAATATTCTCTAGACCTTCAGCCTCACAGTAATCATTGATTTTGACAAAACCGGCCTCATTCAACGGCAAATCAGAAGCCTGCATCACGGGATGACCCGCGTTTGCCGGAATAAACATCGTGAAATCGCTCTCGAGCTTGCTGTCATCCTCAAACACAACACCATCTGGCACAAACGCTTTGATTTTTTTGCCAAAATGCTTGTTGATGTTCAGTTTATTGAATATCCGATCCATCATCTTCAACGAGCGCTCACCCAATTTGGCGCCCGGCTTTGCCATTGGTGCGAAAAACGCTAGTTCATAGTTCTCTCGAATTCCCTTTTTCTTTAAATAATTGTGGACGTTGAACATCAGTTCAAAGGCCGGCCCGCCGCGCACACCGGTAGAATCCTTGGGATTGCCCCCAAATCCCATCGCTATCTTACCACTTCCCGTGGAGACCAAGGCATCCATTTTATCGCGCATTGCAAGGGCACCTTCCGGTTTACCGCAGATCGATAACGTATGTTCGATGCCTGGGTGTTTCATTTTGCCTGCCCCAATTGCGACAACTAAATAAGCGTAATCTGTTAGCTCTCGATTCCTGCAAACAACCTTATGTTCGGCCGCTTTAATAGCCAACACTTCGTCGTGTATCCAGTCAAAGTCATGCGCTTTTTGTAAGTCTTGCAGCGGAATACAGACATCCTCGAATTCAGCATCACGCACAGGCACCCAGATCGAAGTTGGATAGATAAACATGTACTGCCTATCCGTAACTAAAGTGACATCGAAACCCGCTTTTTTAAACCAGATCGAAGCCTCAACCCCTGCAAATCCACCACCCAGCACCAACACCTTTTTCATATATACCTCATGCTATCTAGCATATTTTATTAAGATCATTAATATTGTATAGGATCTTATGCAGGGACTCTCTAGTAATCATTAACTGGTGAACAATTGAGCGGCCGCTTGTTCGAGCGGCTTGTTTTCGGATAATTTGCCGACCAATTTGCGGGACTGACCGAAAAGGCGCTTGAGCGCACGTTCCAACGCAGCGCTGGATTCGTCGTTCGGCGCGGGAGTCCCAATATTTGGGAGTGTAGCGAGCTCGACATGACCAGATACTGGGAGACCCGCAACGCGGCTAGACACGCTCAGGGGCAGCCCCGTGGGGGGATTTTTCCACAAGCTCTCAGTACTGATGCAACGCATAGGGGCGTAACCTGGAGTAGCGATGAAGCCTAGTAATGCAGCTGGAGCGAAGGAGGTTGCGTCATCCAGTCTTACTGGCGGTTTAACCTAAAAGGGGAGGAACTCATGAGTAAAACAAAGCTATTTACGATTTCCAACGGTGCCGTTTGCTATGCTACGGCACTTTGACTACCATTTAGCAAAGTGGGCCAAGCGGAAATAACAAAAGAAGGGACATTCCCTTGCACGAGCCATCGCGAGGCTCGGAAGGTGGCTCATCATCAGCCCGAGTTGTTCGCGAACCCGCGCTTTGCCGTTAGGTTTCCGGCTGGATGATGAGAGTCGGATGACTCGCGAGGTCACGACCGGTTCTACGGAAGCCTTAGGGTGAAACGCCCCAAGGCGACGTACCGGTTGCCAGTATTCCCGGACAGATTACCGTAACAACATGGCTGGCAGGATCGATGAATCACTATGACGATATCCACAAAACGCGTTTTGTTTATTTTCCCCTTGTTTGCCGCGGCGGTATCGTGTGTCGTGCAGGCAGGGCCAGGCGCCGCCGAGCGCTTAAATAACATGGTCGAGGATTACTGGGAAGCCTATCTGGAGCTCAACCCGATCAAGGCCACATTGTTCGGTGATAACCGCTTCAACGATCGCTTAGGCAACACGATCAGCGAGGAGTATCGCGCCAGGACCAAGGCGCTCGATATGGAGTACCTGAGTAAACTCGCGAGCATTGATCCGTCCCAGTTAGACGGTCAGGATGCACTGAGCTACGAGGTTTTCAAGCGCAACCGTGAGCTTAGCCTGGAAGACTTGCGCTTCAAAAGCCATTACCTGCCGGTTAGCCAGTTCTTCAGCATGCCGTCGTTCTTTGCGCAAATGGGCTCAGGAAAGAGCATCCAGCCCTTTCACTCCGTCAAGGATTACGAGAACTTTCTCGCACGTGCTGAGGGTTTTCCCGCATGGGTGGACACAGCAATCACCAACATGAAAAAAGGTGTCAAGGAGGGCATTGTCCAGCCCAAGGTGGTGATCGAAAAGACGATTCCCCAGCTCGCCGCACACGTCGTCGACGACCCGACTCAGAGCGTTTTCTATCAGCCGGTAACGAATTTCCCGGCGGCATTCGATGAGGTGGGCCGCAAACGTCTTACCGGTGCCTACCGATTGCTCATCACAAACACTATCGTTCCGGCCTACCGGCGCTTGCACGACTACATGGCAGGGGAATACCTGAGTCACGGCCGCACCACCGTGGGCCTGATGCACCTTCCAAACGGTAAGGCCTGGTACGACCACCTCGTGCACACTCGGACCACGACCGGTTTGAGCGGCGAAGAGATTCACGCCATCGGCCTGAAAGAGGTCGAGCGCATCACCCGGGAGATGGAGGCGGTCAAGGACCGGATCGGGTTCAGAGGTGACCTGAAGGCGTTTTTCGAGCACCTGCGCAGCGACGATCGATACTATTATAGCGAAGCCAAGGATATTCTCGCCGAATACGAAACGCTCAAGCAGCACGTGGCCAAGGCACTGCCGAAAGTATTCGGTGTATTGCCCAAGGCAGACTACGAAATCCGGCCGATCGAGGAGTTCCGCGCCAAGTCTGCGGCCACCGCACAGTACAACTCGCCGACGCCGGACGGGAAGCGCCTCGGGGTTTTCTACGTCAATACCTACGATCTAAAGGCGCGACCCAAGTACTCGATGCAGGCCCTGTCCCTGCATGAGGCAAACCCTGGACATCATCTCCAGATCTCCATCCAGTTCGAAGTCGACTCGTTGCCGCGATTCAGACGTTTCGGTTCCTTCACCGCCTACACGGAAGGTTGGGGGCTGTACGCAGAGTCGCTCGGCAAGGAGTTGGGTCTTTACCAGGATCCGTACCAATACTTCGGTATGCTCAACTTAGAGATATGGCGGGCCGTGCGGTTGGTGGTGGATACGGGGATACATGCCAAGGGTTGGACTCGCGACCAGGCTCTCGACTACATGTTGGCGCATACCTCGTTGGCGGAAACCGACACCATTGCCGAAATCGAGCGTTACATCGTCATCCCGGGGCAGGCGCTGGCCTACAAAATTGGCCAGCTCAAGTTCGCCGAGCTGCGCGCACGCGCCGAGAAAAGGCTCGGCGACAAGTTCGACATCCGTACATTCCATGACGCATTGCTGGTGGACGGTGCATTGCCGTTGGATGTGCTGGAGCGCAAGATGGATGCGTGGCTAGAGAGCAAGGCGTAGACTGGCGTGACCGCTTGCCAATCTGGTAAGAGTTGGGCCGTAGGCTACCCCTCGTGGTGAGTCGATCGAGGGAAATGCCCCCTCGGCCGCTCTTAAAACCGGACGTGAATTAATAGGCCGCCAGAAGCTATTATACGAGCCGATCACGCGAGCACCGGCCGATTGAAGCGAGGGTAAACATCAAAACGCAACGTAGCGCACACACTTACCGACAGGTGATAGAAATGACTTTCCACAAATTCGTAGTTTCTTTGGTAATTGCCGCTGTTGGCGATCCAGCTGCTCGTGCTGGCGAAGATGCCACGACGTTGATGACTCGCGCACGGGAGGCGCGTGCGACTTGGGACGCTTTCCCCGGATTCTCGGCAGATGTCGTTGTCTCGGAAAACGACTCGCAGGCCGTGGGTAAACTTACGGTTTCCGCGCGGGGAGAAGTTTCGCTGGCACTTTCGGAATCGTTTGCGTGGGCAGAGCGAGAACTTAAGTCGCTGGTCAGGCACCGCATCGGCAGCGGCAACCGTGAGTATGATGTATCGTTTGCGGACAAGGAAAAGCACAATCCGTTTGGACGGCTGATCAAAGTCAACGACGATGCTTCAATAGGCAGCCTCTATCGCATCCGGGATGACATCATCCGCGAAGTGCATAGCAACATGCAGAATGTCCGTTTAGCGATTACGGTCATCGACGTGGCGTGGAACAAGGAGGGAAAGTATCTGCCGTCAGTCTACACGGTTAGCTATTGGGACGCTAAGAGCGGCGATTTGCAATCAACCAGTGTCGTGCGCGACACTTGGACTCGGGTTGGCAAATGGGACTTGCCGGCGCAACAGTTGAGAGTTGATTCGACCAGTGACGGGAAGCGACAGGTTAAGGAGATTCGCTTTGCGAAACATCGCCTGTTGGGGGCCGATGCAACGTCCCAATAGCATCTTCCGCCCGTACAACCGTTAAAATCGTTAATCTTTGGCTTGAGTAATCTCGATACCGTCCAGCAAACAACCCCGTGCGGTTTGATGGTAGTATCTCAGCAGCTCTCCTGTGGCGTTGCTTACAGCAGATTGGTCCGTCAACACCCTTGCCCTTTGTGTCATGAAGGGGAACAACCGGATATTGTCTCTGCCACGGTGGTTACGCGCTTCATGATAATAGGGGACGTGTTCCCGGAGTGCGTGTCTAGAGGACGATTCTACAATTTTTTTTTTCCTCCTATCATGAACAGGCGCAGCGCTATTTAATACTCATCTTGTATTGGAAGAGACTGAAGCTTGAGTTATTGGCAGAAACAATTAAAATCTTCAACATTTCTTAGATGAAAATTATTGTATGTGTACTCTCATTAATTCTCTGCTCATGTACAACTAGCAAAAAGTGGGAGGCTGCTCATACTTCGCCAACAAATCAACCAGCACAAATATTTGGTAGCTACTCGGCAGGCTGTTTAGACGGAGCCAAAACACTTCCCCAGTCCGGTCAAGGATACGAGTTTGTTCACTTTCACCGTCGAAGGTTTTATGGACATCCTACACTTTTAGAATTTATTCAAAGCTTTTCAAAATCATTAGTTAGGCAAAATCTTGGCCGAGTGCTCATAGCTGATTTATCCCAACCTCGAGGTGGTCCCATGCCTTCGGGACATGCAAGTCATCAAATAGGGTTAGATGCTGATTTCTACTTTCGCCGACTCCCTATTCATTCTCCGCCATTAACCCTTAACCAAGCTATCAATATTGAAGCCTATTCTATGCTGAATACAGCACAAACTGAGATCGGAGAAAATTGGCACGAAGAAAACGTTGAGGTATTAAAGACAGCTGCTCGACATGAGGTGGTTGAGAGAATATTCGTACATTACGTGATCAAAAAAAGATTATGCCAAACCCATACAGGTGAGTCTTGGCTCAGTAAAATTCGACCATGGTGGGGGCACCATTATCACTTTCATGTTCGTCTAAAATGTCCAGAGAACAACCCACATTGCATCCCTCAGTCTAAACCATCAAATCAGGATGGCTGTGATGAAACACTCGACTGGTGGTTCACAGAAGAAGCTCGTCTTGAAGGTAGAAAAAAAGGTCCTCAGCGGGAACCTCAATTACCACAACAATGTTTTCAGGTTTTTTTAGAATCCTGAATTCAACGCACCACTACAGTTACTTTTACCTTTGTGACTACTCAGCTACCACCCAAAGCCGGGTATGGCAATCGTGTTAATTAAAAGACACAACACAGAGCAATAACAAAGCCGTTGAACGTAAGCGCGTAGGTTTCCCGCCCACATTAATGGCATCCTCCCAAGGGAGAAGTGGCTGTTCAATAACCATGGACTTTAGAAAAAAGGGCTTCTATACTTCTAGCACTTCCGACTACCGAGCTGCAACTGTAGCAGCCACAGGGACGCCCACCTCCTTGGGCGAACGCCCCCTACGCGACGGAATCCGCCAATTTGTACATGGCACGGACATTGTCCCTAGTCGGCGCATGCGAAGTCTGCAAGTTCTTTCTTTCATCGTTACGATCAATGCCGAGCCCGGTGTGTCCCAGCGAAAAGCCCCCTCGCCCAAAGAACCACCCATGAGCAGATGATGTGGCTACTCCACGGAAGAGACGACTGAGAAAACTGCGCAACGATGCGCGCGTGAGAAGCGCAGCTTGGACAATCCTGGCCCTATCGCTCGTCGGCTGTGGAGGTGGGGGGGATGGGGGTGAGCGGATGACAGAGGTGCGCATGGAGCGCCTCGCCACGGCGCAGACGTGGATGTATCAGATCCAGGGGCTCGACGATGACCTTGCCCTCGCCGCGCTCGCGGCGTCGGACTACCCGATGCTTGTGATCGAGCCGGGCCAGAGCTTCCGCACCTGCGAGGGCTTCGATCCGGAGGTGCACGGCATCGGCGTCGGCTTTCGCGATTCAGCGTGTGCGGAGCCGTACGACACGGAAGCGATCGTGGAGGCGCTGAAGACTACGCCCGAGAGGGAACCGCGCCTCTTGATCGCCTACGTCAGCGTCGGTGAGGCCGAGTGGTACCGTGACTACTGGACGGTGGGCTGGGCGCCCCCCGCCGATGCCACAGCCCCCGGCACGCCTGCATACATTCTCGGCGCCGACCCGGACGACTGGGAAGGGAACTTTGTGGTCGACTACTCCGCCCCGGAGTGGCAAGAGATATGGCTCGGCAACGACGGGATCATCGCCGAGCTCGCCCGCCTGGGGTTTGACGGCGTTTATCTCGACTGGGTCGAGGCCTATGACGACGAGAGGATACAGTCCGCACTTGGCGGACGCCGGAAGGCCGCCGACGCTATGGTAACCTTCGTCGAGAAGATCCGGGCGGCGGGAAGGGCGGTCACGGCGGACTTCTTGGTGATCGCCCAAAACGCGACGTACCTCCTCGACGACGCATCAGACGGCGACCGCTATGCTGCGGCGATCGACGCGCTCGCGGTCGAAGATACCTGGTACTACGGGGATGGAGCGGCCGAAAACTGGGACGGTGACAACGTCGCGGACCGTTTAGCGTGCGAGCGAGTGCGGTGCTCGGAACCCTTCGAGGGCCTCGAGAACGTATGCCCTGACCCAGCTATGACGGAGGAGTGTCTCCGCAACAATCCAGTATCGGGTGATCTTCACGGGGGCCTCCGGCACGGCTGCGAGGCAGGGCTGGAAGGCACGTCCGACTGCTGGTCGACCGAAAACCGGTTAGCTGCGTACGCCCGCTACCAGGAGGCCGACATCCCGGTGTTCTCGATCGACTACTGTGTGGCCCGGGAGAAAGCGGCCAAGGTCTACCAAGCGGCGCGCGCGGCCGGTCTGCGTCCCCTTGTGAGCCGTGTCCAACTGAGCCGGATGACCGAGACGCCGCCACACGATTTTCCCTGACAATCAACGCGCCATCCGCGTGGCGCCACGTACCCCAGATGACACTAATAAGCGATTAAAGTGCTTACTTATACTTCGAACGGTTGTAAATTACGATTTTTCGCTGGCCCTAAACATCGATAGCCGCGTTGCTCAGGCTCGCAATAGGAGCTTGCTATTACTCGCCTTCGCGCCTTGCTCTCGATGCCCATGGCTCACCCAAAATTTCCCAATATACAACCGTTCGAAGTATAATGGGCAAGCGTCTGGGGTGATCAATAACTATCTGCCGCTCACATTTTCTCAATCATCTGTCGAAAATACCGGCAGTTCTCCACCAAATCCGACCCGCGTTTGTGCAGCCCGCCGCCCATCAAGAAAATCACCTCGCGTCCGTACAAGTCAAGCATCTCCGGGATGCGCTCCAGACTCATTCCTCCCCCCGGCGCGGGAAAAATCGGTTTGAGGTGCCCCATCGGCTCAACCGTGGCCTTGACGATGTCTTGGCATTCGGTTTTGCTAAAGGAGAAGCGCCCACCGTAGTTGGGATATATGGTCGCATCGGCCCCGGCCAGCCGCGCCAGTTGACCGAACAACGCGCCATGTGAAATTCCCTGGTTAGGACCGGTGACAAAGCTGCCCTGAAAAGCCGGATGGCTCATCATCGGCAGGGCGATGGCATCATCATCGGCCAGCTGGCGCATACTGTCCAGCCCGGTCAACCCCGGCGAGATCAACAGCGCCTCCGCCCCCGCCCGTTTGGCCAGACGCGCATTCTCGACCAGTTGATCGGCGGGCGCGGTGACATTGGGCATGTAGACGCAGGAGTAATCCGTCTCTCGATTAGCTCGCGCCACCGCTTCGACGCAGCGTTCGACGCGCTCTCGGTAAGGGGAGAAAGGCTGGTCAGCGAGGCCGTGGTCATCCTTGATTAGATCGATCCCGCCCAGGGCGAACTGATAGGTTAACCCGGCCAGCGCCTCGGCCGAGAAGCCCATCGGCTTGATGGCCGTACACAGCAGCGGCCGGGCCGAAATGCCAAGCAACTCGCGCCAGCCCTCCCGCCCAAAGCGCGGCCCTTTGAAGACCCGCAGCAGGCTATCCGGCAGGTCGAGCCACGTCAGCCGAATGCCAGGCTTGAGGCTGATGTTGCCAAAAACAACATTCAGCAGTTGAGTCAAGGTCAAGCCCGACACTTCGACTGCAAAGCTGATGACGACTTGGTAGCGATTGGTCTCGACCGGCTGGAACCACTCGATGCGGCCAAAAATCTGCCGCCGGATGTCGTCATCGGGAATCAACTCAGCGGGTAACTCAATCGTCTGCTCGATGCAGATGTCTTCGGCCTTAGCTCTGGCGGTCGCCTCGTCGCCAGTCAGATCATAGACCACCTTAAATCGATCCCCGGATAAGGTAAGTGAGGTCGGCGACAACATTAGAGCGCCTCAGCTTTGGCTGCGCTGTGAACGGCTTGCAGCCGAACCGTTGCCAGATCGTCTTCGGTGATGCCGGTGTCTTGACCGATCAATTTCTCGACGGCCCGCACCAGCGAGATCGCGTCGAGCTGATACTCTTTCATCAGATAATGCCGACTCGCCCCGTGGGCATAGGTGTCGCGTAGTCCAAGGCGCACCAACTTCTTGCCAACGCCCTCCTCGGTCATCAGCTCGGCAACGCCCGCCCCCAGCCCGCCGACGATTGTGTGATTTTCCAGCGTAATCACGCCGTAGCGGGTGTTGACAATGGCATCGAGTATAGCGGGATCGGTGAAGGGCTTGTGGGTCGAGATGTGCAGGTGGCTGATCGAAACGCCTTTGTTCTGCAGGGCCGAGGTGGTCCGCATTGCCTCTTCGGTCGTGATCCCGGCGGTGATGATAGCTACATCTGTGCCACGGTGAAGCACTCTAGCCTGGTTGAGTCTCATCGGTTCATCTTGACTAAATAGGCGCGGCACCTCGCCCCGCAGGACACGCACGTAGACCGGCCCGTCGATGGCGTGAGCCACGTCGAGGACTGTTTCAACCTCGGTCGCGTCGCCGGTTTCAAGGACGGTCATATTGGGGGTGGCCCGCATGATGGCGATATCCTCGATAGCCTGGTGAGTCACGCCGCCAGGCGTCATAATGCCTGGTAGGAAGCCCATTAACCGGACGGGCAGGTTGGGGTAGGCAATCGACATTGCCAGTTGGTCATACGGGCGGCGGTAGATGAAGACGGCAAAGGTGTGGACAAAGGGTTTGAAGCCCTCCCGCGCCATGCCAGCGGCAAAACCCATCATATTTTGTTCGGCCATACCCATTGAGAAGAAGCGATCTGGGTAGGTGTCCCGCCACTGACCGACCTCGCAAGAGTTGGTCAAATCGGCGGAGAGGACGACCACCTCCGGTTTATCTTTGGCCCAGTTGATAAAGTTTTCCGCGTGGGGGCTCACGACGATTTCCATGCTAGTCCTCCAAAACCATCGCATCGTAATAAGCCTGATAGCGGTCACGCTCTTGCGTGGAGCTGAAGCGCAGGTAGTGCAGCAGTGGGCGACGTTCCTCCAAAATGGGGATACCTTGAGTCGGGTTGGTGCGGGCCAGCACAAAGAGGGGACGGCCCTGCGGCGTCCACTGCGACGGAGCGTAGAGTGCTTCCAAATCATGTCCATCGACATCAACCGCCCGCGCCCCAAAGGCGTTGAGCTTCTGGGCCAGCGGCTCGATATTCATGATGTTGCCCATCTTGCCGTCGCACTGCTGGTCGTTGACATCCACATAAATGCCAATGTTGTCTAGTTGATAATGGACCATCGTTGCTATGGCTTCCCAAGTTTGACCCTCCTGGAATTCGCCATCGGTCATCAGCACCCAGACCCGGCCTGTATCGCCCTTGAGTCTGCGGGCTAACGCAATGCCCCCTGCCTGGCTGATCGCCTGCGCCAGCGATCCAGTGGTTGTTTCGACGCCCGGCGAATGCTCTGCAGCAATCATCTCGACCGTGCTGCCGTCGCGGTTGAAATGATCAAGACCATGCTCGGCCAGCCGGCCCATTTCGATCAGGGTGGTGTATAGCACTAACGCATAGTGGGCTGGGGAAAAGATAAAGCGATCCAGGTGGGGCGCTTTCGGGCCATTATACGCGCCGCCGTTAAAAAAGTTTGAATTGTGCAGGCCGGGTACATCCCTAAATTCCTGAGGGGTGAGCGGCGCTTCGCTGGGGCCAATGTTCATCACTTTGCTATAAAGCAGTGCAAAAATCTCTGCCGACGAGCAAGCCTGGCTGAGATAGCCGCCGTTGTTTTTCATCACATACCCAAAGACCCGCCGGCGAATATTATCCGCGATGCGTTGGGTTTTTTCTTTCCAGTCAATTTGCTCTTGGTCAAACATTCAACTCTCCTTTTTTGGATAAGGAGCGACTCTTCCTCCTGCTGGTAAGGTTACATTTCGTATTTCTCGATTGAAGCATCAATCCCTAGTCCCTCACCTCTGAAATCTTGTGAAAACGACTAAGATTCTATTTTTTGAGCAAAAAAACTCCTCCCCCCGGAATCAACAGATTTGGAGAGAGGATATATATAAACACAGTCTCTTCCAATATGAAATGATACTGAAAAGGAATCATGATTCTAGCGTGAAACGAGACTGAACCAGGGTAAGTTCTGTTCATGATGGAGGGAAGAATCCCGCCATATGCTATGCCCGGGCTGCATCAAAATTGAGCATCGTAGGTATTGTATTCTACCCCAGTTCAGTATCATTTATGGATTAGATATACTGCTGCCATCAATGGTTTCCCTGCAGCGCAAGCGTTCCGTTCTCACGGCAACAACCAAGGATCTTGGTTACCTGCCGCTTCATCAGGGTGCCGAGTACCACCAAATCCAGTACCAGGAAGCCGATGATGAGCCAAATCACAATATCGTGCGACAACAGCGTATGGTAGACAAACGCACCCAGTACCGCGAAAGCGACCATTGGACAGATAAAGGCCCACTGGGACTCGTCGAAGTGAGTCTTGTCGAACGCATAGTTACGGAAATAGTCGGCTAAAAGAATTACGCCGAGTATTAAGTACCAGAAACTAAAAGCCCAGCCGCCGGCCGTAACTAGAGCATAGTAGGCTTTTGTCAGTCCCAGGCCGAACTCGTGGTCCAGATAGTGCCCATAGCGGAACAGGCTGATAGAGATTAATGTAACGATGGGCAGCACCATAAGGAAAGAAGGAAGAAACTCCATTTTTTCCGGCAACCCGACCTGGTAGTGGGCTTTGAATAGCGCGAAGAGTTTTACGCTGGTTAGAAAAAACGCCATCGTGAAGGGAACAAGCGACAAGAAGAAGGCGAGCTGCGCCAGACTCGGATCATGGGCCAAGGCGGCAATGCCAGCCCCCGAGACCGCTACCATGGCTAACGCAAAGGGGATAAGTAGCCAGCCGAAATGCATCCTATCGACATCGAAGCTTTGGCGCAGCAGTGCTGACTCAATCTTGAGCGCTATTCCCACGGTGTAGAGCCAGATCAAGCTCCACGCCCCTACCGCATAGGGCATTAGAAGCTGCATATGTTCGCGCACCCAGTCGACGTAAACATAGCCTGTAACCAAGAGCACGTTGAAGCTCATACCCAGGGCCAAGGCGGGGGCGATGGTCAGCGCGCTGCGCGTGGCATCCTCCGCGATGGCGCGGTAACGCTGCGGCCAGCGCCGGCGCCAGGCAATGAACACTGCAAAGGTGAATGTCAGGCTTAGCAGGTGCAACAAGGCAAAGCCCGCGATGTGAAATTTGAGATAAGTGAACACTCCCTCGTAGAAAGGCCCCATGTTTGGTGCCAATGTTGCCATTGTTTCGAGATCTAAAAGGCCTTTGAGCCCTGGAGGACGTTCCAGCGTGTAGTTGAGAAACGCAAACCCCGCTACACTGGTACCTCCGAAGCCCAGCGCCATAACGAACCAGAGCATATGAAAGCTCTGCAAGAGCCTGGCCCATGGCCGGGGTTGTTCTTCATAGGGTAAATAATCCTGTGGCATGGTGTATCTCCTGTAGATTATCCATTAGAATATGCTTATATTAAATATAATCAATATTCAAGTCTGTGACATGGTCACAAAGGGGGTTGGTTATCGTAGGTCCTTTTTTGGGGTGTCTTACTGTTGGGGGGCATATTCGTTACTGCAGACCGAACGATCTTTATTTTAAGGGTCAAAAGAACGCCAGGCGGCGCATAGATTGCACCACCTCAGTGTATGGGTACGCAAATCCAATCGGTAGGTAGCGCTGAATTGTCGAGGCACGTTGCGGTGACAGCGTGCCTCGAGG
>JAAUXY010136679.1_pt1 | contig 19890 bp, 22 predicted proteins | sample 7278121 | NCBI WGS metagenome assembly JAAUXY01 (sample SAMN14350117, study PRJNA611818) | marine sediment metagenome | isolation source: surface marine sediment (1.8m) | place: French Polynesia: Moorea | collected 2018-08 | reverse complement strand
CCGCTTCGTCGAACCAGGCCTCGAGCTGCGCATTGACGCCGCGGCAGGAGCTCACCACCTGCTCGGCCCAATCGACATAGGCGCACCGGCGCGCCGGACTCCAGTCGGCCGGCGGGTCGGCGATCATGCTGCGCAGGTTGCTGGTCTTGTCGGCGAGCTTCAGCATCTTGGCGCGATCGGACTTCTTGGCCGCGGTGTCGACCTGCCGCTGCTTGCGCTCGGCGCTGCTCAGGCCGTCCTCGTCGGTGACTTCGAGGACCAGCGCCGCGACGTCCGGGCCGAACGCCTGGGCGATCTCCTCGCCCGTGGTTTCCGTGTCTTCGACGCAATCGTGCAGCAGGCCGGCGATCACCAGCGCGGGATCCTGTCCGTCCGTGGCTTCCGCCAAGAGGCAGGCGACCTCGGCCAAGTGGTTGACGTAGGGGTCGCTGGTGGCACCTTTGCGCCGATGCGCCACGTGCCGGCGGGCGGCGAAGTCCACGGCGCGCATCAGGTCGACAGTCGCGTGCGACATGGGACACACCTCTGAGGAGAAAACCACAGGTGAGCAAATATACGGCCTACATCTGGCCCGAGGAAACGCGGGATCTCTTGCTGGTCCGGTTTCGGCCGGCCTATCCGGACGTGGTGGCCCACCACATCACGGTGGCCCATGGTGTCCCGCCGGAGACGCCGCCCCCGCCCCAGCCCAACTCCGTCGCGATCGTCGGCCGGTGCGACGACGGCGCGGGGCTCGAGGCACTGATCGTCTCCCTGGACGACAGCACCAAGCGCGCGGACGGCAAGACCTATCACATCACCTGGTCGCTCGACCGCGCGCGCGGCCGCCGTCCGCACGAAGCCAACGACATGATCGCCGCCTGCGGCTTCACGCCCGTCGACCCGGTTCGCATTCGGGTGTTGCCCGTGGTCCTCGATGACGCGGATTGAGATAGAGCGCTATCCGGCGCCGAGATCCCGCGACCCGTCGGACGCAAATGACCCCTGCTCTGGGCTTAGCGCATCTGCCTCGGCCAACAGGCGGACGACCTCGTCATCCGAGAGTTGATGGAAGTCGCGATAGTACCCGCCAATGGCAAAGAAGGGCTCGGGGGTCTCGAGGCAGATGATCTCGGCGACCTCCGGGCGAAGGGCCGCGACCGTGTCGACCGGCGCCGTCGGGACCGCAAGGATGACGGCTTTCGGGCCACGTCGCCAGAGCCCCTTTATGGCGGCGCGAACGCTTGCCCCGGTCGCGATACCGTCATCCACCACGATCGCGGTGCGATATTTGATCGGCACCCGCGCGCGTCCTCTGAGGTACCGGCCCCGGCGCCGCTCGATCTCCGCGAGCTCGCGCTTCACTTCGGCGTCGATGTAGTCCTGGCCGACACCCGCCAACGAGACCACCTCGGGATTGACCACCACCTCGGGCTCGTCGCCATCAACCACCGCCGCCGCAGCCAGCTCCGGCTGGAACGGCGCGCCGATCTTGCGGACGAGCAACAGGTCGAGCGGTGCGTTCAGCGCCCTGGCCACCTCGAGGCCGACCGGGACGCCGCCCCTCGGCAGTGCCAACACGACCGGCTCCTGGAGCTTCTTGCGGGCGAGCGCCTCGCCCAGGAGGCGGCCGGCCGCAGCGCGGTCGTCGAAGATCTGGATCATGGTGCGGACACGGTTGCCTTGAAGTGCGCTTCGAACCACTGGCGGGTCGCGTTCACCACCGTTTCGAGCGCCCCCGCCTCTTCGAAGAGATGCGTCGCGCCCGGCACGATCTCGACCTGTTTCTCGCAGGTCAGCATCGCCAGCGCGTCCTGGTTGAGCTCGATGACCCCGTAATCGGCGCCGCCCACGATCAACAGGGTCGGCGCGCGGACGCGGGGAAGATGGGCGCCTGCCAGATCGGGCCGGCCGCCCCGCGAGACGACGGCCGCGATCGCTGCCGGTGCCTCGGCGGCCGCGACGAGCGCCGCCGCTGCGCCCGTGCTCGCCCCAAACAGGCCAATGGCGAGGCGGGCCGTTTCCGGGTCCTCACGCGCCCAGCGGACGGCCTCGATCAGCCGCGTCGCCAAGAGCCCGATATCGAACACGTTTGCCCGGTCCGCCGCCTCCGCGTCGGTCAAGAGATCGAACCGAAGGGTGCCGAGGCCGCCCGCCTCGAGCCCCTCCGCCACATAGGAATTGCGCGGGCTGAAGCGGCTGCTGCCGCTCCCGTGGGCGAAAATCACGAGGCCGGTCGCATCCTGCGGCACAGCGAGAAAGCCTTCGAGGCGCCTTGGGCCGATGGTCACGGTCCGCGGCGGAACAGGCGCTTCATTGGGCATGGCAGGTGCGTGCTGGATATGACTCGTCCCGGCTGCGTCGCTGGGGATTGCTGAAACTATGACCGCATCAAAGCGAAAGGGCATTGATAAGCATCAACGAGGCTTGCACCGCAGTCGGGTTGGATAGCGCCATGCCGAGCCGATCTGAGAACCCGGCGGATACGGCTGCCCTTGCGGCCAGAGAGGACTTGGTTACGCTCGCCGATAAGGTGCGGTTCCTGAGCGCGTGCCAAGCCTATGCGAGCCGGCCTCGCGGGGTTACCGTCATCGAAACCCACATGTCATGGGTGTTCCTGGCGGGCGAGCGCGCCTACAAGCTCAAGAAGCCCGTCCGCTATCCCTTTCTCGACTTCAGCACGCTCGCCGCCCGGGAGGCGGACGCGCGCAAAGAGATCCGGCTGAACCGACGCCTGGCCCCCGATCTCTATCTTGGCGTCCAGCCGCTGACCGTCGATGCCAGCGGCCAACTCGCGCTCGATGGGCAGGGCCGGATCGTCGACTGGTTGGTCGCAATGGGCCGGCTGCCGGCGGCGCGCATGCTTGACCAGGCGATCGCAAACGGCACGGTGACGCGGGATCGCATACTGGCCGTCGCCGCCCGCCTCGCCGAATTCTATCGCAGCGCCGCCCCCGCCGAGCTGGAGCCGTCGGCCTATGTGGAAGGCTTTGCCCGGGAGCACGATCTGAACAAGGAGATCCTGACCGATCCTGCCTTCGGTCTTGGCGATGACCGGTGGGCGCCGGTCTTCAAACGCATGGAGCACATGCTGCGGGCCGAGGCCGCCTTGCTCGAAGCGCGGGTCGAACGAGGGCATGTCGTTGACGGCCACGGTGATCTCAGACCCGAGCATATCTGTCTGACCGATCCGCCGGTCGTCATCGACTGCCTCGAGTTCAATCGGACGCTGCGCTTGGTGGACCCTTTCGACGAGCTGACCTTCTTGGCCCTCGAATGTGGACGGCTGGGCGCCGACTGGGTCGGCCAACTGATCATCGATCGGTGCGCCGAAAGCCTCCAAGATCGTCCCTGCGACCGGCTCTTCGCGTTCTATCGCACCTACCGCGCCTGCCTGCGGGCGCGCTTGGCGCTGTCGCATCTTCGCGAACCCGACCCGCGCGAGCCGGCCAGGTGGGTGCCGCTCGCGCGCACCTATCTGGACTTGGCCGAGAAAGCGAGCCTCAGGATCGACCTTCCAGCAGCTCGCTGATCGAGCCCCCTTCGTGACATCGGCGAATGGCCTCGGCGAAGAGCGGCGCGGCGCTGATCACCTCGATGTGATCCCGAGCCACCGCGGGGTCGAGCCGGAACGGCGGCACGGTGTCGGTGATGAAGCTCTTGGCCAGCCGCGGATCGGCAAGCACGCGGTTCGCGTCGCCGACGAAAAGGCCATGGGCGGCGAAGGCGTACACCTTGGCGGCCCCCTGCGCGAGGCAGGCCTCGGCCGCCCGGGCCATGGTCCCGCCGGTGCTGATCAGGTCATCGATGACCAGAACCGTCGCTCCCGCGACGTCGCCCACCAGCAGGTTTCCGGTCACGACGTCCGCGCTCCTGCGCTTCTCCATGAACGCCCCGCCGACCGCGCGGCCCAGCACATATTCCAGCCTCTCGCGAAAGAGCTGCGCCCGCTTCACGCCGCCGGGATCCGGCGACGCCACCACCACAGGTCCGTCGCCGACAAGCGCCTTCGCCCGCTCGGCGAAGAGCCGCCGCGTGTCCAGGTGAATGCTCCGGCAGCGAAAGGCATTCTGGAAGGCGACGATGTTGTGTACCTCGAGCGTCATGACGGCGTCTGTGCCGACCGCCTCCAGCAAAAGCGCCATGTAGCGCGTGGTGACCGGATCGCGAAGCTTGGTCTGGCGATCCTTGCGGGCATAGGCCAGGTAGGGGATGACCGCGGTCACGCGGCTCGCCCCGTTCTCCCGCATGGCGCCGAGAAAAAAGAGCAGCCGGCAGATCTTGTCGTTGACGCTTTCGTCGGGTCCACCGTGCAGACTCTGGATCACGTAGACATCGCGACCGCGCACGCTGGCAAGCGGACGGGCCTTGTGTTCGCCGTCCTCGAAATCCCGCTCTTCGTGCGGGCTAAGTTCGACGCCGAGCACCTTGGCAACCGACTCCGCGAAAGGGCGGCTCGCATTGAGAGCAAAGAGCAGCATATCGCCGGTCCAGTGAGCTGGTCCTAGGCCAGTAGTATTGATCGGCCGCCGGGCGCCTGACGTTGATCGTGATCAACGCCGGCACTCGCCCGTCCAGCCCCGCCAGAGGGTCAGCCTGCCGGCGCGTCCCCGAGCCGCGCCGCCAGGCGCTGCCGGGCGGCCGGGATCCTCTGCTCGTTGGCGGCGAAGACGTGCCGCGCCAGGAAGTGCCCGGTCAGGGTCAGGCCCTGTATCACTTCGGCCCGGTCGGGCGTCTCGGAGGCGGCGCCGTTCAGCAGGAAGGCCGGCAGCGGCAGCAGCTTGTCCCGGTAGGGCTCTCCGGCGGACAGGGAGACCGCCCGGCCGGAGCGCGGCGAGACCCAGGCCAGCCCGTCATTGCGGCCCGTCGCCGCACAGGCGGACAGGTCCAGGCCGTAGCCCAGCTCGGCCAAGAGAGACAGCTCCCAGCGCACATAGGCCTCGGCCCAGTCGATCACCGTCCCGTCTCCCGCGAGCCGCTCCAGCAATGCCGAGAAGGTGTCATAGACCTCCGGATGGGGTGCCCGTTCCGGCAGCGCCGCTGCCGCCATGGCGCAGGCCGCGGCCAGGCCCGCAAGCCGCGCCGGATCGTCCAGCAGGGCCGCCGCCGGGCTGGACAGCAATTCGCAGGTGTAGCTACCGAGATGGTCTTCCAGCCGGGCCCGCCAGGTGGCCGTGACCCGATTGCCCGGCTGGTAGATTCCCCGCGCCCGACGGCCGGCGCCGCCGCGCACCAGGCCCGCGTGGCGCCCATGCATCCGCGTCAGGAGCTGAATGATGGCCGCGCTTTCGCCGTGCTTGCGGGCGGACAGAACGATGCCGTCTTCGGACCAGTGCATCTCTCAGGGCCAATCGTGACAGTCGCGACCGTATACCGCCGCGCAGGACAAATACCAAGGCTCAGACGAGCTCGTCCTCATCCTGCTCGATCAAGCGGGCCAGCGCCTCGGGATCGCGCAGCACCAAGGCCCCGCGGCCCTTTTCCACCAGCCCCTGCCGCTCCAGCTTGCTGAGCTCGCGCGTGACCGCCTCGCGCCGGGTGCTGATCCGGGCGGCGATCTCCGCGTGATAGGGCGGTGGCGAGATCACCGCCTCGGTGCTGTCTCGCCCGCGGGGCCGGCTCATGCGCAGAAGTTCGGCATAGATCCGCTTGCTGACCTTGAGGGTGCCGAACTCGTTGAACCGCTGCAGCAGCTCGCGCAGGCGGCCGGCCAGGCGGCGCATCATCTCGCCGCTGACATCCGGGTGCCGGTCGAGCATCTCCTTGAATACGCGGGCCGGCATCTTCGCCACGGTCACGCCGGTCAGCGCTACGATGCTGGCCGACCGAGGCGCACCGTCGATGGCGGCGAGATCGCCGAAGAAGTCGCCCGCGTCGATATCCGCCACGATCACCTCGCGTCCCTGGGGTGAGCGGATGCACACCCGCACCCTGCCGGTCAGCACGAAATAAACGTCCGTGCCGTCGTCGCCATAGCCGAGGATCTCCTGCTTGGCGTCATAGCGCCGCCAGATGCAGCGGGTATCGAGGTCGCGGACTTCGTTCTCGTCCAGTTCCCTGAACAGGGGGATGCGTGCCAAGGTTTCGCTATGTCGCGTCATGTCTGCTCAACCGGTCGTTGACAGATGCGGACCAGAAATATGGAACGTGAAGCCGCGCGCGGCCAGAGCCTTCAACGGACGTGTCGCCTATCCGCCCCGGGTCGCGCTGCGCACTGGCAAAGGAAACAAAGATTTACCCAAGAATGATGGCGGCAGTATGACATCCGCCATAGCCGCGGGCCATTCTCCCGGGACCGGGCGCGACACGCAGCCGCAGGCAGGTTAGGATCGCGGCTTTATGGCGGATCGCAGCAGCAGGAGGAGCGCAACATGGCCGAGGCCAAGGTCGCAGTCATCGCCGCCGCGGGCGGTGGGCTGGGCGGCGCCATCGCCCGGGAACTCAAGGCGCAGGGCTACGCGCTCGCGCTGATGTCGTCCGGCGGCTCGGCCGAGGCGCTGGCCGAGGAGCTGGACGCCCACGCCATCCGCGGCTCAGTCACCGAGCCTGGCGACCTCGAGCGCCTGGTCGCCTTGGCCATGGACCGGTTTGGCCGTATCGACGCGGTGGTCAACAACACCGGCAACGCCCCGGGCTTCTCCTGGCCGACGCCGGCGCCCTTCGACGTCTCGGTCGAGGACTCCATCACCCAGTTCAGCGACGACGACTGGTCGGCCGCGCTCGACATCCTGCTGCTCAACGTGGTGCGCATGGCGCGCCTGGTCACGCCGATCCTGCAGCGTCAGGGCGGCGGGGCGATCGTCAACATCTCGGCCACCGGCGCCAAGGAGCCGCGCTTCGCCTTCCCGCTGTCCTCCTGCCTGCGGGCGGGGCTCGCCGCCTACATGAAGATGTACGCCGACCGGCACGGCCGCGACGGCATCCGCATGAACAACGTGCTGCCAGGTCTGGTGAACAACTACGACTGGGCCGAGGACGTGGTGCGCACCATTCCCCTGCAGCGCCCGGTGACGGTCGAGGAGGTCGCCAAGACCACCGCCTTCCTGCTGTCGCCGGACGCGGGCGGCATCACCGGGCAAAGCGTCTCGGTGGACGGCGGGCTGAGCCGGGGGATTTGAATTCGCATCCGTGAGATCTTCGCCCTCGTTCTGAGCCCTTTATCCTGAGCCTGTCGAAGGGCGAAGGGCGAGGAACAGCTCCCCGAACGGAGGGTCAAGCCTTGTAGTCGAGGCCGAGCTCGCGGTAGCGCTCGGCGTCCTCGCCCCAGTCGGCACGCACCTTGACGAACAGGTTGAGATGGACCCGCCGGTCCAGCAGCGATTCCAACTCCGTGCGCGCCGCGGTGCCGACCGCCTTGATGCGACGCCCGCCCTTGCCCAGGACGATGGCTTTCTGATTGTCCCGCTGCACGAAGACCACCGCAGCGATGCGCACGCTGCCGTCCGGGCGCTCCTCCCAGGCCTCGGTCTCGACGGTCAGCGCATAGGGCAGCTCCTGATGGAGCTGGCGGAAAAGATGCTCGCGGATGACCTCGGCCGCCAGCAGGCGGAGCGGCACGTCCGAGATCTGGTCCTCGGGATAGAGCCACGGCCCAGCGGGAACCTGGGCGGCGAGATGCGCCAGCAGGTCGCCTGCCCCCTCGCCCTTGAGCGCCGAGAGCATGAAGACGTCGGTAAAGAGGCCCTCCCGGTCAAGCGCGGCGGTGAGCTCGAGCAGCTTGGGCCGGGGCACCAGATCGATCTTGTTCAGCGCGAGCACCGCGCGGCGGCCGCTCTCCTTGAGGCCGTCGATGATGCGGCGGGTGTCCTCGTCGACGCCCGCCTTGGCGTCCACCAACAGCACGATCACATCCGCGTCGGCGGCCCCCTGCCAGGCCGCGGCCACCATGGCCCGGTCGAGCCGGCGGCGGGGTGCGAAAATGCCCGGCGTGTCGACGAAGACGAGCTGGGCGCGGTCCCGAATGCAGATCCCGCGCACGGTCATGCGGGTGGTCTGCACCTTGGGCGAGACGATGGTGACCTTGCTGCCGACGAAGCCGTTGATCAGGGTAGATTTGCCCACGTTCGGGGCGCCCAGCACGGCGACGAAACCACAGCGCCGGCCGCTCTCCGGTTCAGCCATCGTGCGCTTCTGGGTGGGCGCGGGTGGCCTCCAGCAGCATGGCCGCGGCCGATTGCTCGGCGATGCGCTTGGAGGGGCCCTCGGCCCGCGCCGGCGGCAGACCCTCGACCCGCACCTCGACGGTGAAGACCGGGGCGTGATCGGGCCCCATGCGCTCCAAAACGGTGTAATCCGGCAGCGGCAGACTGCGCCCCTGGGCCCATTCCTGCAGCGCCGTCTTGGCGTCCCGCTCGGGCACCGACGCGGCCAGAAGTTGCGACCATTGCGATTCGATGAAACACTCGGCGGCCGGCAGTCCCCCATCGAGATAGAGCGCGCCGATCAGGGCCTCGCACGCGTCCGCCAACAGTCCCCGGTTCGATCGCGCCCCGGAGCCGTCCTCGCCGGACGACAGGATCAGGAACGCGCCCAGCCCGATCCCGTCGGCCACCTCGGCCAGGGTCTCGGCCCGGACCAGGGCCACGTGGCGGCGCGCCAGCGCGCCCTCGTTCTCCTCCGGATGCCGGCGCAGCAAGAGGTCTGCGATCACCAGCCCCAGGACCCGGTCGCCCAGGAACTCGAGCCTCTGGTAGTCCCGCGCCGCGGCGGTGCCAGCGCTGGCATGGGTCAGGGCCTCGCGCAACAGCTCCGGCCTGGCGAAGCGATGCCCCAGCCGTTCGGCCAGCAGGTCCAGCCGGTCGTCTGCCCCGCTCAAGCGGCCCCCGGCGGAGCGATCACTCGATGCCGTTGAACAACCGCCCGAAACGGATCGCCTGCGGCCATTTCCAGATCTCCCAGATGCGAGCGCTGCCGTCGGTCGAAAAGAACAGGAACTCGGCCCGGCCGACCAGGTTCTCGGCCGGCACGAAGCCCCAGGCGCGGCTGTCCTGGGAGCTGTCGCGGTTGTCGCCCATGGCGAAGAAATGGGCCGGCGGAATGACCACTTCGGCCGTGTTGTTGTGCGGACCGGACGTGGTCTGCTGATAAATGACGTGCTGCCGGCCGTTCGGCAGCGTCTCGACATACTCGGTCACCTCGAGCGCGACCCAGCCGCCCACCTTGCGCTGGCGCGTGCCGACCTTCTCGAGCTTCACCGGGGTTCCGTTGATGTGCAGGACGCCGGCCCTAACCTGGATCCGGTCGCCGGGCAGTCCGACGATCCGCTTGATGTAGTCGGTGCTGTCGTCCCGGGGCCACTTGAACACCGCGACGTCGCCGCGCTCGGGCGGCGTATACAGGATCCGGTCGGAAATCACGGGCGGGCTGAACGGCAGGCTGTGCCGGCTGTAGCCATAGGAGTACTTCGAGACGAACAGGTAGTCGCCGACCAAGAGCGTCGGGATCATCGAACCCGAGGGAATGTTGAAGGGCTCGATCGCCACCGTGCGCACGACCAGGGCGATCGCCACCGCATAGAGGACGGTCTTGACGGTTTCCCGAAAGCCGCCCGACTTCTTCTGGGACTCACTCACCTGGCTGTCCGCCACCGTTGCCTCGCAGAATTTCGCTATTGGGTGAAAGGATGTGCCTTGCCGCGCGGCGATCAAGCCAGCCGGGGCCGCCCCTGTCAACCAACGCCGCCTGTCCCGCCCGTCCCGGCCGCCGGAGGCAGGGCGGAAATGATGACGATGGCCTGGGCGATCGGATGGTCGTCGGTGATCGAGAGGTCGATCTGCGCCTCCATGCCGGGCGGAAGCATCTCTTCGAGCCGCCGGCGCGCGCCGCCGGTCAGGACCATGCTCGGCTTGCCGCCGGGCAGGTTGACCACCCCCATGTCGCGCCAGAAGACGCCCCGGCGAAACCCGGTGCCGAGCGCCTTCGAACAGGCTTCCTTGGCGGCGAACCGCTTGGCGTAGCTCTCGACTCGGTTGCGGCGGCCTTCCGACTTGGCTTGCTCGGTCTCCGTGAACAGCCGCTGGATGAACCGTTCCCCGTACTTCTCGAGGGTCTTCTCGATGCGCCGGATATCGATCAGATCGCTGCCGATCCCGATAATCACCTGGGCGGCCCTATGCCTAGGCGCTGCGGGCGCTCGCGGCGTCGGCCCGCGCCTTGTCCATCAGCGCGCGCATACGCGTGATGGCGCTCTCGAAACCGCCGAAAATCGCCTCGCCGACCAGGAAGTGGCCGATGTTGAGCTCGACCACGGTCGGGATGGCGGCCACCGGGCCGACCGTATCGAAGCTCAGGCCGTGTCCGGCATGGCATTCCAGGCCCAATGTCTCGGCCCGGGCCGCGGCCTCGACCAGGCGGGCAAGCTCGCGCTCGCGCGCGGCCCCCTCGACTTCGCAATAGGTCCCGGTGTGCAGCTCGACGACGGGCGCGCCCAACTCGCACGCGGTCTCGAGCTGCGCCGCATCCGGATCGATGAACAGCGAGACCCTGATGCCGCGGTCCGAGAGCGCGGCCACATAGCCAGCCAGGTGGTCGCGCCCGCCAACCGCGTCCAGGCCGCCTTCGGTGGTCAGCTCCTCCCGCTTCTCCGGCACGATGCAGGCCGCGTGCGGCTGGTGCCTGAGCGCGATCTCCAACATCTCCGGGGTCGCCGCCATCTCCAGGTTGAGGGGCAGCTCGATCTGGTCGGAGAGCCTCTGGATGTCATCGTCCGAGATGTGCCGGCGATCCTCGCGCAGATGAGCCGTGATGCCGTCGGCGCCTGCCTTGGCCGCGAGCCGGGCCGCGCGGACCGGATCGGGATGCCGACCGCCGCGGGCATTGCGGATCGTCGCAACGTGGTCGATGTTGACACCAAGGCGAAGCTCACGAGCCATTGGGCACCTCCATTCCGGTAAAGCCGGCCTGCTTGGCCTTGCGCTTCAAACGGCGCTTCAGCCGGCGCTGCTGAAAGCCGGAGATCAGCCGGCGCAGCGGAAAATAGCACACCAGCCAGATGAGGATTGCAGAGGGAATGCTGCCCACAAGCATCGGCCAGAAAATCGGCCAGGCGTTCTCCGCCACCCCGCTAAGGTTCAGCGTCAACGTGTCGGTCAAGAGATGGCCGAACATGTCGGCCAGCTGCCCGGCGGCCGGCTCCCCGGCCACGGCCTGGCCATCGACCATCCACGTGCCGACATTGTGCACGGACGCCCAGATGAAGGGGAAGGTCCAGGGATTGCCCACCGCGGTGCCGATCAGGCCGGCGATGATGTTGGCGCCGATCATCCAGGCGAGCGCCGCCGCGAGCACGAAATGCAGTCCGACGAAGGGGGTCATGGAAATCGCGGCCCCGCAGGCAAGCCCGGCGGCGATGCTGTAGGGCGTGCCCGGCAGACGCGACACCCGCAGGCACAGGTAGCGGAACCAGCGTTTGAGCCCGATCTCGGGCCAGACGAAATTGCCGATGTGGCGCAGAGGGTGCCGTTTGGTCCGCCGCATGAACATGGTTGCCTAGCCCCGCGCCCGCTGCACCGAATTGATCGTCGGATCGGCGCGCAGGGCCGCGACGATGTTGGTCAGGTGCTTCACGTCCCGGACTTCGATGTCGACGAAGATCTCGAAGAAGTCCTGGGACCGGTTGGTGATCTTGAGGTTGCTGATATTGCCTTCGTTCTTGCCGATCAAGGTGGTCAGCCCACCGAGGCTGCCGGGCTCGTTGGCGATCACCGCGGTGATCCGGCCCACATGCAGGCCGTCCTCCTTGACCGCGTCGTCCCAGGCGACGTCGAGCCAGCGCTCGGGCTGGTCGGTGAAGTTCTCGAGCGTCTCGCAGTCGATGGTGTGTATGGTGACGCCCTTGCCGGTGGTGACCAGACCGACGATGCGGTCGCCCGGCAGCGGGTGGCAGCAGCCTGCATAGTGCAGCGCCATGCCCGGGATCAGGCCCCGGATGGCGACCGGCTCCGCGGCCTTGCCCTTCTTCTTCTTGATGCGACGGAGCTGTACGACCTTGCCGCTCTTCTCCCGCTCGGCAATGCCGGGATAGACGGCCTTGACCACCTCGCGGCCGGTGTGGTGGCCCTCGCCCACCGCCACATAGAGGTCGTCGACGGTCTTGCATTTGAAGATCTTGAGCACCCCCTGCAGGCCCTTGTTGGTGAGCTTGTTGCCCGAGGCGCGGAACGCCTTCTCCAGGATCGACTGGCCCAGATCGCGATACTGCTCGCGCTCCTGGGTGCGGATGAACCGGCGGATGCAGGCCCGGGCCTTGCCCGTGACCACGAACCGCTCCCAGGTCGGCGAAGGGGTCTGCGCCTTCGACGTCACGATCTCGACCTGGTCTCCGTTCTTGAGCTCGGTGCGCAGCGGCATCATGCGGCCGTTGATCTTGGCCCCGACGCAGGTGTTGCCCACTTCGGTGTGCACCGCGTAGGCGAAATCGACCGGCGTCGCCCCGCGCGGCAGGGCGGTCAAGTCGCCCTTGGGCGAAAAGCAGAACACCTGGTCGTGAAACATCTCGAGCTTGGTGTGCTCGAGAAATTCCTCGGCGCCCGAGGCGTGGTCCAGGATGTCCAGGAGCTCGCGGATCCAGCGGTACTGCCGGCCGTCGGTCTTGCCCTCGCCCTGCTTGTAGAGCCAGTGCGCGGCCACGCCCAGCTCGGCCACCTCGGCCATCTCCGCGGTGCGGATCTGCATCTCGATGCGGTGGTTCTCGGGGCCGTAGACGGCGGTGTGCAGCGACCGGTAGCCGTTCGGCTTGGGGATCGAGATGTAGTCCTTGAAGCGGCCGGGCACGATGGGATAGCGGCTGTGGATCACGCCCAGCGCCCGGTAGCAGTCGGCGATGTCGGCGACGATGATGCGGAAGGCCATGATGTCCGAGAGCTGCTCGAAGCCGACATTCTTGCGTTCCATCTTGCGCCAGATGGAATAGGGCTTCTTCTCCCGGCCCTGCAGCCGCGCGGCGATTCCCTCCTCGGCCAGGATCCGGGACAGCTCCTTGATGATGCGGTCGACCAGGCCCTCGCCCCGCTGCCTGAGGAATTCGAGGCGCGCAAGGATCGAGTCGCGGGCGTCGGGGTTGAGCTCGGCGAAGGCCAGGTCCTGGAGCTCGTCCTTGATATCCTGCATGCCGATGCGCTCGGCCAGCGGCGCGTAGATGTCCATGGTCTCGCGCGCGATGCGCTTGCGCTTGTCCTCGTCCTTGATGAAGCGTAGCGTCTCCATGTTGTGCAGGCGGTCGGCCAGCTTCACCAGGAGGACGCGGATGTCCTCGGACATGGCCAGCACCAGCTTGCGGAAGTTCTCCGCCTGCTTGGTGTCGTCCGACTGGAGCTCGATCCGGGTCAGCTTGGTCACGCCGTTGACCAGCCGCGCCACCTCGGACCCGAACAGCGCGTCGATCTCCTCGATCGTGGTGTCCGTGTCCTCGACCACGTCGTGCAGGAGCGCCGTGACGATGGAATCGCTGTCGAGGTGGTAGTTGGTGAGCAGGCCGGCCACCTCGATGGGGTGGGAGAAATACGGATCGCCCGAGGCACGCATTTGCGCGCCATGCGCCTTCATGGCGAACACATAGGCGCGGTTGAGCTTATGCTCGTCCACGTCCGGATCATACGCCTTGACCCGCTCGACCAGTTCGTATTGGCGCATCATGGTCCGTGCCCCTGCCGGACCGCAGGCCAGCCTGCGCGACGGCGCCGCGATACCTCGGCCGAGGCAGCGCGACGCCGGTCGATCATTCGTCCCCGGTTTCGGCGTCCGCGGAGCCGGTCTTGTCCTCGGGCGTTGCCGGGCTCTCGACCGCGACCAGATCCCGCTCGACCTCACCGGCGGAGGTGAGGATCAGCTCCGCTTCCTCTTCCTCTTCGTCGTCCTCGAAGATGATGTGCTTTTGCAGGCTGCGCACCAGGGACTCCTCGAGATCCGGAAGGTTCAGGGTGCCCTCGGCGATCTCGCGCAAGGCCACCACCGGCCCCTTGTCATTGTCGCGCTCGACCGTCTCCTTGGCACCCGCGGAGATATCGCGGGCCCGCTGGGCTGCCCGCATCACCAGTTCGAACCGGTTGGGGATCTTGATTATGCAGTCTTCGACCGTTACACGCGCCATAAAGACAAACTCCGCAATACTTGACCTCTGCTTCGCTCAATATAGGAGTCGCGACCGGGCGACGCAAGGCAGCCCAAGGGTTTGCGAGAGGGTTTGCAGCCGGTCTACGGCAGCGGCCGGGCGGTCTGGTCGGCCGGCAGATCGGCGATCAGCTCGGCCACGGTCCGGCCCGTCTTCGGGTGCCGCCAGTCCGGCGCCACCTCGGCCAGCGGCAGCAGCACGAAGGCCCGCCCGGCCAGCCGCGGATGAGGCAGCACCGGCCCCGCGCCCGCCGCCGGGGTCTCGAGCCGGCCGTGGTAGTCCAGGAGATCGAGATCGAGCACCCGCGGGGCGTCGGGCGCCGTGCGAGCCCGGCCGAACGCCGCCTCCACCGCGTGCAGCCGGTCCAAGAGCGCCGCCGGCTCGAGCGCGGTGTCCAAGGCGGCGACGCCATTGACGAACCAGGGCTGGGGTCCGGGCGGCACCGGCGCGCTCTCGTACCAGCGGGAGCGGCGGGTGATGCGCAGCTCGGGACCGTGCAGCGCCGCGAGCGCCGCCACACAGGTCGCCCGGGGCGGGCCGAAGGTCGGATGGGGCAAGTTGGCCCCGAGCGCGAGCAAAATCATGCCTCACCTAGACTTCAGAAAACCACCACAACGTCTTGAGTTACGGCAAATACGCACTAAGTCAGAGGCGTCCGCATGATAAATAATGCATCGCTGTCTGATTTGGCAGTCGCGCATTGTGCGGCGCCCGGGCAGCACGCCTTGCATAAGCGGACAATATTTTGGGCGACAAAGGATGTGGAAAAATGAATTTCTACGCGCAGGAACGGATTGGCCTGTTCATAGACGGATCGAACCTCTACGCCGCGGCGCGCGCGCTGGGCTTTGACATCGACTACAAGCGGCTCCTGGAGTTCTTCCGCAAGGAAGGCCGGCTGATCCGCGCCTTCTACTACACCGCGCTGGTCGAGGACCAGGAATACTCGCCGATCCGGCCGCTGGTCGACTGGCTCGACTACAACGGCTACACCATGGTGACCAAGCCGACCAAGGAGTTCACGGACTCCGCCGGCCGCCGCAAGATCAAGGGCAACATGGACATCGAGCTCGCCATCGACGTGATGGAGATGGCCGAGCATCTGGACCATATCGTGATTTTCTCGGGCGACGGCGACTTCCGCCGCCTGGTCGAGGCGATACAACGCCGGGGCGTGCGGGTCTCGGTGGTCAGCACGGTGCGCTCCCAGCCGCCCATGGTGGCCGACGAGCTACGCCGGGAATCGGACAACTTCATCGAGCTCCAGGACATCGCCGAGGCGATCATGCGCAACCCGGCGGACCGGGAACCGCGGCACGCGCACGGGCATGGCCATGACGAGCGCCGCGCGCATGATCGGGACGATCCGGACGACGAGGAGGCGGAAACCGTCTTCCATTCGGCGTGAGCGGCACGCGCGGCGTGGGCGGCACGACCGGCGACTATCGGGACCCGCCGCGGGACTGCGCGCTCTGCCCGCGCCTCGCCGCCTTCCGGGCGGATCAGCGGGCCGCCCATGACGACTGGCACAACGCCCCGGTGCCGGCCTTCGGAGCACTCGATGCGCGGCTCCTGATCGTCGGGCTCGCGCCCGGGCTTCGCGGAGCCAACCGCACCGGCCGGCCCTTCACCGGCGACGTTGCCGGTGATCTCCTCTATCCGACGCTCTTGAAGTTCGGGCTGGCCGAGGGCCGGTTCGAAGCACGGCCGGACGACGGCCTCCGGCTGGTCGACTGCCGGGTGACCAACGCGGTGCGCTGCGTGCCGCCCGAGAACAAGCCCACCGGAGCGGAGATCGCCGCCTGCCGCCCCTTCCTCGCGGCCGAGATCGCGGCCATGAGCCGGCTCGAGATCGTGCTCGCGCTGGGCGGGATCGCCCACCGCGCGGTGCTCGCCGCCCTCGGCCACCGGCAGAACGGCTTTCCCTTCCGCCACGGCGCGATCCACGCCCTGCCCGACGGGCCCCTGCTCGCCGACAGCTACCACTGCTCCCGCTACAACCTGAACACCGGCCGGCTGACGCCCGCGATGTTCGAGGCCGTGTTCGAGGATCTGCGGGGACGGATCGCTCGCGCAGCCGTCACGGGAACTTGAAGGGCCGTCGTCTTGAAAATCCGCGCCGGTGCGCCCACCATTGGGCGGCAGCAGGCAATCGGAACACCCCTGCAGGAGGAATCGGTCATGCCCCTCACGAGACGGCGTTTTATGGGCGCCCTGGCGCTCGGCGCCGGCGCCGCCCTGTCCGGTATCGGGCGCGCCTGGGCGAAATCCATCGAGCAACTTGTCTTGAGCGAGGAGGAATGGCGGGAGCGGCTGACGCCGGAACGCTTCCGGATCCTGCGCGAGGAAGGCACCGAGCGGCCCTACTCCAGCCCGCTCAACGACGAGACGCGGGACGGCACCTATCACTGCGCCGGCTGCGATCTGGCGCTGTTCGAATCCGCGACGAAGTATGACAGCGGCACCGGCTGGCCGAGCTTCTACGACGTGATCGAGGGCCGGGTCGGCACCAAGACCGACTACAAGCTGATCTTTCCGCGCACCGAGTACCACTGCGCGCGCTGCGAAGGCCATCAGGGCCACGTGTTCAAGGACGGCCCCGAGCCCACGGGTTTGCGCTACTGCAACAACGGCCTGGCCTTGACCTTCAAGCCGGCCGCCGAAGCGTCCTGAGCACATCGGGTAACCTGGGAGCCGGCTGACGGTCGCCTCGGACGCGCCGCCCTCGGCCGCCGGCAGACCGGCGTTCCCGTCCGCCACGGCGCTGACGCCAAGCGACACCTGGGCGATGCCCCGGCGGTTGACACAATGTCCACTCCGGCTGACAATCCGATCGTCAAATCGGGGACGCAGACCTCCTCAGGATACCAAAGGTCATGCTTAGCTTGCAGGACTGCTTGGACTTGGCGGACCTGACCGAAAGCGAAATCACCAGCATAGCGAAGCACGAGCACATTCCGCCCATCGTTGCCCTCGAGCTCGGTCAACAATTGCTTCGCACGCCGGAAGGCCTGAAAAAGCTGCGGCAGTTCCTCGTCGACGACATCGCTGGCGCCCGAGCGCGGCACAACTGCCGACAGTGCGAACGGTTCAGCCAAACCCTGGAGCAGTATATCGAGGGCCACCCGGAATGCCGTGAAGCGGATTCGGCGCGAGCCCTGCGGCTCTTGGAACTCGTGGCGATCGGACAAGCCCAGCGAATGGGCAAGAGTCCCGACGCGACGAGCGCCGCGCATCGGGACAGCCTCGCCAGCATTGAAGACGCCAAGCGCCGCGACGACTGCTGCGCCTGCATGCGGTTGTCCCGTGAACTCGTCCGCGCCCTCGACCCGGGCGACGAAGAGGCTGACCAAGAGCAAGGGTGAAGCCGTCCGTCCGAAGCGCCGGGCGCGCGGTGACGGGCGCTCTGGCGTGGATGGTGTTTTCCGCACAGCCGCCGCGCTGAGGCGCGAACGGCCGCGCCCGGGCGACCGGGACCCCTTCCGACGACGCGCACGTCCCGGTCGCGTGTCGCCATGTCGCGGCCGTCCGGAGACCACGCGCCGCGCCGGAGCCGCCTGACGCCGGAGATGTTGGAGTCGGTATTCACGGAGCGACAGCGGCTTAGGGGCACAAAGCCGACATCGGATTGCGAATGTCCGTTATCCCGCGCCTAAGTTCCGCTTGCGGGGTGAGTGCGGAACCGGACCGGCTGCAATACCCATGCCCGTTAATGACCCCGAGCGGACATTTTCAGCATTCCGACGCCAGTAGTATTTGGGCCCCCCTAGCGGCCAATCATCAGTTCTGCTCTGCGACTATGAGCCGCCAAAGCATTGCCAATTTTAGTCGGGCGCTACGTCGGTTTGTTTGATAGCTAGCATGCTCGTCGGGAGCCGCGCCAGCGGCCAAGACAATCGACCAAAGGGCAGCCACTGTGTTGGGGAGGAACGAATACCTCACATCGATGACCGCGTTAGGGTCGTTTGGGTCGCGGGCAACGAAGCCCTGGCTGAGTTTGTCGAACCGCACCAGATCGCGGAATTGCTGGCTTGTAGAGCTTATCCATGGAAAATCCCTTGATGGGTCCAGTCGCGCAATCGATGTTCCAGGGTATATGATCGGCGCAACACCGACTCTCAGCCCATCTAGATAAAACCGACCTTTTGACTCATACACAGATTTCCAGACGAAAATGTTGCCAAAGGTTGGCTTTACCGTTACGCGCTCGATCGTATGGCCTCTCGCGGAGGCAAGTTCTCTGGCCATCTGCATTGCAGCGTTATGCTGAATTGTCGCCAGAGTCAGGTAGACGCAGACCCATGCCAGCGCAATCCTGGCAAATAGTGGGGATCGTCGGAGACCGGAAACAACAACCAGCAGGGCAACTGGAACGGTCAGAAATGGATCGACGATAGAGATGATGTTCGCCGCGTAGCGTTCGTGGCTGAATGGCCAGAACAGCATCGTTCCATATGACGTTGCGAAGTCGAGCAACCCGTGTGTGCCATAGCCAAGCGTGCAGAACAGCAGAGTTCGGGAAAAACTGAGACGCAACCGCTTCCCGATCAGTACCTGCAGAATAGTGGCCGAAATCAAGCCGCCCAGAGGGATAAACAGCAGTGAATGCGTGAACTGGCGATGGTACTCCAAGAACAGCAGCGGGTCCTCGGCCGACCGGATAAACACATCTAGATCGGCAGCCAATCCGGCCAAGAAACCGAAACAACCGGCCAGCGCAACCGATCCCCTTTGGGAGGTTGTGGCCGCTTGCGGTAACGCGGCACCCATTACTCCTTGCGTTATTGGGTCCATTACCGTGTCCTTTTGCTACTACGTAAAGCGAAGTTATCAGTTTGGACACCAACTTGCCGGAGCTGGGTGTCGGACAACGATGGGATACTGGTTGTGCTCAATCTGGTCATAGAGACAGCTAAGGATGGCTCTATCATGAAAAGGGGCTAATTCCGACGCTGGGGTTTCACCAACGCTAACTTCTCGATTTAGCCTTTGATGGGACAAAGAGCACGCGCTCCCCGCCCTAAAATATAGCAGGGTTGGAGAGTCCGAGTTTGGCTGAAGGGAATCCTTCCGACCGGACGTTCGTAACGACCGCTTATGGCTAGTTTTCCCCGTCACACGCAGACTTGAACTTCTTCTGCTTTCTGGCTGAAAGCAGAAGTCGAGGCTGTGTACGACCGCTTAGGGCTGGAGAGCGGACTATTCAGTGAGGCCGCGAGATCGTCTGAGTCTGACCCAAAGCCGAAAGACAAGGGTTTTACTTCAGCTCAGACTTACCATACTGAGCTGCTATCAGAACCTCCGCGAGTCGTGTGGACCAAGATGTAGATACCAGGATGGTGAATTCGAAGACGTCGGCGGATACACGGCTGGCCACCTACGGAACTCTTGCGCCCGGACGGGTTAATAACGACCAGCTAGCAGACCTGAAGGGGTATTGGCGGCAGGGCACGGTGAGAGGCAGGCTTGTCGAGGCTGGATGGGGGGCAGAACTCGGCTATCCCGGACTAATCCTCGATCCATCGGGACAAGTCATCGAAGTTCACATTTTCGAATCGTCAGAACTACCCAATCACTGGCTGCGTCTCGACGAGTTCGAAGGTGCCGGCTATCGGAGGGTGGTCACGCAGGTATGCACCGTAGACGGCGATTTGGATGCTTCGATCTATGTAATCGATGCCTGACCTGGATCGGACTTTCATTGCGCGACGTACAAATTGGTCGTTAAGAGGCCATGGGTGAAGACAAGCGTCTGGTGGCAATCATCATACTTAGAGCAGTCCAAAGTTCGGCAGCTCATGGCT
>JAAUXY010071411.1_pt1 | contig 19939 bp, 16 predicted proteins | sample 7278121 | NCBI WGS metagenome assembly JAAUXY01 (sample SAMN14350117, study PRJNA611818) | marine sediment metagenome | isolation source: surface marine sediment (1.8m) | place: French Polynesia: Moorea | collected 2018-08 | reverse complement strand
TGTCGCTGCTCCGTTGGACTCTTGGCGTCCTCAGCGGGCACGCCCCGCCGAACGCCGCAAAGTGTCCAATCGCGACCGTTGGTTTCGTCAAACTTACAACCGATGGTGAGCGTACCCGTGACCGCCTTGAAATGCTCGTGAAACGACGACGGACTCATGCCGGCGACTCGGGCCAGCTCGCCCACGGAGACCGAACGAGCGGCGTCTTGCCGCAGGTGGGCGATGGCCCGGGTGATGCGACTGGCGTGGCTACGCCGACGAACGAGCTGCCGTAACATGCCGCCATAGGGCGCGAGCAGGAGACGAAAGTGGATCTCCCGCTGGATGAGCGGCGCCAGTACCCGAGACTCGAGGGGACGACCCACGAGAGCAAACAAACGCCCCATGGCTTGTAGCAGGGCGTCGTCTCGCCCGCCGACAGCCAAGGACCGGGACCGCTCTTGCTCGATCTCGATTTCTCCAACCTCGTCGCAGAGACTGCGCACGATCGACAAGTCAAGGTCCTGCACCAGGGCGACATAAGGCCTCTCGGCGCTCGCCTCCCTGACCTTCGCCACGATGGGAAGGTGGTGGCTGACCACAACAGAATCTCCGGCCGCCAGCCGCAGGCGACGCCCGCCCTGGTGGGTTTCCTTTTCGCCCTGAAGGATCAGGCAGAGTGATGGGTTGTAGATCGCCGACTCCATGTCCGAGGGCGCTCGGCGACAAAGCACCACGAAACCCGGTATATCCGTGAGACATGGAGCCTCCCCACCACCGCGGGAGTCTACAAAGTCGCAGATTCGGGAAATCAGTTCCAGATCCGGCAAGGTTGTCTCCGCCTTCAGCATGTCGGGGTCATCATGCGACATTTGCCACTAAAGGGCTACCCATCTCGGACACGTTCGGAGGATCGGGCAGATCTTCCGGAGAAAGCGACAGGAGTGAATCGGCGCTTCTCGCTAGGGTTCTGGATACAGATCGGAGGCGCCCGAGCGCCGCTGGATCCTACAAAAACCAACTCGAATAGGAGCCTTTTCATGAACCCAAAAATCGCTCTCGTCACCGGTGGCAGCCGCGGTCTCGGACGCAACACAGCCCTCAAGCTCGGTGCTCAAGGCGTAGGTGTCGTGCTGACTTATAGGCATCGCGCGGATGAAGCCCAAGACGTGATGGCCACCATCGAGCAGGGCGGCGGCCGCGCCGCTGCCCTGCCGCTGGATACCGGCAATCTCGAAGGATTCGAAGCCTTTGCCGAACGTTTTCGCGGCATCCTCGACCAGGTATGGAACCGCGAGACTTTCGACTTCCTGGTGAACAACGCCGGCATCGGTATCCATAAATCGTTTGCTGAAACTACCGAGGACGACTTCGACGCCTTGATGAACGTCCATTTCAGGGGAGTCTTTTTCTTCACCCAACGGCTACTGCCGATGATTGCGGACGGCGGCCGCATCATCAACCTGTCGTCCGGTTTGGCGCGGTTCTCGCTGCCGGGCTATGCCGCCTATGGCAGCATGAAAGGAGCGGTGGAGGTGCTCACACGCTACCTGGCCCAGGAGCTCGGACCTCGCGGTATCTCAGTGAACGCCGTGGCGCCCGGAGCCATCGAGACCGACTTCGGTGGTGGCGTTGTGCGCGACGACCCTCAAGTGAACGCCTTTGTGGCGGCCTCCACCGCGATGGGTAGGGCGGGCCTGCCGGACGATATCGGCGGCGCCATCGCCAGCCTGCTGGTGGGCGACAACCAGTGGATGACGGCGCAGCGCATCGAGATCTCTGGCGGCCAGAACCTCTGACTACGCCCAGACGTCCGAGACGACTCAAGCACAGGCAGCCGAAGTGGCTGGCGCCTCCTGGGTCGGGAGCAATAAAGTACAGTCTGTGCAGACCACAGATCGACATCACGAGGGCGTACCGAGCCCGCCGGCCAGTCGAATCGGGACGACAGTCCTAGGCCTGATCTTCTTGGCGACGACTGCCGTGCTAGGGGCGTTGCTCGGCGGCGCCTACGTGCGCTTCTTGATGCCTCGTGCGGTGGACGGCTGGGCCGGGATCGCGCAGGCTCTGGGAGGGCTGATGACCGGGGGCTTGATCGCGATCGTGATCGCCGCCTTCCTGGTGGTCCCACTCGCCCGCCGCGGGACCCGCGCTCTAGCCGTCGCCGCTTTGGTCGTGACGTGTGGCGCCGCCCTCATCGCCCTGGTGCTCTACTTGGCCAGACCCGAACGCACGAGCCAGGGCGCCGCCGGTAACGAGCGCGGATCTCCGCCTCTTCTCTCAAAGACCGCGCCCGCTTGATGGGAGACCTGTCGTGTGGCGAATACTCTGGATTGCAGTCGCTCTCGCAGCAGCGGTCGTCTCTGGATTTTCAGCGTCGGCAAGTGAGTGTCCGGCGCGCCCCGGCGCCAGTGTCGCCGAATTCGAGGGCGAAGCCAGCGCCCGCCGGCCGTTCCAGCAGGCGTTCGGCCCCGGACTCGTTTTCCACCTGTTACCTTCGGACTTCGGCTTTCGAATCGCTGTCCGTGATGAACGAGGCGAAGACATCTCCCGCCTGACCCCGCCGCTGCGCGGTGTCAACGCCCGCTTTCTCGACGGCTGGCATTTCCGCAATCGCGACAACACCGGGGCCAATGACGGTAGCGTCAACGCGCCCCAGACAAAGCGAGGCTTTATCTTCTCCCCTGAAGTCGGCCGGAGCCTGGGGGTCGGGCCGAGGAGCCCGGTCTGGGCTGAGATCGAGCGAATCTCAGAGACCGGCCGCGGAGAGCTGGAGGTGCTCGACTACGGACTCGCGGACCTCGAGCCCGGCCAACGGGCTCGCTTGGTGTGGCTGTCCTTTCGCGTTTGCCTGGAGTGGAACCCTGGGATCGAAACGCGCAATACGCTTTTCCCGGCAGACGTCATCACCGACTTCCAGGGCTGCGGATTGGCGAAGGACCTGCAGCTCTCAGGCCACATGACTCCACGGTTCTTCGAAGCCGATTTCGACGGCGACGGCAGCCTCGATCGGGTGGCGCCGGTTCGACGCGTCAAAGACGGCAAGCGGGCCCTGGCCTTCTGCCACCCGGAAACTCAGCGCCTGTTCCTCGTCGGCCTCCAGCAGGCCCTCGGAGAGATGGTGCCGGAATACCTGGATCGCATCGACTGGTGGGATCTCTACCGTCGCCCGGTCGCCGCGCAAGGAGCTAGCGGAGACCCACCTCCGGTGCTCCATGGCGAAGCTCTGACGATCGGAATCGCAGAGGTCTCGAGTATCCTGATCTACTGGCAAGGTGAACGCTATGCCAGCTATTGGCAGGGGGACTGAGCGAGCAGGTCGAATTCCACCGGCTTTGAGTGCACCGCTTTGAAGTTCGAGGCTCTTCTTCACGGCAAATCCGTCAAAGTACGCACTTCATTGACTTTGCCGCACGGACCTTCTAGTGTGCCCTTGACTTCGGAAGGGAGGTCAACGACTTGAATTGTGTCTCGCTCTTTTCGGGCAGCGTGGGTCTGGACCTCGGCATCGAGGAGGCCGGTTTGACGCCCCTCGTCTGCATCGAAAATGACGACGACTGCGTCAACACCCTTCGTCTCAATCGGCCAGAGCTCCCGGTGATCCATCAAGACATCCGGGAAGTGACGACGGCGGAGATTCTCGCCACCGCTGGCGCTGAAAGGGGGAAGGTGTTCTGCGTCTCCGGGGGTCCTCCCTGTCAATCGTTCAGCTCCGGCGGAAAGCGAGGCTCTATCCTGGATCCGCGGGGCAGCCTCTTCATGGAGTTTCTCAGGGTCGTCAAGGAGGCCCAGCCGGCGTATTTCGTCTTTGAGAACGTTGCACAGATTGTCACCGCGGCGATCAAGCACCGGCCGATTGAGGATCGGCCAGGAAAGAACTGGAACCTGAGCCTGTACAACCGATCCGACGGACACGGGACAGCGACCCCATCGGACGCTTCAAGACCCTTGGAGCAGGATGAATTGTCGGGTGCAGCGATCAAGGCAGTGCTCGAAGAGTTTGACGCTCTTGGCTACTATCTGAATTTCGGAGTCGTGAATGCTGCGGACTATGGAGTCCCCCAGCGACGCCTGCGATTTGTCATGCTGGGGAGTCGAGTCACCACCGCGATTTCTCTACCTGAGCCGAGCCACTCGTCGGATGGCTCAGACGGTTTACCGCGTTGGAGAACTCTGCGGGATGCTCTCAAGGGGTTAGAGGAGTCGGATCCGCTGCACTCCTCGTATACGGATCGATTCAAACGATTCTTCGAGCTCGTGCCCCCGGGTGGGAATTGGCGCAGCCTTCCATCAGACTTGCAGCGGGAAGCACTCGGGAAGGCATTCGAGGCTGGCGGTGGCAAGACCGGCTTTTTCCGGCGGCTTGAATGGGACAGTCCAACGCCAACAATTGTCGCCAAGCCCAACAGGAAATCATCTGCCATCTGCCATCCCGACGAAACCAGACCTCTGAGCGTGAGGGAGTGTGCCCGACTACAAGGTTTCCCGGACTCCTGGGAGTTCACCGGGAGCATGCATCGACAATACAGTCAGATAGGAAACGCGGTTCCTTTACAACTGGGCCGGATTCTTGGCGAGGCCATCTTGGCGGCCGAGGAGGCAAGGCGAAAGTCCAAGCGCCGAGTCACCTCAAAAGAGTTGGGTTCTTGGCGCGGTCGGAAAGAGGAAATGTTGGAGTCATCGAAGCAGGTGCTGCGCGACTACTCACGTAACGGCAAGTCTCGGAAAAAACCCGCGCAATCCATGCAGCCCGTGCAAGAGGAGCTGTTCGCAGTAGCGGGGCACTAGCTCTTTAGCCTGCCTTTTTTCCTATCCTCGACATAGGTCGTTGACTGCTGAAGTCGAGGGTTCTTATTCGTGACAGTGTCTCGCAAAAGCCCGTGAAGCAAGGCGTGGCGAGAGTCCTCCGCTCCGTACTTTTCTTGCCACTCGTGCACGACTCGAGCCGCCACCTCGGCGAGGTTGTAGCCTGTCGACTCCATCACCTCGTCAAGAATCTCGAGGATCAAATCCATCAGAATGGCAGGCGTGTCTCGGTGCCCCCCTAGCTGTTGCAAAGCCGGTAATCCGACCAGCACTTCAGCCCGATCGTCTTCCCGCAGCACACCCCCCATGGACCGGTGTCCGGCCAAGGTCTTGCCTATCACGCTGATATAGAAACGTTGGCAGTCGGGATAATGCTGGCGGAGCTGGTCGAACTGTCGGCCCAGTCTCTGCCCATCCCCGCCTTTTGCAGACCCCGTCTTGTTCTTGATCTGGTAGAACTCGGATTGCGCAAACCGTGCGTCCGCCCCGGGAAAGGGATTGAGCTCCGGGTGCCAGGTCTCCTTGTTGTTCCGACGCCCCCCGGGGATCGGGATACCGACAGGCTCGGGAATCCGCTCCTTGCCGGCTGCTTTGCCGAGCACATCTTGATGAAGATTACCGATGAGATCCTCGATCTTCATCAAACACTTGTGCGCCAGCAGATTCTGCACGAACTCTTCAAGCCCGATTCCCAATAGTTTCGGCCCGATCGCCACCATAAAAGGATCGATGATGTCCCGTCCTCCTCTCTGCTCTAGATCCGAGAGGTTGCGCGGGAAGCCCCCAACGACATGAGTACACTTCGCCTTGACGGTGTTTTGGATCGCGTCGAGGTCTTCCCAGATCAGAAGAGCTCGCAAGGTCAAGGCCAAGCTCCGCGCAGCTTCTACACCTTCTGACGGTGCGAGGGCCTCCTGGATCGCAGAAACGATTTCGGGCTGACTTGCGGAAAAAAGGGCGGAGAACGTGGGGAGCCGCCCGGCGAGCTGCCGCACATCCAATGAATCTGTCAGAGCACGCCTCCGGGCGGAGTCGATGAAAAGCGCCTCCACACCGGCGTATTTCTTTTCAAGAAAGGGCGGAGGCCCGTGGCTTCGCACCTCAGGATAGAGGAAGTCAGCAGTCATTTCCCGCTCTCTTCTATCCGTCTGTTGAAGGCCAGACAGGGAGTCAGGCGTGCCTCAAATGCTCCGGTAACTCGACGAAAAAGGTCGTTCCTACGCCGAGTTGAGTCTGGTAGTCGATTCGGCCGCCGAGTCGTTCGACGATGTCTTTAGAGATCGCCAGCCCCAGGCCGATTCCGCGGTGACGATCCGAAAGCGAGGTGCTGGCCCGGGCGAATCGCTCGAATAGGCGAGGACGGAAATCTTCCGGGATTCCCGGCCCACGATCGCGCACGCTGAGACGCAGCTTATCCATGGCTCGCTCCAGCCCGATCCACACCGTCTCGCCTCGGGGGGAAAACTTGATCGCATTCGAAAGCAAGTTCGTCACCACCTGTATCAGGCGATCTCGATCGGTAAAGACCCAAGCTTCATGGACCGCGGGTTCAAAACGGACGCCGACCTCCAGCTCCTCGCCCTGGAGGCGATGGAGTGCGATCGCCTGCTCGACGAGAGGAGCCACTTCGAACGGCTCGAGATCTACAGCATTCCCGGTGAGCTTCTCGGCATCGAGCAGGGTGTTGACCAGCCGAATAAGGCGCTCACAAGAAAGCCGCGCGTTCTCGAGCAGACGCCTGTCGGCAACCGACGTCCTACCCTTGTGCCCGAGGATGTCCAGCATGCCGTAGATCGAGGTCAGCGGCGAACGCATCTCGTGGCTGACCGACGCGATCGCCTCACTCTTCATGCGCTCGATCTTCTTGCGCTCGGTGATATCGCGCTGGGTAGAAACAAAGTACTTGACCCGCCCCTCAGCATCCAAAACCGGACAGATGCGCCACTGCAGCCAGAACTCTTCCCCATTCTTCCGATAGTTGATGATCTCACCACTAGCCGATCGACCGGCGGCGAGCTCGCTTTTCAGGCGAGCGAGCTCGCCGCGGTCGGTCTTGGGCCCCTGCAACATGCGAGGAGTCTGATGGATCGCCTCAGCCGCGGTATACCCGGTCACGCGGGTAAAGGCGGGATTGACATAGAGGATCTCAGGTCCTGGAGGATCCAGCTCACCGTTGGTCACGACCATCGCGTCGAAGGCGTTGTCAAGCGCGACCTTCGTCAACTCGCTCAACAAGGAGTCTGCGTTCGGTTCTGCCATGGGTGCATCCGTTCACCGCGAACGTGGATGTCGTCGTTTCGAGAAGGGATCGCAGCCTAACACATGCAGAGTTGGCGATGAGCTGCAGTCTGGCTAGCAGTTTGTTGTGCATAGTTTCTCGTAGCCGCGGGCCGGAGGCTTAGACGCGGGGTTGGGCGCGCGCAGCGCGCCCGATCCTGCCGAGGAGGGGATGGGCCAATGAAGCCGATCCGAAGGATTGGCTTTCTTGGGGCGCTAGAGTCAGCCACTGACCATGTTTCGTCCCCGTCAGAAGAGATCGTCGAGGGTCTCGATGCCGTAGACCGGCGGGATACCGGAGTTGAAGTCGGCCCGGAGCAACTCGCTATCGGTCAACAGGCGGTCGCCGTCGATGATCTTCTCGTCTCTCAGGTCCTGGGCCCAGGCGATGATGCGGTCGATGGTCGGCACCGCCAGCCCGAGCTGGTCCGCGATCCACTTGGCGATCGCCAGGCCGTAGAAGATGTCGTCGGTGAAGAAGCGGTGGTTGACGTCGATTCCCCAGCCGCCGCCCTCGAGCGGAACGGTTGGCGGCTTGATCGCGCCCAGGGTCTGGGAAGTGGTGAATGACTCCCGGATGTCCGTGTTCTCGGACTGGTAGGACAGACGCTCGAGCCCCAGGTAGTCGAGCATGTACTCGAAGTGCTCCTCGGGGTAGCGCGCCTTGAGGGCTTCGCGGATCGTCGTGTAGTCAGCGTCCAGGGCGCGAAGCAGATCCGCGGAAGTATCGTCGAAATCGCGGTAGAAATATGGGATCTCGACTTCGGTCTCCCAGCGACCGCCGTGCTCGAGGTACAAGCCGTAACAGCGTGACGGGTGGATGATCTGGTTGTCGACCGACAGGGTCAGGGCGAGGAAGCTGCGCGACAGGCGAAACGCACCGGTGCCCAGCCAACGTTCGCAAATCGCTGGCAGGAAGTTTTCGTTCAACGCCTCGAATCTCTCGGGCGGCGAGACCGCGACGACGTTGACCTCTTTGCAACCGTAGGTCACCCCGACTTTGCCATAGTCGATGACCCGGCAGATCCAGGGGATCAGACCGACGGCGAAGGTCGTCAGCCGGCGGTGATCGAACTTGCGCTCGATCTCGTCCACCATCCAGTCGAAACCCGCCTGACCGTAGATGGTGCCGACCGCGACCTCGCGGTCGCGAGCCAGATGGGGAGCAACGTTGTGGAGGGCGATACGGTACTTGCACACCGGCATGCACAGGACGACGAAGTCGGCCTCGGGAATGGTGTGCGCCGGATCGTCGCTGATCTTCGCCAACTCGCCATCAAAGGTCTGCTTGAGCTCGCCGTCGATCGAGTGCAGCTGGGTCTCTATCCGCCGGGACCAGTCACCGGGCCGCCGGGTCAACAGATTGACGGTGAATCCGGCTCCGGATAAGAACGAGATCAGCACGTGGGCGCTGCTGCCTCCGCCAACGATGGTGACGACTTGTTTCTGCTGTCTTGCCATGGTTCCTTTCCTCAATCCTGGAGAAACCCGCCCGGTCTGTCGGACGGCATTCTGCTCAATGTTTGTGCAGATCTTTGTGCATCAACCGCCGGCTGGCGACCAGACGCTCTGACGCCGGCAACGCGGTCAAGCGCTCGCTTAGCCCGTCGTCGGCCTCGGCCTCGAGCTTGCGCAACACGATATCGATCAATGCCGACGGCACGCCGCGGTCTTCGAAGAATGACCGTGAACGACGCAGCTCGCTGGCGGCCTCGACCGCCGAGACCGGCAGGCCTTCGAGCTCGCCGGAACCCCGCTGACGGGAAAAGATGTTGCCCTCGACCTCGAGACTCTTCGCCAGATCGAGGCGCTGGGCGGTCGTCAAGCCTTCTTCGACGGCCAGGGTCACCGCCGCCAACAGAAGGTGGCCGAAGGCGCTGCCGTCAGGGCTGCGGTACTCGACGGTCGGCCTCGCCAGTGACCGCGGATAGGGCCCCTCTTCGGTCGGGTTGACCCCCTGATCCAGGCGATGGGAGGTGCGAAAGTCGAGCGGCACGCGCACCAGGCTGGAACGGTTGCGGCGCCCCCAGCAGACGCGGGTGGGCGCCTCCTGGTCAGGAACCAGACGCAGGTAGGAAGCAGCGACGGTATTGCCGAAAGCGCTCAACGGCCGGGCTCGACCGAGCAAGCCGCCGATCAGAGACAGGCCTTCTTCGGTGACCTCGCCGGCCTCGTCGCTCATCGCGTTCTCGCCGTCGCGTTCGAGAGCCAAGTGGAGGTGCATGCCGCTGCCGGCCATGCCTTCATCGAGCTTCGGCACGTAGGTCACCGAGGCGCCGTGACGGTCGGCGATCGCCCGGATCAGCCAGCGGGCGACGGTCAGCCAGCAGCCGAGATCTTCGATCGGCATCAGGTCGAACTCGAGCTCGTATTGCTCGACCCGACGGCCGTCGATCTCGGGCTCGTCGGACTCCAGGCGATCGATGTAGCCGACCTCGCTATGGCAGTACTTGACCCGACCGGTCACCGCCGCGACGGTGCGCAGGATCTCGTCGGCGATCGAGCGACCGTGGAGGTACGGCTGGCTCTGGTGGTAGTTGCGTTGCGCCTTGCCGGTAAAGCGATCGTCGCTGCGCTCGAGCAGCAGGTAAAACTCGAGCTCGGCCAGGGCTGAGAGCTCGGTGCCGGTGCGTTGGCACAGCCGGTCGGCGACCGCGGCGAGGACATTGTCGGGGGTCGAGGCGCACGGTCTGCCGTCGCGGTCGGCGAACCGGCAGACGATGTCGAGCTCGTCCTCGGCCCAGGGATTGAGGAACGCCCAACGGTAGACCGGCACCGCGTAGAGGTCGCTCTCGCCGGCGTCGAATAAGCCGGGGAACAAACTCGAGCCGTCGACCCGCTCGCCGGCCGCCAGCACCCTCTCCAGGTAGGCGGGATCATTGACCGGCAGCCTCAACTCGCGCAGCTTGCCGTCCAGGGACGGGTAGCGCAGATTGACGACCTGAACTCGGGTCTCGACGCAGAAGCGCACCAGGTCGGCACGCTGCCACGCCTCCGGAGGTTTGCCCAGATGGCGAACCAGCGGTCGGATATCGTGGGATGGAGACTCCTGGTTCATCATCATGCGGCGACGATCTCGAGCTCCGGCGGTTCGAGGATGTGACGCTTGACGGCACACTGATCCGCCGCGCGGACGATCGCCTGGCGATACTTCTCCGGGAAGCCGGCCGGCAATTTGAGCTCCACGCGCACCTTGCCGAGCCTCTTGCGCTCCGGGTCGCGCACCGTCTCCAGGCTGAGGGAGAGCTGACGCGGATCGAAGCCCTTGAGCTCACAGAAGCGAGCCGCGTAGTAACCGGTACAGGTACCGATCGACGCCAGAAAGAGGTCGAAGGGCGACGGGCCGGTGTCGCGACCGCCGGCTGTCTCCGGCTGGTCAGTGCGAACCGTATGCCCTTTGAAGCGGGCGTCGACCGCGGCACCGCCGGGAAAGCTGATCTCCATCCACATCATGGACTCCTTATGAAATGGGCTGACCTCAGCTGTCGTCGCGCCATCCGCGCCCCAACGCCTGCCTGCTGAGGAGCTGGCGATACTTCAGCCCGTGGCGCGCAAACGGCCGTGAAAGCGCAGCGGCTTCTGGCCCAGGAACGGCACTTTGAGCCGCGACACCGCGGCGATGCGCTCTTCGGCCATGCGGTCGGCAGCCTTCCAGGTCGTAATGCCGTCGCGTTCGGCAATCTTGAAGATCCGGCTGACGTTGTAATAGATCGTGCGGGTCATGCGGATCGCCCGTTCGCGGTCGTAGCCCTCGAGCTCGATCGAAACGTTCATCAATCCGCCGGCGTTGGCCGCATAGTCGGGGGCGTAGAGCACGCCGAGCCGGTCGATCTCATCGCCACACTTCTCGTCGGCCAGCTGGTTGTTGGCGGCGCCGGCGATGACCTTGAACTTGAAACGCGGAATCGTCTCCGGATTGACGATCGCACCCAGCGCGCAGGGGCTGAAAACGTCGGCGTCGACATCGTAGATCTCGCTGTCGCTGACCGCTTCACAGCCGAACTCGTCGACCACCTTTTGGACCAGCTCATCGTCGATGTCGGCGACGAAGACCTTCGCGCCTTCATCGTGCAGCAGTCTCGCCAGGTGATAGCCGACATGGCCGACGCCCTGGATGGCGTAGCTGTGGCCGCCGATGTCCTCGCTGTCGAAGCGACGCTTCAGACAGGCCCGAATCGCCTGCAACACGCCATAGGCGGTGAACGGCGACGGATCGCCCGAGCCGCCGTGGACCTGGTGCACGCCGACACAGTGGTCGGTCTCCTGCAAAACCATCTCCATGTCGTTGACGTCGGTGCCGACGTCCTCGGCGGTGATGTAGCGGCCGTTGAGTGAGTTGACGAAGCGCCCCAGGGCGCGAAACAGCAGCTCGGATTTGTCGGTCTTGGGATTACCGACGATCACCGCTTTGCCGCCTCCCAGATTGAGCCCGGCAACCGCCGCCTTGTAGGTCATGCCGCGAGACAGGCGCAGGACGTCTTCAAGCGCGGCAGCTTCAGTCTCGTAGGGCCACATGCGCAGACCGCCGAGGGCGGGGCCGAGAGCGGTATTGTGAATCGCGATGATCGCCTTCAGGCCAGCTTCTTTGTTGTGGCAGAACACCACTTCTTCATGACCAGAGGTGTCAAGAGTCTCGAATAGGTTCATCTCAGGCACTCCGGATGTGTAGAAAGAACAGCCCACCCGGGGTGATCGGGGAGGCTCGTGTTTTCGACAGTGTGACGCCTCACGCCCCGACGGTGAATACCGCTTGGGGTAGGCCCGGCCGGCGGACAGAGGGGGTACCGAGCCACCCTCGCAGGTGGCCGGCCCTGATCAGTCCCCTGCGAGCTCTGGAGCCCGGGGCGACTCGAGCAGCCAGAAACCGATGCGATCGGCGAAGACGCGTCCGCCGCTCATGCGGGTGTGCTTTCGGGACGTGAAGACGGTTTCCCGCCAGGCGATCGGCGAGATGAGCTCAGCCGAAGCTTGGTCTTTCCGCTCGTCCATCAGCGCGCTGGCGCGCGTCACGCTGCCGTCGCCCGGGCCACGGTCGATGACTTCGGCGGTGCCAGATTCCGGATCGACGGCCAACACCGCCGCCGTGTCGTTCGAATCTCCGGCGAGCAGAAAGAGCTCGGTGCCATGGGGTGGAGTCGCCGGCAGATCGAGGGCACGCTGGAACTGGCCGGCACGACGCAGCATTCGCCCCTGGTAGGCGAGCGCCAGACGTCGACGTTCTTCGGCGTCTTCGATGTCGGGCAAGAGCCAAGCGAGCAGCTCTTCGCGATCCCGGGCCGCCAGCCCCCAGCCAGCCTGCTGCCATAGCTCCGGATCGAGCAAATCGAGGGCTTGCGACGGGTCCCGGGCATCGACGACGGTGCCGTGCCGCGCCCGCGGAAAGAGTTGATAGGCGGATGGGAAGGTGCCGTTGAGCATCGCATCATAGAACGGCAGGCCCGGCACGTGCCGGACTCCGCGAATCATGTTGAGTGCCGCCTTCACCGCCCCGCCGTTGGGCGTTGCCACCAGGATCACCCGCTCGACGTGGCGCGCGCCTTCCCAGGTGAGGGTGGGCGGCGAGCCGTCTTCAGGCAAAGGTTGCGGTCCATAGCGAAGGTAGTAGCGGGTCAGCAGGCCACCCATCGAGTGGGCGATGAGGTCGAAGCGGACCTCGCGCGCGGGCAGGCCGCGGCGCTGTCGATCCTGTCGGCAGTAGGCAGCCTTCTCGAGGATGAAGTCGTGCAGACGGCGGGCGTTCTCGGAATTGTCGAGGCGCCAGTCATAAGCGAACTGGAAAGAATTCAAGTGCTCGCCGGCGAAGTCGACGTCATGACGCGCCAGATCCTCATCGCGATAGCCGGCCTCGCCCAGGGCTCGCAAGATCTCATAGTAGGGCTTGAGTCTCAGCGACAGGGCTTTGATCCGAAAGCTGTCGAGCACCCCGTCGGGCCGAACCCGGGGTGAGGGCACATCGTCACGCAAAGAGCGCGCGATCAACCGCGCACCGATCTCGGTGTCGGGATTGGCGTAGTTGCCGCCGACCGCCCCCCAGATCACCGCTCCTGAATCGTCGTCCACCAGCCGGGTGCCGAGGAAGCCCGGGATGACGATCACCGGATTACGTCCCGGAAAACGCTCGGCGGCCGCCGAATCGTAGAAGTTCTCGAAATCGGCCGGCACCAGCGTCGCGAGACAGCCGGACAGCAGCACCAGCCATAGGACTCCGGCAACCCATGGAAGACGTCTCATGGGTCTGGCTTGACGAAGCATTGACATTTCTATCGAATCCAGCGTGGGATGCGATCGCGAATACGCCCGAACTTCAGCTCATCGAATAGCGGATCCACCAGGTCGGGATCGGCGCCGTCCAGACGTAGCTCATCGAGATCGGCGACCGCCGGTGCGTCAGTGGCGATGGTTGCCAGCTGACGCGAGAGCAGCGCCGTCTCTTTCTGCTCTGCCAATTTCTTCCGGATCGACTTGGCGCCCCGGATCGCCAGCGTAGGTACGTCATCCAGGCGCTGATAGATCTCATCCAGGCTATCGAACGCCGAGAGCAGCGCCACCGCCGTCTTCTTGCCGACGCCGGCGACCCCCGGAATGTTGTCGACGCTATCGCCCGCGAGCCCCAGGTAGTCGGCGATCTGATTCGGCCGTACGCCGAATTTCTCGACCACCGTGGCCGAATCGTAGCGCTCGCCTTTGGCGAAGTCGAATAGCGTCACCCGCTCCCCCACCAGCTGCGCCAGATCCTTATCCGAGGTCACCACCACGATCTCGTGCCCCTCCGGCTCGAGCTGGTGGCACAAGGTGCCGACCAGGTCGTCGGCCTCGTAGCGCAGATCGACATAAATCGCCGCTCCCAATGCCTCGCCGACCTCCTGACACCAGTCCTGTTGGGCCTCGAGCTCCTGCGGCGGCAGTGCCCGCTGGGCCTTGTAGGGAGGATAGATGTCGTTGCGAAAGCTGGTCGTCAGGCTCTTGTCGAAAGCCAGCCCGAGATGGGTAACCTCTTCCTCGTCGATCAGCCGGATCAGGAATTGGGTAAAGCCGTAGACCGCGTTCACCGGCAGTCCCGACTTGCCGACCATCTTGTCGGGGATCGAGAAAAAGGCGCGAAAGATGTAGGGACTGGCGTCGACTAGGTGGATCTTATGGGTCATAGCACCGTCGTTCCCGGTGACACCAGCTGATCGATCCGCGCTGCTTCGTCGTCCCGGATCTCGACATTGACGGCGCCCAGGCTGTCCTCGAGCTGCTGCATGGTGCGCGGACCGATGATCGCCGAGGTGACGGCTGGATGACGCAGGACCCAAGCGTTGGCGAAGCGGGCGAGCGAAATGCCTCGGCCCTCGGCCATCGGCAGCAGCTCCTCGACGACATCGAGGCGGTGCTCGAACTTGGGATCGGCGACGTCGCCGACCCAATTCGCGGCGCGCGGGCTGTCGCCGGGATTGACGGCGCCGCGGCGATACTTGCCGGTCAGCCAGCCCCCCTCGAGCGGGCTCCAGACGATGTTGGCGATGCCGAAGCGCTGGCACATCGGAAAATGCTCGGCCTCCATGGTGCGACGCAGGATGCTGTAGGGCGGCTGTAGGGAGACGAAACGCTCGTAGCCCCGGCGTTCTGAGATCCACAGGGTCTCGACGATGCGCCAGGCTTCGAATCGGGGGTCGTTCTCGTTGCCGTGGTGGTTGGTCGAGCAGCCGATGTAGCGCACCTTGCCGCGGCGCACCAGGTCGCTCAGGGTGGAGAGCGTCTCCTCCCAGGGCGTTTCGGGATCGCGGCGATGGATCTGGTAGAGGTCGATGACGTCGGTACCGAGACGCCGCAGGCTGGCGTCGAGCTGCTCTTCGATCGCCTTGCGCGACAGACCGCGCTGATTTGGTTCTTCGCCCATCTTGCCGTAGACCTTGGTGGCGAGCACCACCTGGTCGCGACGGTCAGCGATCGCCTTGCCGACGATGACTTCCGACTCGCCGCCGGAGTAGATGTTGGCGGTATCGATGAAATTGATACCGGCGTCCAGCGCGTGGTGGATGATGCGGGTGCAGTCGTCGTGATCGCGATTGCCCCACTCACCGAACATCATGGCGCCGAGACACAGGGGGGAGACCTTGAGACCGCTGGCGCCAAGATTGCGATAGTTCATGTTTGACTCCTTTGAGGATCATTCGCCGCTGATCTTGCCGCATATGCTCGGCGCTGTCACGCTGTGTACAATCCGACTCCCTGGAGGCGATTTCCCTGGAGCACCGTGTGACAGATCTAGCTATTCGATCCCGCGTTTTGACTCTGACGATCGTCGTGCTTTGCGCGTGCACCGGCCTGAAGGACGCGGAGGAGATCTGTACCGGCCCGGTTCGGCCGATCCATGAAGTTCAAGGCCAAGGCTCATCGAGTCCTCTGGACGGCGATCGCGTGACGGTTCGTGGCGTTGTAGTCGGCGACTTTCAGCCGAAGGATCAGCTCGGCGGTTTCTTTCTACAGGATCTCAAAGCCGACGAGGATCCCACGACTTCAGAGGGAATCTTCGTCTATGCGTCGGCTGAGGATGTGACGATCGGCGATCTTGTCCAGGCCTCCGGCCGGGTCAAGGAATACGGCGACCTGACCGAGCTGACCGAAGTCGATGAGGTGACGGTCTGCCGCTCGGGCAAGCCGCCAGACCCGGCACAGATCTCGCTCACGCGAGTCGACGATCTCGAACCCTATGAAGGCATGCTGGTCACCCTGGTCGACGATCTGACCGTGGCGAGCAGTCATGATCTCGCCGTCCGTGGCCAACTGCTGCTGGCGGCCGGCGGACGCCCCTTCAAGCACACCAACGGAGACATACCTGAGAGTGCTCAGGGCCGACGGCTGCTGCTCGACGACGGCAGCCCGGTCGAGAACCCGCCGAAATTGCCTTACCTCGACAGCTCCGGTACCCGGCGCGTCGGCGACACGGTGTCGGGCTTGATCGGCATCATTTCCGAGCAGGACGACAGCCACGTGCTGCACCCGACGATACCGCCGAGCTTCAAGAGCGCCAACCCGCGCGCGGCAGAACCGCCGAAGGTGGACGGCAACCTGAGAGTCGTTGCCTTCAACCTGCTCAACTTCTTCACGACCTTCGGCGCCCGCGGTGCTTCAGACGCCGATGAGCTCGAGCTTCAACGCGCCAAGCACGTCGCCACGATTTCGGCCCTCGCGGCCGACATCGTCGGCTTGAGCGAGCTCGAGAACAATGGCGAAACCGCGATTCGCGACCTGGTCGACGCCCTCAATGCGTCGGCAGAGGAAGGGGATTGGACACATGTGGCCGACCCTGCCGGCGGCCTGGGCGACGACGTCATCCGCGTCGGGCTGATCTACCGATCACAGGCCGTGCGCCCCGTCGGGCTTCCAAAGGTGGACCGCGATCCGGTCTTCGAGCGGCCGCCCTTCGCCCAGACCTTCGAGGCCGACGGCGAGCGCTTCACCGTGGTGGTCAACCATTTCAAGTCCAAGAGCTGTCGCAAGGCGACCGGGTCGGAAAAGGACGCCGGGGACGGTCAGGGGTGCTGGAATCCGCGGCGCGTCCGGCAGGCCCGCCGGCTGTTGGAATTCGTCGCCCAGCTTCAGGCCGAAAGCGGCGACGCCGACGTGCTCGTGATCGGCGATCTGAACGCCTACGGCGCGGAGGATCCCATCCGAGCCCTGACCGACGGCGGTTTGATCGACCTGGCCGCGGCCCACGTTCCAGCCGCCAAGCGTTATTCCTACGTCTATGGCGGCGAGTCCGGCTACCTGGATCACGCCCTGGCGACGCCGAGCCTCGCTGAGCGAGTCACCGGCACTGCTTTCTGGCATATCAACGCCGACGAACCGTCGTTTCTCGCCTACGATAGCCCGGAGCACCGTCGTCCGGACCACCGTCGCCCGGAGCACCATCATCCAGACCACCGTCGCCCCGACCCTTACCGTTCCTCAGATCATGACCCGATCCTGGTCGGCCTGAGCTTCTGATGCATCCCGCGGACCCCGGCATTCGGGTCTTCGACGGCGCGGTCGCTGTCGTCACCGGCGCGGCGTCCGGCATCGGCAGGGCGCTTGCCGAAGCACTGGCCAGGCGAGGTGCCGCAATCGTTCTCGGCGACCTGCAGACCGAGCTCGCGGAGGAGGTCGCGTCCGGGATCCGCTCGCTGGGCGGCGAGGCCAAGGCCGAGGAGCTCGACGTCGCGAACTACTCAAACGTCGAGTGGCTGGTGCGCCAGGCCGTTGATGACCATGGCCGACTCGACTTCATGTTCAACAATGCCGGCATCGGCGTCCTCGGTGGTATCGATCACTATCAGCTGGAAGATTGGTATCGGGTGCTCGACGTCAATCTACGCGGTGTCGTCCACGGCATCCACGCCGCCTATCCGGTCATGTGCGAACAAGGATTCGGGCATATCGCCAACACCGCCTCGATGGCGGGCCTGGTGCCGATGCCGATGACGGTCGGTTACACCGCGACCAAACACGCGGTGATCGGGCTATCGACCGCCTTGCGCACCGAAGCCGCGGCCAAGGGTGTCCGGGTGAGCGCGATCTGCCCCGGCGTCATCCGCACCCCGATTCTTACCGGGGGCCGGTACGGCAGCCTCAAGGGCATCCCGCCCGAATTCCTGCATCGTTTCATCGAACGCATGAAGCCAATGCCAGCCGACCGCTTCGCCGAGCGAGTCCTGGGCCAGCTCGCTGTCAATCGGGCGATCATCATCGTCCCCGGGCGATGGCGGCTGATCTGGTGGCTGCAGCGCCTGTCGCCATCGCTGGGGTTTTACCTCAGCCGCAAGGTCCACGAAGCGGCGATGCGGGAGCTGGAGAGCTCATCCGAACAGCACTGATACTCGACTTCACGGCGCATCATCTGACGCATCGCGTTATATGCTGAGCTTGGTGCCGCTGACCACGCTCGAGGCGCCGCAACCCTGGAAGGGGTAGACCGAACCGATTTCGTCATCTAGTCTTCGCCTATGAAATCCAGATCGCCGACCCGCGCCGGTAGCCCGCCATGGTGACGTCGAGGAGCGAAGTCCCGCTGATCCGCTCGGTGATGACGCCGTTTCCTCATTCCATCGACGTCGACGAGCCCCTGGCCGCGGCACGGCAGGCGATGAAACGGCATCAGATCCGCCACCTCCCGGTGAAAGACGGCGACGATCTGGTCGGGGTGATTACAGACCGCGGCCTCAAGCTGGTTCTCGGGCCGAACCTGGACGCACCGAGTGACCCGGAAGGGCCGCGGGTTCGGGCCGCCTGCATATTCGATGTTCTCACCGTGGAGATGACGACTCCGCTTCAGGAGGTGGCGGCCGAGATGGCCCGCCGGAAAATCGGCTCCGCACTGATCACCAAAGACGGGAGACTGGCCGGTATTTTCACCGCCACCGACGCCTGCCGATGCCTGGCCGAGCTGCTGGCCGGCGATCCCGGGGGCGAGGCCGCTTGAGGACGCCGACGAGCACTTAAGGCTCCCCGGGCAGGCAATCGATCCGGAAACCGTTCCGAGTTTGAGTCCGTCATGCGAAATCGACTCCGGAACCGTTCCCGGCGCGATGGGGGACTGACACATCGACTCCGGAGCCGTTCCCGGCGCGATTGGGGATTCGCACATCGACTCCGGAACCGTTCCCGGCGCGATTGGGGATTGACACATCGACTCCGGAACCGTTCCCAATTCAAATGGGTGAATCGAGCTTGCGCTCGGAACCGTTCCCGGCGCGATTGGGCAAAGTCAACCTCCGTCGGGAACCGTTCCCGACGCGATTGGGCAAAGTCGACCCCCGTCGGGAACCGTTCCCAGCGCGATTGGGGAAACTGGCCCTCCGCCGGGAACCGTTCCCGACGCGATTGGGCAAACTCGAAGGGCTCTCGGAACGGTTCCGAATCCAATTGGATGAATCAACACCCCTCCGGGAACCGTTCCCATGTAAATTGGCCGTTAATTGTTCGGTTAAAATGTGAAAAATCGCTCTTCTCAGACGTTGAAGCGAAAATGCACCACTTCGCCGTCTTCGACGACATAGTCCTTACCCTCGAGGCGCAGCGATCCCTCGTCGCGGGCCGCACTCAGCGAGCCGAGGCGCAGCAGCTCGTCCCAGGCGATGACCTCGGCACGGATGAAGCCACGCTGGATGTCGGAGTGGATGACGCGGCCGGCGTCGCGGGCGACGGTGCCTCGACGGATCGTCCAGGCACGGACTTCCTTCTCGCCGACGGTGAAGAAGGAGATTCGCCCGAGGAGCAGATAGCTGGCGCGCAGCACGCGGTGGAGACTCGGCTCTTCGAGACCCAGCTCACCCAGGAACTCCGACTGCTCTTCGGGTTCGAGGCGCGAGATCTCCTCCTCGATCGGCGCTGAGACCACCAGCGCCGCACAATGCTCGTTGGTGGCGACGCCGAGGCCTTCCGGAGTGGCACTCGCGACTTGATCTTCCTCGACGTTGAGCACCACCAGGATGGGCTTCGCCGACAGCAGCTGGAAGCCGCGCAGCAGCTTCTCGTCGTCGGCCGCCAGCTCGATCTCGCGCAGCGGTTTCTCCTCGTCGAGGGCCGGTAGGACGACATCGGCAAGCAACTGCTGCTGGCGAGCCTCGTCCGGCTTGAGGCCGCCTTTGGCCTGTTTGGCCAGCCGCTCCAGACGACGCGACACGATCTCGTGGTCGGCAAAGATCAGCTCGAGATCGATCATCTCGACGTCACTCGCCGGGTCGGTGGAGCCCTCGGATCGGGGCAGCTCGGGATCGTCGAAGGCGCGCACCACGTGAACCAGGGCATCGACGGTACGCAGCTTGTCGAGATCCAGGCTCTCGCTGCCGCCACCCTTCTGAATGCCCGGGATGTCGACGTAGTCGACGGTGGCCGGGATGTAGCGCTTGGGGTT
>JAAUXY010196839.1_pt1 | contig 19985 bp, 15 predicted proteins | sample 7278121 | NCBI WGS metagenome assembly JAAUXY01 (sample SAMN14350117, study PRJNA611818) | marine sediment metagenome | isolation source: surface marine sediment (1.8m) | place: French Polynesia: Moorea | collected 2018-08 | reverse complement strand
TGGGAAGACTATCGCGCCACGGTCATGAGGGCCGTCGGCGAGGTCGAAGACGCCCTGGGGCGCCAATATTCCCTGCTGCGGCAGCGGGATCACCTGACCGTCGCGCTCGAGGAGTCGATCCGCAATCTCCAGGTTTTCCGAGGACGGTACCGCCGAGGGCTGTCGAGCATCCTGGAGCTCTTGCAGGCTGAGGATCAGGAAATGAACATCCGGCGCCAGGTCATCGTCGTCGCGGGTGAAGTCCTGAAGAATCGGATCACTCTGGCGCTGGCCCTGGGTGCCAGGCTCGAGGAGTCAGAGACATGAAGCGGTGGCAACGAATGAGACGCGTTTCGCATCTGATCCTCGGTTCGCGTCTGACTCTGTTCCTGGGCGCCGTCGCCATCCTGGTGGTGGTGGTCTCGGTCGTGATGCTGCTACCGCCTTCGGAACCCGGCGAAGACCCTACCAGCGAGCCGGTGGCGCGGGCGAGGACGGTCACCGTGATCACCGCGTCGGCCGCCGCGTACGCGGCTCAGATATCCGGCCTTGCCGAGGTTAGGCCGCGCTGGGCTTCCACCCTCCGTGCTCTGGTAGACGGTGACTTGCTCGAGGTGTCGGCAGACCTTCAACCCGGCTCCCGGGTCGCCGAGGATCAGGTCCTGGCGGTCATCGATCCGACGGCGTGGCAAGCCAACCTGGCCGCGGCCGAGAACCGACTGAAACTGGCCGAGCTGAGCCTGCTGCGCGAACAGCAGGAAGCCGTGGAGGCACAGGAGAGCTGGCGCGAGTCTGGGCTGGCTGGAGGGCCTGCCTCGGGGCTGGTGCTGCGCGGGCCGCAGATCGAGGCTGCCAGGATGGAAGTCGAAGCCGCCGTTGCCGCCCGTGACTGGGCCGTTCGACAGCTGGAGCACACCAGGATCCGGGCGCCCTTCGCCGGCATCGTCGCGGTTCGGCACGTCAGCCGGGGCGAGTCGATCCTGGCAGGCGAGCCGGTGGCCCAGATCTTCGCTACCGACGTCTTCGAGTTGGCATTCGAGGTTTCACAGACGCAGTGGCGCGCTTTGCCGGCCCCGGTCGTCGGCACCACGGCCGAGCTGGCGGACTCCGAGGGCTCCGGGCGTTGGCGCGCTACAGTCGCCCGCGTCGGCGGCTCCCTCGACCCGACCACTCGTATGCGCGTGTTGCATCTGACGGTGGAGAACCCGCTGGTGGGCGAGTCGCCGCTGTTGCCAGGGTCGTTCGTACGGGTCCGGATCGGGGGTCGCCGAGCGCAGCGAACGCTCGAGCTGCCTGAAGGCGTGTTGACGCGCGGCGGGCAGGTGTGGTTCGTCGACGGCGACGACACGCTCGGGAGCTTCGACACGGCGCCGCTGTTCACCCGTCCCGGCCGCATCTACGTCCCTGAGCCGAGCTCCGCGCCGTCCTGGCGAATCGTCCGCTATCCGCTCGACAGCTTTATGGTCGGTCAGGCCGTGCGGCCGGTTGTGGAAGACGCTGGCCTCTCCAAGGAGAGTTGACCATGCATCAGGTCTCAGCCTGGTTCGTCCGCAACCCGGTCGCTGCCAACCTCCTGATGATGCTGATCCTGCTGGCGGGTTCTCTAACCGTGTTAGACATGCGAATCGAGAGCTTTCCGCGGATTCCACCGCGTTCCATCACGATCAGCGTCGTCTACCCAGGCGCCACCGCCGCTCAGGTCGACGAGGGCGTTACGCGGAAGATCGAACAGGCCCTGGAAGGTCTCTCAGGGGTCCGCCGCACCTACAGCGTGTCCGAAGAGGGTTTTGCTTCGGTCGTCGTCGAAAAGAACACCGGCTATGACCTGCAGCGCCTGCTCGAGGACAGCAAGACCCGAATCGACGGCATCGTCGGCTTTCCCGCCACCGCCGAGCGCCCGCACGTCACTCGTGACGAGTTCTCCATCTTTGGCCTCATCGTGCAGGTGGCCGGCGAGGTCGACGAGCACACCCTGCAGCAGGCTGCCCGCCTGGTCGAAGAGGAGTTGCTCGCCCATCCCCGGATCTCGAAGCTGGAGATCTTCGGTAAACGCCCCTACGAGGTCTCCATCGAGGCAGACAACGCTCGACTCGAGGAGCACGGTCTGTCTCTGGACGATCTGCGACAAGCGGTCGCCGTCAACTCGCTGGACTACCGTGCCGGCACGCTCGAGAGCGGCGGTCAGAGGATCCTCTTGCGCGCCGACGGCAAGGCGTTGCGCCATGAGGATTTTGCCGAGATCCCCTTACTGACCCTGGCCGACGGCGGAGTGCTGCGGGTGCGCGACGTCGCCCGGGTGCGGGACGGATTCGAGGAACAGTTTGTGCGCGCGCGTTACAACGGCCGGCCTTCCGTGGGCATGGTGATCTACACGGACAACAAGAGCAATCTCCTGAGAGTTCGCCAGGCGGTCGACGAGGTCCTGGCAGACCTGCGACCGCAGCTGCCGGCCGCCGTACAGCTCGATGTCTGGGCCGACGCCAGTGAATATATCCGGGATCGCCTGGACCTGCTGAGAAGCAACGCCTGGCAGGGTTTGCTGATCATCGTCGTGCTGCTGGCCCTCTTTCTCGACCTCAAGTTGGCGCTGTGGGTGGCGTTAGGAATCCCCATTTCGATTGCCGGCACCCTGGCCCTGATGGGTGAGAGCTTCTTGAATCATTCGATCAACGACATCACGACCTTCGGCCTGATCATCGTGCTCGGTATTCTGGTCGACGATGCCATTGTCGTCGGGGAGAGTATCCATGAGGCCTCACGGGGAGCGGCAGATGGCGTCGGCGCTGCCATCTCCGGCGTCAACAGGGTCACTACGGCAACCGTATTCGGCGCGATGACGACGATCGCTGCCTTCTTCCCGCTGCTGCTCATCGACAACGACATCGCTCGCATCTTCGCCGGTTTCTCCGTCGTGGTGATCGCCGCGGTCGTGGTGTCGCTGGTCGAAAGCAAGCTCATCCTGCCGGCGCATCTGGCGCATATCGTCCCTGCCACGGCGCGTGACCCGGGGCGCGTCGCCAGGATCTGGGTAGGCCTTCGTGAGTCTGTCGATCGCGTGCTCAAGACTTTCGTGCGCGCGGTCTATCGACCGGCGCTGCGCTGGGTGATCTACCACCGCTATGCGGCGTTGACTCTGCTCCTGGCTCTGGCGGTGCTCGGCCTCGGCTTGATGGCCACCGGCAGAATCAAGATGGTCTTCTTCCCCGAGGTGCCCGGTAACACGATTACCGTCCTTGTGGAGATGGACCAGAGCAGCCCCGAATCGTTGACTCGGCTGGGCGCGGATCGCCTCGAGCGGGCCGCGTCGACGGTCAACCGTCTGCTGGTCGAAGAGCATGATCTGTCCTCGGCGCCGATCGTTAGGGTGATGGCGGTGGTGGCCGGTCGCCGGTCGATTGAAGCGTACGGCGAGCTGACGCGAGAGGCCATGGACCACCTGGGCACCGTGGAGGTGCTCAACGCTTGGCGGCGGGAGGTCGGCGATCTGGAAGGCGCGAACGATATCCGGTTCTCGGGTTCGTTCGAGACCGGCGGCGGCTTTGCACTGCAGATCGTCGGGCGAGACGAGGCGATGCTAGGACAGGCCGTCGAGGCGGTTTCTGAGCGGCTGGCGTCGGTGGCCGGGGTACATGACGTACGTTCCGATCTCGACGGCGGCCAGCCCGAGATCCGCCTGCGGCTCAAACCCGAAGCCCGTCACCTAGGCTTCACGCTGGCCGACCTCGCCGCCCAGGTCGGTGACGGATTCGGTGGTTTCGAAGTCCAGCGGATGCAGCGCGAGGACGACGAGGTCAAAGTCTACGTACGCTACCTCGAGGAGCGGCGGCACTCGCTCCACGAGGTGTTGACCAGCAAGGTCATCACGCCGGATGGCCGGTGGGTGAGGCTTGAGAGCGTCGCCGAGCTCGAGTCGGGATATGGAAGCGGCGCGATCGTCCGTCGCGATGGGAAGCGGGCAGCCACCATCCAGGCCACGCTCGACAAGCGGGTGATCGGCGCGGCAGACGTCCTGAGAGCTATCGAGGAGAAACTGGCCGAGGTGCCGGAGAGCTGGCCGGGTCTCGAAGTGCGGCGAACCGGCGAGCTGGAGGAAATGGGTGAGGTGCAGACGGGCATGCGTAAAGCCTTCGTCTTCATCGTCGTTCTGATCTTTGCGCTGCTGGCGATCCCACTGCGCTCGTACTCACAACCCCTGGTCATTATGTCGGTGGTCCCGTTCGCGTTCATCGGCGCGGCTTTCGGTCATCTATTCATGGACTTGCCGCTCTCCATCCTGTCGTTCTTCGGCATGCTGGCGGCGACCGGCGTGGTGGTCAACGACAGCCTGGTCATGGTGTCGCGTTACAATCAGCTGCGCGATGACGGCATGCCGCTATCCGAGGCATTGATCGAAACAGGTTGTAGTCGATTCCGTGCCATCTTCCTGACCACCGCGACCACCGTGAGCGGTCTCATGCCGCTGATGTTGGAGACCTCGGAGCAGGCGCAGTACCTCATTCCGGCCGCGGTGTCTTTGGCGTTCGCAGAGCTGTTGGCGACTCCCGTCGCGCTGTTTTTGGTTCCCGTGATGCTGCATATCCTGCACGACCTGGGTGAGGCGCTATCTGTTGGCTCCAGCGACGGAGCCGTCGCACGGTGCGTTTCCGGCTGACGAACGGAAGCAGATCTAAACGGATCATCCCAACCTCCTATGAGCAAGAAGGAGTCGACATGACCCAGCCGAAGAACCGTCCCCGTCGCTCGGCGCGTGAGGCACTGCTGGACGCCGCGGCCTCGGTGCTGGCACAAAATCCCGGCGCCCCGGTATCAGCCGTGGCCGAGGCTGCAGGCGTCGGACGGGCGACGCTCTACAGGCATTTCCCGACCCGCGAGGCGCTGGTCCGAGACTTGGCGCTCGAGGCTATCGAGCGCACCGAGGCCGCGGTGGTGCCGGTCATCGCACGGGGCCTGAGCAGCGAAAAGACGTTGCTCGGCATACTCGAGGCGATCGTGCCGCTCGGAGACCGATTCCACTTCCTGACGACCGAGCGAATCGAGGACGAGGAGCTTGCGCAAGAGATCCGGCGCCAGACTCGGGAAATGGAAGACTTCGTCGAAGAGTCCAAAAGAGACGGGCTGTTCGCTGCCGGTCTGCCGACGGCTTGGATCGTCGCCGCGATCGACGCCCTGATCTGGGCCGCCTGGGACACCGTGAGGGAAGGCACGGTCGCGCCACGGGAAGCCGCCTCGCTGGCATTCATGACCCTGACGCGGGGACTGGCGCCGGAAGCCGAGGAGACGCTGACGACCGGGTCAGACCGAGGGTCTTGACGTGCAGATTTCCGAGCGCTGGACTCCGGTTGCAGAATCGCGGAGAAGTGGGTATCGTGAAAGGGTAATGAATTCCCACCGCGCACTCCTTCCGCTTCTTCTTCCCGCGCCACCCTAGGCGAGGCAAGAGCGGAAGTGCATCTGAAAACGGCCTCGCCTCGCGGCGAGGCCGTTTTGTTTTTGGCTGGCCGTGAGGCGAGGCATCCCGGAGGAAAACGATGATCGACATAGCCATATCCTCAGAAGAAACCCGACGAACCGCCTACGACCCAGCGACAATCGAGCCCAAGTGGCAGGCCGTGTGGGAAGAACGCCGTACGTTTCGCACCCCGAGCGACCCGGACCTACTGGCCAATCGGCCTAAGTACTACGTCCTGGACATGTTTCCCTATCCCTCGGGAGCCGGCCTCCACGTCGGCCACCCGGTGGGCTACACCGCCACCGACGTGGTGGCGCGGGCCAAGCGTATGCAGGGCTACAACGTGCTGCACCCCATGGGCTGGGACGCTTTCGGCCTACCCGCCGAGCGCGCCGCGGTGCGCGAAGGCCGGCATCCGGCCGAGATCACCCGGCGCAATATCGATAACTTCAGGCGCCAGATCCGGCGCCTGGGCTTCAGCTACGACTGGGAGCGGGAAGTCGATACCTCGAGTCCCGACTACTACCGCTGGACCCAATGGATCTTCCTCAAGCTCCATGAGCGGGGCCTGGCCTACATGGCCGAGATGCCGGTCAACTGGTGCCCGGCCCTGGGCACGGTGCTGGCCAATGAAGAGGTCAAGGACGGCTGCTACGTGGAGACCGGAGATTCGGTGGAGCGGCGAATGATGCGCCAGTGGATGCTGAGAATCACCGCTTACGCCGAGCGCCTGCTGGCCGATCTGGACCTGGTCGACTGGCCGGAGCACGTCAAGGAGATGCAGCGTCACTGGATCGGGCGCTCCGAGGGAGCCGCGATCACTTTTCGGGTGTCAGGAGAAGACGAAAGCTTCCAGGTCTTCACCACCCGACCCGACACGCTCTTCGGCTGTACCTACTGTGTGCTGTCCCCCGAACACCCGCTGGTTCCGCGCGTCACCACGGCCGAGCACCGAGCCGCGGTCGAGGCTTACCGGGCCGACGCCGCGACCCGGGATGAGATTCGGCGAACGGACGCTGGCCGCAAGAAGACCGGCGTACCTACGGGCGCCTTTGCCGTTCACCCGGTCACCGGTGCCCGAGTGCCGATCTGGGTGGCGGACTACGTGCTGATGACCTACGGCACCGGGGCGATCATGGCGGTCCCCGGTCACGATGAGCGGGACCACGCCTTCGCTCGTCGCTACGATCTGCCGATCTTGAGAGTCATCGAAGGCGGGAGCCGGCCGGTCGTGGACGAGCCCTGGATGGGCGATGGTTCGGTGGTGCAATCCGATTTCCTGGACGGGCTCGAGACAGCCGACGCCAAGGAGAAGATGATCCGCTGGCTGGAGGATCACGGCGCCGGGCAGCGCCGGGTCGAGTACCGCCTACGCGACTGGCTGTTCTCGCGCCAGCGCTACTGGGGCGAGCCGGTGCCGGTGGTCCACGCTGATGATGAGATCGTCCCCCTGTCCGAGGACGATCTACCGGTCGAGCTGCCGCGGGTCGAGGAGTACCGACCTACTGACGACGGCCGTCCGCCCCTGGCCCGCGCCGGCGAGCAGTGGTTGCGGGTCAAGGCGCCGGACGGTCGCGCCGCGCGGCGCGAGACCAACACCATGCCGCAATGGGCCGGCTCCTGCTGGTACTACCTGCGTTACTTGGACCCGAACAACCGGGAAGCGATCTTCTCGCCCGAGGCCGAGCGCTACTGGATGCCGGTCGACCTCTATGTCGGTGGCGTCGAGCACGCGGTGTTGCATCTGCTCTATGCGCGCTTCTGGCACAAGGTGCTCTACGACTGCGGCCTGGTCCACACTCGGGAGCCGTTCCAGCGCCTGTACAACCAGGGCATGGTCCACAAGGAGTCCTACCGCGACGGCCAGGGGCGCTACTACCACCGTGATGGGGTCGAGGAGCGCGACGGGGAGTTCTACGCCGGGGGCGAGCGTCTCGAGGTGCGGATGGAAAAGATGGGCAAGTCGACGCTCAATGTCGTCGACCCCGACGACGTGGTCGACGACTACGGTGCCGACGCCTTGCGCCTGTACGAGCTGTTCATGAGCCCCTTGAACCGGTCCAAAATCTGGCAGGCCGAAGGGCTCGAGGGCATGACTCGTTTCCTGGAAAGGACCTGGCGCCTGGTGGTGGATCGGCAAACGGGTCGGCTCAGCTCACGCTTGAGCGAGGCGTCGGCGTCGAGCGAGTCAGGCCTGGAGCGCAAGCTGCACAAGACGATCCAGAAAGTCACCCACGACACCGAAGCGCTGGCGATGAATACAGCTATCGCCCGGATGATGGTATTCGCCCGGGAGGCGACCCACAGCGCGACTCTGCCGGTCGAGATCTGTGCGACGTTCCTGCGTTTGCTGGCGCCCTACGCCCCGCACATCGCCGAGGAGCTCTGGCAGCGCCTGGGCCAGGAAGGCCTGATCGCTGAAGCCCCCTGGCCGGATTTTGACAAAGCGCTGTGCACCGACGACGAGATCACCATCGTGGTCCAGATCGACGGTCGCAAACGCGACGAGCTGCGGGTTCCCAGAGACATCGATCGGCAGACTCTGGAGCGGTTGGCCCTGGCGTCTGAGCGGGTTCAGACCCATCTCGTCGACCGGGAGCCGCGGAAGCTGATCGTGGTTCCAGGGAGACTGGTGAACATCGTGCTCTAGCACACATTGGAGCGGCGCCCGGATCCCCGAGGACGGCGCGGAGGCGTGTCTGAGCGCGGCCTGGTCGGGACTTTGAATCTTTTGGGATAAGCATTTTAGGTCCTGTGAGAGGCCGCGCGAGTTCTAGCGAGGCTTTCGTCTCAGAAGCCGAAGCCTCGCATCGGTGGCCAGGAAGTCCGAAGAACTTCCCGGTCAGTAGCGCAGCGCCGCCCGCAGGGGTCCGGGCGACGCGGCCGTTTTGGATGCAAACCGCTAGTTTACAAACACCTTACAAAAGAAATCGCAAGGACCGCGAGGGTCGCGTGTTTCTCCCAGTGAAAGGACATCGAGGCGACTGAAAACGCCCCGTTTCGAATAACCCGAACGATAAGGAGAAAGCCATGAAACACCGCAAGACCATCGCCTTTGCCGCCGTTACCCTGCTCGCCCTGCTGCCCCTGGCCGCGCTCGCGGCTCCGGGTGAACGCCACGGCCGTGGCCCGGGACGAGGCATCTTCCCGCCCCCCGGTTATCTCGACCTGAGCGAAGAGCAGATCGAGTCGACCCAGGCGATCCTCGAGGGCGTGCGTGCCGAGATGGGCGCCACTCGCGAGGAACGGCGCACCCTGCGCGAGGAGCTGAAGGCCCTCCTCGAAGGCGATAATCCGGACGCCGCCGCGGTCGGTCAGCTGGTGATCTCGCTGCATGACCTGCGGCAGCAGACCCGAACCATCCTGGAGGACGCCGAGAGTCAATTCGCCGCGCTGCTGACCGCTGAGCAACTCGAGAAGTGGGAGAACTTCAAGGAGCTGCGCGAGAGCCGGCGCGGGCCCGGTCGCCGAGGCCCAAGCCGCGGCGGTGACTTCTCGGGCGCCGGCTTCGGAGACGGTTTCGAGCGGGGGCCTATCGGCTAAGCCGACCCTTCGAACGACAGGCAGGAACCCCGGCGTTTGCCGGGGTTTTTGTTTTGGCCAGCTTTCAGAGCCATTGGTCGACCCACTTCGGGCGAGTCGAGCTCTGATTCTGGCTGCGACGGCTCGCCGCTTTCCGGGCCAGCCTCGCGGTGCGCTCGAGGCGGGGCTGGATCTTCAGCAGGCGCTCCCGCGCCGCGCCTGATTCACGCTCGAGGCGCGCGCAGCACAAGCTGTAGAGAGCCTGGGCGTCCGGATTTTTCACGATCTGGGCCGGATGAGACCACTGGCTGGTCGTTGTCGCGAGCCGGTCCAGGTCCTTGGCGATGGCCATCGCTGTCACGCAGGGGCTCGGCGACTCGTCCAATCCGCAATCGGCTACCAGTGTCATCAATCGCTTGGCATGTTCCCGGGTTGGCTTAGAATCGTTGAGAGCACCCAGCAGTGTTTCGAGCAGATCCTGGCGCTGGTTGGCCACCAGGTCCAGGAGATCCGCGACGGATTGAACCGGTAGATCAGCCCGTACCGCTCCGTTCTGGCTATAGCTGGTCTCCAGGGCTTCGGTCAGGTTGTGTCCCGCGACGGAGTCGGCTTGTAGCGGATAGGGCATGGGTGTGGGGGCTTCATTTTTCGATAACCGCATATCTGTAGTCTCCTCGGGCTCGATTGTTCTACTCACAAGACAAAGCAACAACGATGCCAGCACCACGTCGATCCTTGCCGTAAGCTGTCGATAGTGCATAAGATGTTATTTTTCAATGCTTTGCGTTAGATCAGATGGGTTCATGAAGCTCGGCGGCCAGGCAAGATGAGACTTTGAATTCTTCACTGGGAGGGAAATATTCCCAGCTATAGACCGGGAGATACGGTATGCTCCTGAGTCCCGTGAACGCGAAAACGCTGATCCTGGCCGACCAGAACGGCACGCCGCGGTTCGTGGTGGAAGACGGTGAAGGGAAGCTGAGGTCGAGCCTCGGCCGCTATCAAGTTCTGTCCAGCATGCCGGATCTCCTGGTTTTACGGCGGGAGGCCTCGGCTGAGGATAGTCCGCCCGGGCGGGTGCTGATGGCCGGCGAGATCGTCTCCGACTCGACGATCGTCGATATCGTCAACTTCATCGTCTCCTCACGCTGGACCGGAACGCTGCACGTCCAAGGGCTCGATTGCCATCGAACCTTCGGCTTCGATTCGGCAGCTCTGCTCTACGCGACCAGCGACCACCCCGAGGATCGCCTGGACAAGGTGATGTTTCGCCACGGAGCCCTGACGCCGGCTCAGTCCGAGGCGGTCTTTCGCGAGCATAAGCTGGGCCAGCGGTTCGGCGAGATCCTGATCGAGCGTGGACTGATCGAGCGCGGTGAGCTTTTCGAGCACCTGCAGCGGCAGATGGAGGAGATCTTTTTCGCTGCCGCCCTCGAACGTCGGGGCGCCTACGTTTTCCGCGTCTTCGACGAGGAAGTGCCGCCGCCGTCGTTGATCGCGCATCTGCCGGCGCATCCGCTGCTGCTGAGCGCTGCCGAACGCCTCGACCAGGTGAAGGAATTTCGGCAGTTGATTCCCGATGAGGAGATGTGCCCGGAGCTCATTCCCGAAGTCGAGCTCAGCAAGCTCCGGCCGCGCACCCGGTCGGTACTGTCCTGCTGCGACGGCCAGAAAACGGTGACCGAGATCGCCGCTGAAACCTGGTTGGGGCGCTTTCATACACTGCGCATCCTTCATCGCTTCTTGTTGCAGGGCCAAATACGCCTGTTGCCGCGCACCAGGACCCTCGACGAAACGGCTGAAGGACTGGCGGCGCCGTTCTCAGACGCCCTCAAAGAGGTCTTCGGTGCGGTCGCGCAGAACGGCGCTCTCAGCCGTTTACATCGCGAGCTTCAGGACAAGATTGACGAGAGTGAGCACCGGGATCAGCTCCGACGAGTGCTCGACGATCAAGGCTCGGTCGACGCCGGGGGTATCTCTCAGTGGTTGACGAGCCTGGAGGTCAGAGATCGGGCCGAATTGGTCGGGCACGCGCTCCACGAGCTGGCCTCATTCGCGCTTTTCAACGCGTCTTTGACCCTGCCTCGGGCCGAGGAACGCCAGCTGGCCGAGAGGGTCCAGCAATACCTGGCGCGGCTCAGCGCTCAGCGGTGATCGAAAACGACTTTGCCATCCCTCCGGCGGCGGTGGTCCCGGGATCCCAATGCTCTTTGTTCCAGGCGGCTATACTGGTCCGAGTGGAGTCTAGCCATGGCACCTGATTTACCCAGAGTCTTTATCAGCCATAGCCATCGCGACGAAATCTGGAAGGATCAACTCGTCGGGCATCTGCGGGTTCTCGAAGCCGAAGGGCTGCTCGAGGTGTGGAACGATCGGCGAATCAACGCCGGGGACGATTGGGCGTTGGAGATAGAAAGAGCTCTTGAGCGAGCGCGAGTAGCCGTACTCTTGATCTCGCCGGCTTTCTTGACATCAATGTTCATCCGGCAGCAAGAAGTGCCTCGGATCCTGGAACGGCGCCGTTCAGGCTTGCGGATCGTTCCGGTGATCGTAAGACCTTGCGCCTGGCGTCGTGTCACCTGGCTGGCGGGAGTCCAGGTTCGGCCTACGTCAGGCGAACCTTTGGCCAGGATGGAGGATGCCAAGGCTGACGCCACCCTGGCCAACCTGGCGGAAGAAATCGCCGATCTTCTCGAGGCTGATGAGAAGCATTCCAGCGTCGCCAGTTTCTTCATCCGCCGGATATCCCTCAGCAACATCCGTTGTTTTGAGACTTTTGACCTGAGTCTCGCAGACGACGATGCCGAGCCGGATCTCTTCACCACGATCCTCGGCGATAACGGTGCAGGGAAGTCGACGCTTCTGCGCAGCATCGCTCTGGGTCTGTCGAGCGAAAGCGACGCCTCGGCGCTCATCAAACAGCTCCCAGGAGCTTTCGTGCGTCAGGGCGCGGATGAAGGCTCGATCCGGCTCGAGCTTTGTGACCGTGAGAACGGCCGGCCGCTCAATATCACCACTCGCATCCAGAAAAGCGACGCTCCAGACGAACGGATCCGCAAGGAAACCGAGCCTGATCCTTTCCCGTGGCGGGACGTCTTCGTCTGTGCCTACGGCACCAACCGCTCGCGGCAGGCAGCGGCAAGCTATGAGGCATACACCCTCCATCAGGCAGTCATCTCGCTATTTGACGACGACACCGTATTACAGAACCCCGAGGTCATCCTCTTGCGGCAGGAGCCACGCGTACGATCCGAGCTCGAGCACCGCCTGTTGAGTGTCTTGATGCTCGACGAGCCCGGCTATGAGGTTACTTGTCCGCGTACCGGGGTCGAGATCCATGGGCCGTGGGGCGATCATCCTTTGCGTACGCTTTCCGACGGCTATCGCAGCACCGCCCAGTGGCTCCTCGATTTTTTCGGCTGGGCGATCTATGCCGGGCGCTTTGCCAACGGTAACGATGTCGGCGGTATCTTGCTCGTTGACGAACTCGAACAGCACCTCCATCCTCGTTGGCAACGTCACATCGTCCAGCGACTCCGACAACAGCTCCCTAAAACGCAGATCTTCGCTTCGACTCACACTCCGCTCGCGGCGGCAGGCACAGCCGATGTCAAGACAGGCCGTCTGCTGCGCCTCAAGGCCGGGCAGCCAGAGGGGGCGATCACTACAGTGGAGATCGACCCAAGCTCCTTGGCCGGTCTGCGCGCCGATCAGATCCTGGCTTCCGAGGCCTTCGGCCTTTATACCTCCCGAAGTCCCGGCAGCGAGGGCGAGATCGCACGCTATGCCGAGCTACTTGGCAAAGAGCCTCGTACCGAAGCCGAAGACGGCGAGCTCGAGCGCCTAAGCAAGTTCCTTGAAACTGCCCTCCAGTCGGGCGAGACCGAGGCCGAGCGCGAGGTCGAGCAAGCCTTAGAAGCTGTCCTCAAGGACCGGGTCGCCTCGGTAGAGCCGGAGCTTCTTGACTTGGAGGCTCGTCGTCAGCTGCACGACCTTTTCGCCGGAGACGAGACGGATTGAGGAAGATCAGCCTCGACCCGCCCGCCACCAGGATCTGGCGACGTTGGCTCGCCGATTGCGACAAAGCGACGGAAGAAATCTGTGCTCGTGTAGAGCAAGGCGAAGCACCGATCGTTACCGCACTCTACAAACGCAAGAGTGTTAGGACTGCCTTCTTCTTCAGCAAAGGGCCACCTTTCTACGGCAAGTGTGCCTACTGCGAGGCGCCGATCGTCGACTACCAACATGGTGACGTTGAGCACTTCCGGCCGAAAGCCGGCGTTACCGACGCAGACGATCAACCGATCAAGCTCTGTGACGTAGCTGGCAACGTGCTTCTGGACGAGAAGGGCGAGCCGCTGGAACATCCTGGCTATTATTGGCTGGCTTATGACTGGCGCAATCTGCTACCGGCATGCACGAAGTGCAATCAGCCGGCAGTCATCAGCGGTTGCAAGGTCGGCAAGCACAGCCGCTTTCCTGTTGAGGGTCGACATGCCCAGAAGCCGGAAGAGGTCGAGATCGAAAAGCCGCTTCTGATCCATCCTGCGAGCGATCGGACGGAGGACGACCCTGAGCTCCACCTGTTGGTCGACACCAAGTCTGGGCTCATGGGGCACCGGACCGAACGGGGCCGCGTCTGCATCGAGATCTTCGGCTTGAACCTGCGCGACCAGCTGGTCATGGATCGTAGGCGGGCCTGCAATGAAGTCTGGACGTTGCTCAACAAGCTGCTCCAGCCCGGCGGCAATCGAGAAGCGGCTCAGGAACTGGCCGATATCAAGGCGGGAAAACGCACCTTCTCCCTGGCACAGCGAGGGGTTCTCGAGGAGGCCAAGACGAGTCTGGCGCCGTTCCTCGAGTCGAGATTGCGGGAGGAGGCTTGAGGCCTCTGTTGGCTCTCAGCGTCGTTTCGCTCCGGCCTTGACGGCCAGGGCCTCGAGCGTCTCGTAGGGTTGCGCGCCGACCGCTCCGTAGCCGCCGGCGACGAAGGTCGGCACGCCGGTGATCGCCAACTCCCGGGAGCGCTGCCAGTCGCGGTCGATGGCTTCTTTGAAGCTGCGTGTCTCGAGCACTTCCCGGGCCTCGGCGACGTTGAGGCCGACCCGTTCGGCGATTTCGAGCAGCGACTCGACATTGCCGATATTGACGCCGTCGACGAAGTAGGCGCGGAAAAGGGCGTTGTGAATCGCCTCGCCGCCTTCCTGGCCGTCGGCCCATTTGCCGAGCTCCTGCGCCAACCGGCTGTTGTAGGTCATCGAGCGGTCACCGTAGGGTAGCCCCTGCTGTTCCGCTAACTGCATCAGGCGGGCCTTCATCGCTGCCAGGTCGAAGTCGCGGCCGGCGAACAGGTCTTCGAGCGACTGGCCCTCGGGCGGGGTTTCGGGATGCAGCGGAAAGTGGACCCAGCTCACCTTGACGTCGTAGCGTTCCGTCAGCCGCTCAATACGCACGGTACTGAGATAGCACCAGGGTCATATGTAGTCGGAGAAGACTTCCAGGGAGACGGTGTCGCTCATGTCGAGGGATGATGGCCGAAATCGCGAGATGGCGCAACTGCCGTTGCGCAACAGTCGCGGCGAAACAGAGATGGCGCAACTCAGCGCAACGAGCCAGTACAATCGACGCCCCATGTCCGACGCCGAGCGTTCTTCGTCGCCTCGCAAGGGGTCCAAGGCCACACTGCTGACCCTGTTCAGCATCGTTGTCATCGACCTGGTCGGTTTCGGGGTGGTGATCCCGATCTTGCCCTACCTGGCCCGGTCGTTCGAAGCCAACGCGACGGTGCTCGGAGTGCTCTTGACCTGCTATTCGGCGATGCAGTTCGTATTCGCTCCGATATGGGGGCGAATCTCCGACCGCATCGGTCGGCGGCCCGTGATGTTGATCACCATCGCCGGGACCAGCCTGGCGCTGCTCGCCCTGGGACTCGCCGATTCCCTCTTCTGGTTATTCGTCGCTCGCCTGCTCGGCGGCCTGTTCAGCGCCAATATCAGCGTCGCCACGGCTTACATCGGCGATTTGACCGAAGGGCCGGAACGTACCCGCTGGATGGGGCTGATCGGTGCTGCCTTCGGCATCGGCTTTGTCCTCGGGCCTGCCATCGGTGGTCTGCTGGCTCCTTATGGCTACCACGTACCGATGTTGACCGCGGCGGCGATGGCGGCGGTCAACTTCGTCTACGGCCTGGTGACCCTTCGCGAGCCACCGGCCCATCAAGCTTCCAAGCGCGCGGCGCTCCAGCTTCCGGCGCCCGGGACCGTCCGCAAGCTATGCGTGGCGTCGTTCGTCTTCACCTTCGGCGTCAGCCAGCTGGAGACGGTGTTCGCCTTCTTCATGATCGACTCATTCGACTATCAAGCCCGGGAGGTCGCCTACATCCTGGTCTTGATGGCGCTAGTCATGGCCGCCATCCAGGGGGGCGCCATTCGGCGACTGGCCACGCGGTTTGGCGAGCGCTGGTTGATCCTCGCCGGCAGCGTGCTGCTCGGGCTCTCCTTCCTCGCCGTGCCCTGGATGCCGACTGTCGCGCTTTTACTCATTCCCCTGGTGGTCGCTTCGGTGGGACGGGCCCTGGTCTATCCCGCGTTGCTCGGTCTGGTGTCGGTCGCCGCCAAGCCTTCGGAAAGGGGGCTGGTCATGGGCGCGTTTCAGTCTAGTGCCTCCCTGGCCCGCGTCGCCGGCCCGCTGTCCGCCGGTGCGCTATATGACGTTTATTTCGCTTCTCCTTTCTTGCTCGCTGGTGCGCTGATGATCCCGGTTTTCGCTGTCGGCAGCGGTCTGGCTCGAGGCGTTGGGGGCTTGGATTAGACGTCGCGAATGCTGTAGCCTGCGGCTCCAGACAGCCGTGGTGAGGCGAACTATGTATTGACCCCTCCGGGGTGTGGCTCAAGCGAGGAAAGACGATGGCGATCGAGCTGAAGATTCCGACGGCAGGGGAGTCGATCACCGAGGTGATGATCAGCGAGTGGCTGAAGGCCGAGGGCGACTGGGTGGCCGCGGGCGACAACGTGGTGATCATCGAGACCGACAAGGTCAACTTCGAGATCCCGGCACCCGAGGACGGCATCCTCACCCAGATTCTCAAACAGGAAGGTGAAGACGCTGAAGTCGGTGACGTGGTGGGCTTGATGGAGGCCGCCGAGAAACCGGCTGATCAACCGGCGCCCGCTTCGGCTGAAGAAGCGCCGGCTGAGGCAGCAGCTCCTTCAGATGAGGAAGAACCGAAAGTCATGCCGGCCGCGGCCCGGGTCCTGGCGGAGAAAGGGCTCGAAGCCTCGCAGGTCACGGCGACCGGTCCCGGCGGACGGCTGCTCAAAGAAGACGTGATGCGGCACCAGCCGTCGTCGCCGGCCCCGGTGAAGGCGCCGAAGGCGGCCCCGGCCCCAGCGGCGCCGCCGGCCCCGGCCCCAGCGGCGCCGCCGGCCCCGGCCGCCGCCGTCGGTTCGCGGCACGAAGAGGCGGTGCGCATGACGCCGCTGCGCCGGCGGGTGGCGGCCCGGCTGGTCGAGTCGCAGCAGACCTCGGCGCTTCTGACCACCTTCAACGAGATCGACATGTCGCGGGTGATCGCCCTGCGCAAGGAGTACCAGGAGCGCTTCATCAAGCGGCACGGCATCAAGCTGGGCTTCATGTCGTTCTTCGTCAAGGCGGCGATCGAGGCCTTGAAGGCGGTGCCGCAGGTCAACGCCGAGCTGCGCGGCGACGAGATCGTCTACCGCAACTACCAGGACATCGGCATCGCGGTCGGCGGCGGCAAGGGCCTGGTGGTGCCGATCATTCGCACCGCGGAGCATCTGAGCTTCGCCGAGGTGGAGAAAGCGATCGCCGACTACGCGGTTCGGGCGCGCGACGGCAAGCTCAAGCTCGAAGAGCTTCAGGGGGGCACCTTCACCATCTCCAACGGCGGCATCTACGGCTCGCTGCTGTCAACGCCGATCGTCAATCCGCCGCAGAGCGGCATCCTCGGCCTTCACAAGATTGAGGAGCGGCCGATCGCGGTCGCCGGCGAAGTGGTGGTGCGGCCGATGATGTACGTCGCGCTCACCTATGACCATCGCCTGATCGACGGCCGCGAGGCGGTGACCTTCCTGGTCCACATCAAAGAGCGCATCGAGGATCCGACGCGGATTCTCCTGGAGGTCTAGGGTGGAAGAGAACAAGCACGATCTGGTGGTGATCGGCGCCGGTCCCGGCGGTTATGTGGCGGCGATTCGGGCCGCGCAGCTGGGGCTCGACGTCGCCTGCATCGAGAAAGAACCGGCGCTCGGCGGCACCTGCCTGCGGGTAGGCTGCATCCCGTCGAAGGCCTTGCTCGAGGCCAGCGAGCGCTACCATGAAGCCACGTCGAAGTCTGGCCTCAAGCGGCTAGGAATCAAGGTTGGGGACGTCGAGCTCGATTTGAAGCGCATGCTGGGCCACAAAGACCGGACAGTGAAGGGCCTGACCTCGGGCGTCGCGTTCCTGTTCGAGAAGAACAAGATCCGGCGCTACCAGGGGCACGGCCGGCTCGAGGGCTCGGGCACGGTGGTCGTCGACGGCGAGAAGCCCCAACGAATCACCGCCCAGCACGTGATCCTCGCCACCGGCTCGGAGGTTGCCGGCCTGCCCGGGGTCGAGATGGATGGCGACCGGATCGGTGGGTCGACCGAAGCCCTGGCCTACCCGGAAGTCCCCGAGCACCTGGTGGTGATCGGTGCCGGCTACATCGGCCTCGAGCTGGGCTCGGTGTGGCGTCGGCTCGGCAGCCGGGTGACGGTGCTCGAATACCTCGACCGCATCCTGCCGGGCATGGATCTCGAAACCGCTCGCGCGGCGCAGAAGCTATTCCGTAAGCAAGGCCTCGAATTCCAGCTGGGGGCGCGGGTGACCAGCGCGCGCCGGGAAGGTGACGGTTGTGTGGTCGAGGCCGACGGGTTGGACCCGATCGCCTGTGACCGGGTGCTGGTCGCCGTCGGCCGCCGGCCCTACACCGAGGGCCTGGGCCTCGAGACCGTCGGTATCGAGCTCGACGCTCGGGGACGCGTGCCGGTCGACGAGCATTTTCGCTCCGCCGCCGCCGCCGTCTACGCCATCGGCGACGTCATCGCCGGGCCGATGCTCGCCCACAAGGCCGAGGAAGAAGGCATTGCCTGCGTCGAGCACATCGTCACTGGATACGGGCACGTCAATTACGACGCCATCCCCGGTGTGGTCTACACCCATCCCGAGATCGCTTCGGTCGGCAAGACTGAAGAGCAGCTCAAAGAGGACGGCGTCGCTTATCGCAAAGGCAAATTTCCGTTTTCCGCCAACGGCCGGGCCAAAGCGTTGGCCCAGACCGACGGTCAGGTGAAGATCCTCGCCGACGCCGAGACCGATCGCATCCTCGGTGCCCACGTCATCGGCCCGCGGGCTGGCGACCTGATCGCCGAGCTCGCGGTGGCGATCGAGTTCAGCGCCTCGAGCGAAGACGTCGCGCGCTCCTCCCACGCTCACCCGACCCTGGCCGAGGTGGTCAAGGAGGCGGCCCTGGCGGTCGACGGTCGAGCGATCCACAATTGAGGTTTTACCCCTTCTTTACCGGTGGGTAGCGACCTCCGAGGCTATTCGTCGAGCGAAGAAGTTCACTCTGCGGTACACTACGTGCCGCCGGGCTGTCTTCGGCGCGGCCCCACCGTTCCATCGTTCCACCTCCCGTCCGCCTTAGGCCAGGACCCTCGCATCTCGATCAGCTCCCGGCCTGCGATTCTTCATCAGAAAGGAGCCCCAGATGCGTAGACTCTTGACCCTGCTACTCCTGACCGCCTTTGCACTGACCCTCGGCCCCGCCGCTTTCGGCGAGGGCGATGACGAAGCCCGCAAGGAAAAGATTGCCGCCAACCTGAAGCATAAGTTCCCAGACCTCGGCAAAGCCAACATGGTCATGGGCGAGATCAAGAAGGGCGCCTACGGCACCCTCGACGAAGGCAGCTTCACCATGACCACTCGCCGGGGGCAGCAGACCCAGAAGTTCCTGGTGTCGAGCGACGATAGCGCGCTGTTCATGATCTCGGAACCGATCGACGTCTCGATGAGCACCGAAGAAATCCAGGTCGCGCAGGCCAAGCAGCAGGCGGAGGAGGCGGCCGCGGCGGCGGTGCGCAACACCGAGCTGGCGGCCCTGACCAAGGACGCGCCGTTCAAGGGCAATGCTGACGCGCCGGTCACTATCATCGAGTTCTCCGACTTCCAGTGCCCCTACTGCTCGCGTGCCGCCGACACCGTCGCGGAGATCCTCAAGAAGTACCCGGACGACGTCAAGTTCATCTTCCAGCACTTCCCGCTCAACTTCCATCCCTGGGCGAAGCCGGCGGCGATCGCTTCGGAGTGCGCGGCGGCCCAGAACGAAAAAGCGTTCTGGAACCTGCATGACAGCTACTTCGCGGATCAGAAGGCGCTCAATCCGGGCAATGTCATGGCCAAGAGCAAGGAGTATCTGGAAGGATTCGACCTCGACATGGAGAAGTGGTCGGATTGCGCCGAGAACAAAGAGTCCGCTGAGTACAAGGCGGCTTCCGCGGCGGTCGATGCCGCCATGGCTGCCGGCCAGAAGCACGGCGTCAGCGGCACCCCGGGATTCTTCGTCAACGGTAAGTTCTTGAACGGCGCTGTGCCGCTGTCCGCCTTCGAGCCGTTGATCGAAGAGGCCAAGAAGAACGCTGGATAACTGAGTCGCGCCACCATGAAACTCTCGCCTGAAGCGCTCGAAGTCGGCCTCGGCCGCCTCGACGGCTGGTCGCTGAAAGACGGCAAGCTGCACAAGGACTTCGTCTTTGAGTCCTTCGTCCATGCATTTTCGTTCATGGCCGGGGTCGCGATCGAAGCCGAAGCCATGAATCACCATCCCGAATGGTTCAACGTCTACAATCGGGTATCGATGGACCTCACCACCCACGACGCCGGCGGCATTACCGAAAAGGATCTCGAGCTGGCGGCAAAGGCCGACGCGCTGGCTTGACGCCGGGCTGATCGACCGCTGGGAGAAGAGCCCTGCCCCTTGAAAGGGCAGGGCTCT
>JAAUXY010083182.1_pt1 | contig 20000 bp, 20 predicted proteins | sample 7278121 | NCBI WGS metagenome assembly JAAUXY01 (sample SAMN14350117, study PRJNA611818) | marine sediment metagenome | isolation source: surface marine sediment (1.8m) | place: French Polynesia: Moorea | collected 2018-08 | reverse complement strand
CTGGTCCTGGCCGCGAAGCTGGGCCTCGATCACGAGGAATTGCGCCGGGAGCAGCGCGCGCTGGCCAGGATCCCCTACGAACCGCAGCACCGCTTCGCCGCCGCCTACACCGCGACCACCGCCACCTACACCGAAGGCGCCACCGAGGGCCACGCCATGGCGCATCTGAAAGGGGCTGCGGAGGTGATCCTGCCGCGCTGCCGCGGTTTAGACCAGGCGCAGGTCATGGCCGCCGCCGACCGCCTGGCGGCTCAAGGCTTCCGCGTGCTGGCCGTCGCCCGGGGCGCGGTCTCCGCAGACGCCGCCTTGTCCCACGATACCGCTGCGCTTCGGGATCTCGAGCTGCTCGGCATCGCCGGCCTGATCGATCCGGTGAGGCCGGAAGTACCGGCGGCCGTCGCCGCCTGCCGCGACGCCGGGATCTCGGTGCGCATGGTCACCGGCGATCATCCCCAGACCGCCCTGGCCATCGCACGCGAACTGGGTCTCTCGGCAGAGCCGGGCGAGGTTCTGACCGGGCGCGATCTTCAGAAGCTGGACGCGACTCCGGCCGAGTTCGACCGCCGGGTCGCCGAGGCCCGGGTTTTCGCCCGGGTCGAGCCGATCCAGAAGCTGGCGATCGTGGAGTCGCTGCACCGGGCCGGCGAGGTGGTCGCGGTCACCGGGGACGGCGTCAACGACGCGCCGGCCCTCTCCGCCGCGGCCATCGGCGTCGCCATGGGCCGGGGCGGCACAGACGTCGCCCGGGGCGCCGCAGACCTGATCCTTGCCGACGACAACTTCGCGTCCATCGTCGGCGGCATCGAGGAAGGCCGCGTCGCCTACGACAACGTGCGCAAGCTGATCTACTTGCTGATCACGACCGGCCTAGGCGAGATCGTTCTATTCCTGCTGGCGATTCTCGCCGGGTTGCCGGTGCCGCTCTTCGCCGCCCAGCTGCTCTGGCTCAACCTGGTGACCAACGGCATCCAGGACGTCGCGCTGGCCTTCGAAAAGGGGGAACCCGGAGTCCTCAAACGACGCCCGCGACCGCCGGACCAAGCGCTCTTCGACCGCCGCATGGTCGCCCAGGTCCTGGTCGCCGGGATCTACATGGGCGGCGTGGCTTTCGGCTTCTTCTTCTGGTGCCTGGAGCGCGGCATGGCCGAGGCCGAGGCCCGCAACCTGCTTCTGCTGCTGATGGTCATGTTCGAGAACGCGCACGCCATGAACGCCCGTTCGGAGCGGCGTTCGGTCTTCCGCATTGCGCTTTCGGCCAACTGGTTCCTGGTCGCGGCCGTGGTCGGAGCCCACGGGCTGCACCTCCTGGCCGGCTTCATACCAGGCCTTGCGGAGGTTCTCGGGATCCAGCCGATTGCGCTGGACGACTGGGCCCTGGTCGGCGGCTTCGCAGTCACCCTGATCCTGGTGATGGAGCTCTACAAGGGCCTCTTCCCGCGGCCCGAAGGCGACGACTGAGCCTCAGTGCGACATCAGGGCCGGCACGGTCATGTGCTCCAGCATGTGCTGGGTCACGCCGCCGAGGACCAGCTCGCGCAGGCGGGCATGCCCGTAGGCGCCCATGACGACCAGATCGGCGGAACGGTCGGCCAGGTAAGACAGCAGGGTGTCGCCGATCCCGATCTCATGGGATTCCAGTCGCTCGACCTTGACCTGGCAGCCGTGGCGGGCGAGGTGCAGGGCGATGTCCGCGCCCGGCTCGGGCCCATGGCCGTCGACCGACGACCGCGCATTGATCGCGACCACGGTGACCTCCTTGGCCTGCTCGAGGATTGGCAGGCTGTCGTTGACCGCCCGCGCCGACTCGCGCCCGGCGTCCCAGGCGATGACCACCCGATCTCCGAGCGTCCCGTTGATGCCGATATAGGGAACCACCAGGACCGGCCGGCCGGAGGACAGGACCACCTCCTCGGCCAGGTGGCGGCCGCCCAAGGGGGACTCGGAAGAATCGGGCTGGCCCAGAATCAGCAGGTCCGTGTAGCGGGCATGAAGCCCCACGGTGCGCGGGACGTCAGGCTGCAGGCAGGCGTCGATCCGCGTGTCGCTCTTGACTCCGGCGCGGGCCGCCTTGTCCGTGAAACCGGCGAGGATCGCCTCGGCCTCGTCCCGCACGGTCTTGCGGCGCTGCACCAGCACTTCCTCCGGCACCTGGGCATAGACGAAGCTGGGAATCACCGGTTCGATCGCCAGGCAAAGCCCCGTCAGATGGGCGCCCTGCCGGCGCGCGAACTCAAGCGCGGCGTCCGCGCGCGCGTCGGACGCCGTCGTCTCGTCGAGATGGACCAGGAGGTTCTTGAAAGGCATGTCGATCCCTCACCTGTTTTCCGAACTGTCGCAACCGAGTCAGTCTGCCGGCGACCAGACCGCCGCCGCGGCCTCGGCTTCGGCGATCTCCTCGACGTTGAGGCGCTCGCCGAGAGCCTCCAGGTTTGCGGCGGCCGCCGGGTGGCCCTGCCGGGCTGCAAGCAGGCACCATTTGTAGGCTTCGACCCAGGCGACCGCCCCCGCGCTGCGGCTGCCGAGCAGGACGGCGGCCTCGAACTGGCCGCCAGCGATGCCTCGCTGCGCTGCGCGCCGGGCCCAGCGCAGCGCCGCGTCCCGATCGGCGGGCACGCCTTGGCCGTAGTGGTACATTCGGCCCAGTAAATAGGCGGCCATCGGATTGCCGGCCTCGCCCGCCAGGGTCAGCCAGCGCCGGGCCCGCGCGGGATCGGGCGCCACGGCGGCCTCGCCCTCGCCAGCGCCCTGGTGGTAGAGGAAGCCGAGGCTGAACTGCGCCCGGGCGTGTCCCTGCACAGCCGCCTTCTCGTACCAGGCTGCGGCCTGCCGGTAGTCGCGGGCAACGGCGATCCCGTCGCTGTAGGCGGTGCCGAGCGCGTACTGGGCCTCGGGGTCACCGGCCTCGGCCAGCCCTCGAAGCTCGGCGACCGCCGCCGCGTAGTCACCCACCAGGTAGGCCTCCCAGGCCGAGGCCGTGTCCGCCCGGGCGGCGAGCGGCAGGGCCAGCAGCAACACCAGGATCAGGGCCGAACTTCGGCGCATCATGGCCGTCCTCCGCGTCGGCAGGGACTGCGATCAGAAAACCACGCTACGGCCGCCCCCGCGCCGCTGAAATGATCTGAGTCAATCAGCCTGTCGCGGCAATCGGGCCGCCCTCCCGAGGGAAAAATGCCCTCCGCATTCGGGCGCGAACCTGATGCGGAGGGCGAAGTTACCGGGTGTAAACCACTTGGGAGGTCGTGTCGTCAGTTCGCGTCCAGGCTCTTGATGTAGGCGACCAGGGACTCGATCTCGAAGCGGCTGAGATCGAAGTCAGGCATCGGAGGGTGCGGCGCCCAAAGCCAGCTACGCAGGCGGTCCTCGGTGTAGGCCGGATCCTCAGCCATCTTCGGAAAGGGCGGTGCCGCGTCGGTGGTGGTCGCCGCGACACCGGGCGCCACCATGTGGCAGGAGCTGCACCACTCCTTCGCCAGGGCCCGACCCTCCTCGAGGTCCGACGCTGCCGCCGCGGTCCGCAGGGGCACGACGATCAGCAGGCCGGCGATCGCGGCGGCAAGGGTCAGTTCAACAGGACTGTTTTTCACGCAGCGTGCACTCCTTGAATTCAAAGGCATCGGCACTCCTCATCCGTATCGCGTCGAACGCGCGCTGATCGACGCAGTGGACCTTTGCCATGACCATCAACTCGCCATCGACCTCGCGCTCGACGACTTGGCTCAAATAGGCGACTTCGCAGCCATGCTCGAACTCGATATCGGCGCTCAGGGTGCGCTGCCACCCGTTTTCTTCCGCCAGGCTCCGTTCTGAAGGCCCCACCGCCAGGGCCGCAATCGCCAGGGCGGGCACCAAAGCGGTCAAGAAGATCGTCTGCCTCACGGCCATTAACCTCTCTTGAGCACGGGCATTTTCGAGATGCAGTCTCACCCGTTAAGGCGCCTTCCGCATTGATTCAAGTCAAGCTCCCGCAGTCAAGCCCCCGGCAGGCGGAAGGCCGCCACCAGGGGCGCGTGGAAGGACTCCGGGCTGTGGCTGCCGGTCGCATAAGCGACCAGCTCGTCGCCCAGGGCCTCGTTGTGCACCTCGATGGCCCGGTGAAAGGCCAGCAGGGCCCGGCTGACCAGCATGTGGTCCAGCATCAGGCGCCGGCCCTGGTGCAGGACCGAGAAGCGCTGGGAGTCGGGCAGGGCGCGCTCCAGCGGCACCAGGCTGCGGCCGGCCAGTGCGCCGTTGCCAGTGTCCTCCAGGTCGCCCCGGACGATCCGCAGCGGGGTCTCCTGGGCCTCGGCGTTGAAGTCGCCGCAGACCGCGATCAGCGCCTCGGGGTCGCTGTCAAAGAGCTGGTCGACCAGCCGCCGGGCTTCCAGGGCCTGGCCGCAACGTTTCAGGCTAGCCAGGTAGAACCCTTCGGCCCAGGCCGGCACCGACCTCCAGGCGAAGGCGCCGAGCTTCTGCCCGGCGATGGGCGCGGCCAGGGGCGCCCGCAGGTGCAGGTTCACGACCTCGAGGCGGCGCCGGTCGGGCAGACCAAGGCTGGCCTGCAGGATCGGCCGGTCCCAAAGGATCGGCGCGGCGTCCGAGGCCGCCGGCTCCGCCGTCACCGGGCGGTAGCTGACCGGAGGAACCAGGTCGTGGTGCAGCTGCCGGCTGGCCAGGATCGGCCAGCGAGAGAGGATCACCAGGTTGTGCTTGTCCGCCGGCTCGCCGCTTTCCCGGCGCAGACTGCAGGCCCGATGAAAGCCGGCATAGGCCGTGCCTTCGAGCAGACGGTCCAGTGCCCGAAGGCGCCGCGGCCTTCCCTTGTGGTCGCGCTGGGCGTCGACCTCCTGCAGGCAGAGCACATCGGCATCGAGCCGCTGCAGTTGAGGCCGAAGCGCGGCGACCCGCGACTCGAAGGGCGGATCCCGCCCGGGATCGTCGTCGAGGTTCTCGAGGTTGAAGCTGGCCAGACGCATCGCGTGCCGCCGTCCCGGGTTCTAGATCAAGATCGTCTCAGATTGAATCAATCTGAGACGTGAATCTTGATCTATTCCATAAGTTTAGAGCTTGATTCACGCGCCACACCGGCGCGGTGTGACGCGATCATGCTCTAGGAGTCCGCAACCGCGCGGGCCGCCGGCGCGCGCTGGGGAAGGAGCTCGGCCTCCCGTGTCTGATCGATCAGCTGGTTCACCGCATCGCGCGGCGTGCCGACCGCCTGCAGCACCTGACCGGCAAGCTGGAGGCTGGATTCCACGGTCTCCGGAACGACAAGTGTTGCGCCGCGCGCCAGCAGGTCCGCCGCATGGGAACGGTCGCGGGCGCGGACGAAGGTCTGCAACTCCGGCCAAGCGCTGCGGGCGATCGCCAGCAGCTTTCCGGCGGCCCGGAAATCGTCGAGGGTGATCACCATCGAGGCTGCCCGCTCCGCGCCGAAGCGCTCCAGGACGTCATGGCGGCAGGCGTTGCCGAAATGCACCGGCTGGCCCCGTTCTCGGCTGGCGAGGACCCGGGCCGGATCCAGGTCCAGCGCCACATAGGGAACCTTCTGGGCGTCGAGGAAGCGCGCTACGGTTTGGCCGACCCGGCCATAGCCGGCGATGATGACGTGACCTTCCAGGCCCTCGGTCTCGGTGGCGAGATGACCGGACGACCTTTCGGAATCCCTGGCGGCCAAGGCCTCCGACAGGCGGCGCGCCAGGGCGGCGACCGGAGGAGTCATGACCATGGTCAGACCGGCGACGATGACCATGAACTGCGCCACCGCTGGCGGAATCAGGCCGGCCAGCATCGCTGCCCCAACAATCACGAAGGCGAATTCGCCACCCTGCGACAACAGGAGGCCACAACGCAGGGCGATGGCAGGCGGCAAGCGGAAGGCCAGCCCCAGGGCGCTGGCGATCGCGGCCTTGAGCAGCATCAGCCCAAGCACCGAGGCGATGACCCAGAAGGCGCGGTCGGCCACCGCGGCAAAATCGATCGCCATGCCGACCGAGATGAAGAAGAGGCCCAGCAGCAGGCCCTTGAATGGCTGGATGTCGCTTTCGACCTGGTGGCGGAATTCGGTCTCGGCGAGCAGCAGCCCGGCCAGAAAGGCGCCGCTGGCCATGGACAGCCCGGCCTGGTCGGTCGCCCAGGCGGTCCCGATGATCACAAGCAGCGTCATCGCCATGAAGAGCTCCGGGCTGTGCCGCCCGGCGACCAGGTGGAACAGCGGCCTCAAGAGCAGGCGCCCCAGCAGGACGATCACGAGCAACGCCAGCCCGGCACGGCCGAGTGCGATCATCAGGCCCAAGGCCAAGGGCTCGGCGCCGCCTTTTGCCTCAGCCTGGCCGAAGATGGCGACCATGAAGAGGATCGGCACCACCGCGAGATCCTGGAACAGCAGGACCGCGAAGGTCGGCCGTCCGACCGGCGAGGCGAGCTCGGCGCGCTCGATCAGAAGCTGGGTCACAAACGCGGTCGAGGACAGCGCCAGAGCGGCACCCACCAGGATCGCCGCCGCAGGTGAGTTACCCCAGGCCCAGGCCACCAGCGCGATGGCCACGGCGGAGATCAGGACCTGCAGGGCACCGAAGCCGAAGACGTAGCGGCGCAGCGACCAGAGGCGCTCCATGGAAAGCTCGAGCCCGATGGTGAACAGCAGGAAGACTACCCCCAGCTCGGCCAGGCGGCGTACGCCCTCGGCGTCTTCGACGAAGCCCAGGCCAAAGGGCCCGACGATGGCCCCGATGGCCAGATAGACGAGGATCGGGCTGGTTCCCAGACGCCGGAATAGAGGCACCAGGAACACGCTGGCCAAGAGAAAGACCAGGACCTCGCGCAGGTAGGGAATCTCGTGACCCTCGGTCATTCTGTCTCTGCAGTCAGGCTTCGCGTTGGAGTCAGGCTCGCGACTGCGCGCGCGGAAAGGCGGCTCCGAGCGGTCCTCGCCGGTTCCGGACTAGGCCGGCGGCCTATCCCGGGAGCGGCACCACCGAGGCGATCCGAAAGGTCCTGAGCTCGCCGTCGTGCTCGCGGATGGAGACGTATTCGCCCGGCGCGAAGACATGGCTCTCGAAACGATAGCCGGCCTCGTCATCGTCGGGGTTCCCGTCGATGTCGTAATGGAAGGCCCAGGTCCGGCCCCGCGTGTGGATCAGGTGGCCGTGCTCGTCGTCCTCGCCGACCCAGAAGCGGCGGACCCGGCAGCGATCGCGATGCTTGCGCCATTCCTCGACGTCGATGTGGCCGTCTTCGCCGAGGGGCGCGACGAACTCGTAGCCACGGTCCGGACTGCCGTCCGGATAGTCATGGTCGCGCGCCAGGGTCAGGCGAATCAGCTTCAGGATCATCTCGGAACTCCTCAAGGCCTCTCGAACAGCTGCGGCTCCGCAGCGGGCCGGGACTGCAGGACTCTAGGTTGCCGTCTCTCCGGCCGCGGTTTCCGCCTCAACGTGCTGCGGATGGGTTTGCACGAAGTGCCTGAGCACCAGCCGCAGCTTCATCGCATGATCCCAATCGCCGCGACCACGCGCCGCTTCGATGTCCTCGAGGATCATGCGCTTGAGCATCGGCACGCCCTCCGGCGAATGGACCAGGTAGTTGCCGAGTTCGGCCGCCACCATCGCGGGCAGATGCTCGTGCTCCATGATAGCCTCGATCTCCTCCTCGGTCAGGTCCGACAAGGCCACGGCATCCTCGTAGGTCAACATCGCATCCTTCCTTTCGCGCGCCTCATAATCGGCGAGAGCCTGGGCGGCTTCAGTGCGCCATCAGGATCGGCAAGGACGCCCGCGCCAGCACGCTGCGCGTCGCACCGCCGAGCACAAGTTCGCGCAGGCGGCTGTGCCCGTAGCCGCCCATAACCAGCAGATCGGCTCCAAGCCCGTCGGCCGAGGCGAGCAGACGCTCGCCGACCTCGACATCTCCGAGCTTCACCAGGTGGGTCTCGGCGGCAACGCCGTGGCGGGCCAGGTAGTTCGCCAACTCGACCGGGCTGGCCTCCCAACCGTCCTGCAGCACCGTGATCACCGAGATCCGCTCGGCCACGGCGAAGAAGGGCCGCGCCGACCACACCGCCCGCGCCGCCTCGCGGGTCCCGTTCCAAGCCAGGGCCAAGTGCCGCGGCGGCACGGCCGCCGCGCTCGGGGGCGCAACGACGAGTGGCCGCCCCGTATCGAAAAGCGCGGCCTCCAGGGTCGCGATCCCGCCTGCCTCGCCCTCGTCGTCGGGCCGGGCCACCACCGTGAGGTCGAACAACCGGCCGCGCACGGCGGTTTCGGCCGCCTCGCGTCCGGTGATGTCGGTCCAGGCCAGGGCGAAGCGGCCGGCTTCCGCCTCCTGCTCGGCGCCGATCACCGGCAAGCCTTCGGAAGTCGTGAGGTCGGTGAAGATGCGTTCCGCTTCCTTGGCCCGCTGTTCGGCGCCCTGGCGCGTGCTTTCCATGATCTGGCCGATGGCGGCACCCGACATGCCTTCGGCGACCACAGGAATCACCGTCTCGGGATCGACCCGGACGTGAAGCGCTTCGACATAGGCGTCGAAGGCCTGCCCAAGCTGGGTCGCCGTGATCAGCGCCCCCTCGCTCCCGGGACCGCCGTCGATCAGTGCCAAGATCGCCGCGATGGTCATTTGCATTCCTCGCTCGCAGGTCATGTCCGGAATTCCAGGCTTCCACTCGCGCTCGGCCAGAGCATTGACCTGGGTCAACTCGGGAGACCGGCTTGAGGTGCGTTCGGGCCGCTTCCGGCCGGCGACTGTTGACGCAGATCATGGCCGGGACCGGACCAGGATTCCAGACTCCCTTCCGCCGAATTCGCCCGACCAAACCGAGGAGTCACGGCCATGGCGAAGCACAGCGATAAGGCCGACGTCAAGAGATCCCAGGACCGCGAAAAGGAGGCCGCGCCCGCCGTGACGCGGGGCATGGGCGATCCGTTCCTCGGCCTCCGGCAGGACATCGACCGCGTTTTCGACAGCTATTTCCGAGGCTGGCCGAGATTGCGCGGCTTAGATTTCGACTCCGCTCCCGGCTGGGGGCGGATGGCGGTGAGTCCCATGGCCGATATCAGTGAGAGCGATAGCGCCTACGAGATCGCGATCGAGTTGCCCGGCCTGGACGACAAGGATGTCGAGGTCTCGCTTCGCGACGACCTGCTCACGGTGTCCGGCGAAAAAAGGACCGAGCACGAAGAAAAGGAGAAGGACTACTTCCTCAGCGAACGGAGCTACGGTACCTTCAAGCGTTCCTTCCGTCTGCCCTCCGGGGTCGAGGCCGACAAGATCAAGGCAGAGATGAACAAGGGAGTCCTGTCCATAAGGCTGCCGAAATCGGCCCCTGCTCGGCGCAAGGAGCAAAAGATCGAGATTGCCGAGAAGAAGAAGTAGCGCCCGGAGGTCCGAGGAGAGCCCCCCGGCTCGGCCTCGGTTTCTCATCAACCGAATACTACGAGGCACACCACGATGACGGCCGCGAAGAAGATGACCCAGCCAAGACGAAAGAGCGAGAGCGTCACGCCCGAGGCGAAAGCCGGAGCGAGCGAGAAGGCGGAGAAGGCCGAAAAGACTTTCGACTTCGGGGACTTCGCCAAGTCGAACCAGGAGACAGTGCAAACGATGCTGGCAGCGAACCAGGCCATGCTGGACGGCTGGACCGCGCTCAATCGGGAGATCATGGCTTTTGCCGATCACCGCCTGCGCGAGGAATTCGGTCGCACGGAGTCGCTGATCGGGTGCAGCGGGCCGGAGGAGGCCCTCCGCTTACAAGCCAGCTTCGTCCAGGCCGCCGGCGAGGACTACCTGCGCGAGGCCCAGAAGCTCATGGGCATGATGATGGACATCTCACGCGACTGCTGGGCACCCGTCGAGGAACGCACCCGCGAGGCGATGAAGGCCTTCGGGCAGCCCTGACAGCGGTCTGCGCCTGTCGAGACGGAGCGGGTCTTCCCTTCGTCCCTCGGGGCGCAGGGCTTCGGGTCGCCACGCAGCTCGACGCGTGATTCGGCGTCGAGGTCCGTGAGCGAGCCCTGTCGACCTCGACCAGCGGGCGCCCCCGGCCAAGTCTCCCGCGACACAGGTCGCGCTTTACAGGGGCGGCCCGGGTGAATTCGTGCCGGATCCTGCCGGTGCTCCGTGAATATTCAGTCTCCCACTCCCCGCATTCCGACAACCCTGCCGGACGCAGGGATAAGTCGAAACCGGCCAAGTCCTGCATTTCATATTTTGGCGTGCGGTGGTTCACGCCATAATTCCTGGCTGGTCCTCAAAAGTCGGGGCACGACATGACTCGGTCAGAGCCGGGCACGGCCCAACCGGACGCGGCGATTCTTGCAGCCTTGCGGGAGGCGGGGCTTGTCGAGGGCGCCGACACGGCCTCCTTCGAGCCGCTCGCGGGCGGCGTCTCCTCGAGCATCTGGAAGGTGGTGACGCCCGAGCAGACCTTCTGCGTCAAGCGGGCGCTGCCGCAGCTCAGAGTGGCGGCCGAGTGGCACGCCCCGGTCGAACGCAACCGCTTCGAGGTTGCGTGGTACGAGATCGCCGGCAGCGTCGTGCCGGGCGCCGCGCCGCCGGTCCTCCACCACGATGCCGAAGCGATGCTTTGCGCGATGAGCTACCTCGACCCGGCGAGCCACCGCCTCTGGAAGAACGAGCTACGCGATGGCCGCGCCGACCCGGCCTTCGCGGCCGAGATCGGGCACCGCCTGGCAGCGATCCACGCGGCCACCGCCGGCGACGATGAGGTCGCCCGGCGCTTCCCCCGTCACGACATTTTCCACGCCATCCGGCTGGAGCCCTACCTCGAGGCGACCGCCGCGCGCCATCCCGACCTGCGCGAGGTCCTGTTCGGTCTGAGCGCCCGCACCGCCGAAACCCGCCTCGCGATGATCCACGGCGACGTCAGCCCCAAGAACATCCTCGCCGGCCCGGGAGGCCCAGTTTTCCTCGACGCCGAGTGCGCCTGCATCGGCGACCCGGCCTTCGATCTTGCTTTCTGCGTCAACCACCTGCTGCTGAAGTCCTTGTGGACCCCCGCGGCGCGCAACGGCTTCAACGCCGCCTTCACAGCGATGGCCAGCAGCTATCTCGCCGGGGTCGACTGGGAGCCGCCAGTCGACCTCGAGGCCCGCGCCGCGGATCTCCTGGCCGGGTTGCTGCTGGCACGGGTCGACGGTAAATCGCCGGTCGAGTACATCACCGCAGAGGCCGACCGGGAGCGGGTGCGCCGCTGCGCGCGGCGCCTTCTCTCGGCTCCCGCAGACAGGCTAGAGGCGGTTCTTGCCGCCTGGAACGAGGAACTCGATACATGAACGACACCATCGTGGCCGTCCGGGGGCGCCGGATCTGGGACTCGCGCGGCCGCCCGACCGTCGAGGCTGAGGTACGCCTCGCGGGCGGCGCCCTCGGGCGAGCCATCGCGCCTGCCGGAGCCTCGACCGGCAGCGCCGAGGCGCTCGACCGGCGCGACGGCGGCACGGCCTTCGGCGGCTTCGACGTGCGCGGTGCCGTGGCCGCGGTCGACGGCGAGATTGCCGCGCTGCTGCGCGGGCGCTCGGCCGCGGACCAGGCCGGCATCGACGCGGCCATGGTCGAACTCGACGGCACGCCCGAGCGCGCACGGCTTGGCGGCAACGCGCTGGTCGCGACGTCGATGGCGGTGGCGCAGGCCGCCGCCGCCGCGCGCGGCCTGCCGCTCTGGCGCCATCTCGCCGGCGAGGCCGACGACCTCGACCTGCCGCTGCCGGAAATCCAGGTCTTCGGCGGCGGGGCTCATGCCGGACGGCGCGTCGACGTGCAGGATTTCATGGTTATCGCGGTCGGTGCGAGCGACTACGCGCAGTCGCTGGACTGGACCGCCGAGGTCTACCGCGCTGCGGGCGAGCTGATGGCCGAGGCGGGCCGCCTGCAGGGCGTGGCCGACGAGGGGGGCTACTGGCCGGCCTTTGACAGCAACGAGGAGGCGCTGGACTACCTTCTGCGCGCCATCGAGCTGGCGGGCCGGATACCCGGCGACGAGGTGGCGATCTCGCTGGATATCGCTGCCACCGACTTCGGGCGCGGCGGCCACTATCGCCTGGCGCGCGACGGGCGCGAGGTCGACGCCGACGCGCTCGCAGCGATGCTCCTCGGCTGGCTCGAGCGCTACCCGATCGTCGCGATCGAGGATCCGCTCGGTGAGGACGACGGCGAGGCGCTGGCGCGCTTCACTGCGGCGGCCGGCCCGCGGGTCGAGGTGGTCGCCGACGACTTCATCTGCACCAACGCGCAGCGGATCCGCGACGGTGCGGCTCTCGGTGCCTGCAACACCGCGCTGATCAAGCCCAACCAAGCGGGCACCCTCAGCGAGGCACAGGCGGCGTTCGACGCGGCCCGGGCGGCCGGCTGGGAAGCCATCGTCTCGGCGCGCTCCGGCGAGAGCGAAGACGTCACGATCGTCCACCTCGCCGTCGGCTGGCGGGCAAAACAGCTCAAGGTCGGCGCCTTCGCACGATCCGAGCGCATGGCCAAGTGGAACGAAGGCCTGCGCATCGCAGAGGCGTTCGGCCAGGCAGGCGGGCGCCTGCCGGCTCGGGAGGCATTTCCCTGGGGCCGTTGAGGACGCAGTGCGGAGAGGTCCTGGCAGAAAGCCGGAACCGATAGGAAAACGCCCGACGCGGGGCTTTCGCTAGAGCATCCTGCGTTCATTCGAACGCAGATGAGCTGCTCTATCTATATGGAATAGATCAAATTATCTGCGCTCAACTGGATCCGATCGAGCGCAGTTTGATCTAGTAGCCCCCGGCGAGGTCCTCGAGAGTCTCGAGTTCGCGGAGATCGACCTGACCGTTGGGCAGAAGCGCGATCGTGCCCTGTCCTTTGAGCTGGGTCATGACCCGGCTGACCGTCTCGGTCGTCAGGCCGAGGTAGTCGCCAATATCGGCCCGGGTCATCGGAAGCCGGACCGGACTGGCCGGCCGGCCCCGGCGTTCCGCGCCCTGGGAAAGCTTGATCAGGAAGGAGGCGAGCCGCTCCTTGGCGGTCTTGCGGCCCAGCAGCAGCATCTGCTCCTGGGCGACGGCCAGTTCGTGGCTGGCAACGCCGAGGAGCCGCTTCTCGAGCTGGGGGAAGCGCTCCATCGCCGCTTCCAGCTTGCCGCGCTGGAAACGGCAGAGGGTCGCCGGAGACACCGCCTCGGCACTGAAAGCGTAGGTGTCCTGATTGGCGAGCCCGAGAAAGTCGCCGGCGAAGAGAAAGCCGGTCACCTGACGCCGGCCGTCGGGCAGGAGCTTGTAGACCTTGACGCAGCCCGCGGTCACGTTGAAGACGTAGTCCGCCCGCTCGCCCTCGTCGAACAGCGGCTGCCCCGCCTCCAACTCGACGTTGTGGACGATGTCGGCGAGCTGCTCCAGCTCGGCGCCTTCCAAGGCAGCACAGACGGTAAGGTGCCGCACGCTGCAGGCCGCGCAGGGCGATGTCGAAGGCTCCGGCCGGCTCCTGGCTTCCACCAGCCTGCGGTTCCGGACGTCGAAGGGCGACTGGTTCGTCTGGTCCATGCCTTGCTCCCCAAGACCGCGAGCAGTTTGGCCGGGAAGTCAGGGAACTGCAAGCCAAGGCTGCGAGGGCGCCTTCCGGGCAGACCGAGGGCGTTAACCGCCAGCCCGTCGCCTCGGCCTCGTTGACCTATGTCAATGCCCTTGTCTGTTGCCGCACCCTAGCCTGCCGCAGGCTGAAAAGGACACGGCTGACCCATGCAAAACCTGAGAATTCGACCGCTGGAGGCCGAGCGGGTGGCCCAGTGCTTCCCCCTGGTGCATCTGACGGCCCCGAGCATGACCGCCAGCGCGTGGCTGGATTTTGCCGAGGGCCATATGGCCCGGGGTCATCCGGAGCCGAACGGCATACTGGTCGCCGAGAAGCTAGAAAGCTGCATCCTCGGGCTAGCGGTCTATAGCATAGAGAAGGATCCGATCCAGGGCCGCACCTTGCTGGTCAAGAACCTCATCGCCCACGACTATTTCGCCTCGGGTCGCCGACAGGTCGAGCACGCTCTCATCACCGCGGTCGAGAACCTGGCCCGCGGCAAGGGCTGCCGTGCCGTCCACGTCATCATGCCCGCCGCCAGCGTCCAGCTCTTCCCGAGCGGTCTTCACGACGCTCTGGAATCAGAGGGCCACAAGCTCTCCGGCCTCAGCTATTGCAAGCCTCTGCCGCCGATGGATCGCTCCTTCCACAGCTAGGCGCCGGGGCTGGGCAGGGACCGTGGAACGCAAAGAGCATTTCAACTTCTGGTACTTCGTGATCGCCTTCCTGGCCGTGCTTCTGCTCCAGCACTGGCTGGCGGGGTTGCAGCAGGTCGAGACCATACCCTACAGCAGGTTCCAGACCCTGCTCCGCGAGGGCAAGGTTGCCGAGATCTCGATCGCCGAGGACCACATCCGCGGCCGGCTTCACAGCCCCCTGCCCGACGGCCGGGACCAGATCTATACCGTGCGGGTCGACAGCGACTTGGCCCGCGACCTGGAGGAGACCGGCGTCACCTTCACCGGGGTGGTCAAGAACACCTTTCTCGCCACCCTGCTGTCCTGGACCGTCCCGGTCCTGATCTTCGTTGTCGCCTGGCTCTACATCTTCCGGCGCATGGCCGAGAAGCAGGGCATGGGCGGGTTTCTGTCGATCGGCCGCAGCAAGGCCAAGATCTACATGGAGAAGGAGGTCGGGGTCACCTTCGACGACGTCGCCGGGGTCGAGGAAGCGAAGGAGGAGCTGCAGGAGATCGTCCGCTTCCTGACGGAGCCCGAGGCCTGGGGCCGGCTCGGCGCGCGGATACCCAAGGGCGTCCTGCTGGTCGGGCCGCCCGGCTGCGGCAAGACCCTGCTCGCGCGGGCGGTGGCCGGCGAGGCCGGCGTGCCCTTCTTCTCGATCAGCGGCTCCGAGTTCGTCGAGATGTTCGTCGGGGTCGGCGCCGCCCGGGTCCGCGACCTCTTCGAGCAGGCCCGGAAGTCGGCGCCCTGCATCATCTTCATCGACGAACTCGACGCCCTGGGCCGGGCCCGGGGCCTGTCGCCGGTCGGCGGCGGCAGCGACGAGAAGGAGCAAACCCTGAACCAGCTCCTGGCCGAGCTCGACGGCTTCGACCCCTCCTCCGGCGTGGTGCTGCTCTCGGCCACCAACCGCCCCGAGATCCTGGACACCGCCCTGCTGCGGCCGGGCCGCTTCGACCGGCAGATCCTGGTCGACCGGCCCGACAAGCTCGGCCGGGTCGCGATCCTCGGGGTGCACCTGCGCGACATCCGGCTCGGCCCCGACATCGACGCCGAAAAGATCGCCGAACTGACCGCCGGCTTCACCGGCGCCGACCTCGCCAACCTGGTCAACGAGTCCGCCATCCTGGCGACCCGCCGCGGCGGCGAGGCCGTGACCATGGACGACGTGGTGCGCGCCATCGAGCGCATCGTCGCCGGCCTGGAGAAGAAGAACCGCCTGCTCAATCCCAGGGAGCGCAAGATCGTCGCCTACCACGAGACCGGCCACGCCCTGGTCGCCATGGCCCTGCCCGGCAGCGACGAGGTCCACAAGATCTCGATCATCCCGCGCGGGATCGGCGCCCTGGGCTACACCATCCAGCGGCCGACCGAGGACCGCTACCTCATGACCCGGGCGGAGCTGGAGAACAAGATGGCGGTGCTGCTGGGCGGCCGCGCCGCCGAGATGCTGGTCTTCGGCGAGCTCTCGACCGGGGCCGCGGACGACCTCAACCGGGCGACCGAGGTGGCGCGCTCCATGGTCATGCGCTACGGCATGGACGCCACGCTCGGCCAGGCGGTCTACGCCGAGGAGACCCCGCAGTTCCTGGACAACCCGCCGCGCGGCCTGCCCGGCTTCACCCGCGGCGCCACCCACAGCCAGGAGACCGCGCGCGAGATCGACTGCGCGGTCCGCGCCCTGCTGGACGCCGCCTTCGAGTCCGCGACGAAGATCCTGGAACGGCACCGCAAGCTGCTGGACGAGACGGCCCGCCGCCTCCTGGAGAAGGAAACCCTCGCCGGCGACGAGCTGCCCAAGCTGCCCCCGACGCCACAGGCCGGGCACAGGGCGGCCTAGGCGTGACCTCTCAATAGCCTGTCCACTCGGCCGTGACGCAGATCAACACGATCACGGCTCGGCGCGGTTGATCTGAATCTAAAAGTCCGAGCCACCCTTCGGAGGTCTCGATGCAAGCGACCCGGACATGGATCGTCGTCGCCGACGGTGCGACGGCGCGGATCTTGGAGAACACAGGTCCCGGCAAGGGCCTGGCGCCGGTCAGCGACGGCGAGATGCAGGGCTCCCGTGCCGCGACGCGCGAGGTGGGGAGCGATCGGCCGGGCCGAGTGCACGACCGGAAGGGCCTGGGGCGCCACGCCATGGCACCGCGCGCCGACTGGCACCAGCAGGAGAAGCAAGACTTCCTCAAGGCCGTGGCGGCGCGTCTGGATGCCGCGGCCGCCGAAAGAGTCTTCGACCGTCTGATCCTGGTCGCACCGGCAAAGGCCCTCGGGGAACTCCGCGCTGCCCTTGGTCGCGGTGCGACAGCCAAGGTCACGGGCGAGCTCTCGAAGGACTTGACCAAGATCCCGACCCAGGCATTGCCCGGCCATCTCGACGAGCTGATCGCTCTGTAGCCCGCCCCGGACGCGGCGTTGAAGATTGGCAGTCGCCCCTCAACCCCTGGTATTCCGAACCCCAGGACCTAGTCGGAGGAGATCACCCAAAGTATATAGGGACTGATACACGTAATTGATAAACTTAAGCATCTTGCTCAGGTCTCTGTGGCAAGACGACATCTCTTTGTCATTTCTGGGACTCTTGTTCAGCTCAGCGCCTCGGGCTAATCGTACCCTTTGATTGTCTTGGTACAGGGAGTTCCCAGATGAGGTCGCTGGAGAGTGCGAGGGTTAGGGGCGCAGCTTTCTCCCTGGCCTGCTTGATTGCCTTCGGCATCGCAGAGGACGCGGTTGCGCAGTCGTCGCCCGGCAACGCCAAGTTCCAAAGGGAGCAGGCTGCGGCAAACGCCAACACCGTGACCATCATGGCCGCGGGCCGCTCGGGCACCTACATCAAGCTGGTCGAGGACCTGCAGAACGTGCTCGACGACACCCGCGGCAACGAGTTGCGCATCCTGCCGGTGATCGGCCGCGGCGGCGCCCAGAACATGCGCGACGTCCTGATGCTGAAGGGCGTCGACATGGGCCTGACGGAGTCGGGCTACTTCGCCTACTTCAAGAACCGCGACCCCGAACTCTACAACAACATCAACCGGGTCATCCACTACATCGCGAAGCTCTACAACGCCGAGTTTCACGTCATGGCCCGCAAGGACATCCGGAGCATCGAGCAGCTGCGCGGCAAGAAGGTCAACTTCTGGAAGCCCTTGAGCGCGACCGACATCGGCAGCCAGACGGTGTTCCGGATCCTCGGCGTCGACGTCGAGCCGGTCTACCTGGATCAGGAGCTCGCCACCTTCAAGCTGAAGAACGGCGAAATCGCGGCCATGGCGCGCATGGCCGGCTCGCCCCTGCCCGCCTTCACCGGGATCACGCCCGAGGACGACCTGCACTTCGTGCCGCTGACCGACCCCCAGAATCCCAACCCCAACTACCAGAAGCTCTTGGCGGTCTATCTGCCGGCGACCCTCAAGAGCGAGGCTTATCCGGCCGTGATCCCGGAGGGCCAGTCGGTCCAGACCGTCGCCACCAGCGTCGTGCTGGCGACTTATGCCTGGCCGAAGGGGACCGAACGCTACCGGCGCGTCGCCCGCTTCGTGACCCGCTTCTTCGACAACTTCGAGAAGCTGCGCCAGGAGCCGCGGAACCCCAAGTGGCGATCCATCAACCTGGCCGCCGAGGTGCCCGGCTGGACGCGTTTCGCCGCCGCCGAGGAATGGCTGGCGACAAACAGCAACGCGCCGGCCAGCGAGCTCAAGACCGCCTTCAACCGCTTCCTGTCGACCTTCCAGCAGTCCACGGGCGTGCGGAACATCTCCAATCAGCAGAGGGAGCAGCTCTTCGAGGAGTTCGTCCGCTGGTACAACACCCAGCGGTAGAGCATCCTGCCTTCATTCGAGCGAAGGCAAGCTGCTCTATCTGTATGAAATGGGTCAAATTATCTGCGCTCGTTTGATCTAGCGCGAAGTCGGAGGATGGGTGACGGCCGCCGTCTGGCCGCGGCCGTAGCGATCTGCCTATAATCGAGCAATCATTGGTGCCCTGCTCACAAGTCCCTCCCCCGCGAGGGATATGGCGGGGTTTTTGTACGCAAGGGAGGAACGATGTTCAGAGCGAGTGTATGGATGGCCGGCGCCGCCTTCGCGGCCCTGGCGCTGGCGGTCACCGGGACCAGCGCCCAGGCGGCCGATATCCCCTGCCGGACTGCAAAGCTGATCGTGCCCTGGGGCGCCGGCGGCGGCACCGACGTGATCTTCCGCACCTTCGTCGAGTCCGTGAACAAGCAAGGTGCGAAGCCGCAGCTCCAGGTCGTCAACATCAGCGGCCAGGGCGGCAACAAGGGCGCGAAGGAAGCCAGGAGCGCGAAGGCTGACGGCTGCACGCTCTTCGCGATCCACCAGAGCGCCCTGACCAGCTTCTTGAGCGGCCGGGTCGACTTCACCTGGGACGCCTTCGAGCCGGTCTCACTGCTGACCCGCACGCCGGCCATCTTCGGCGCCAACCCGGACGTGCCCTACAACGACCTGGGCGAGCTGGTGGCGGCGGCCAAGGAGAAGCCCGGCGAAATCATCGCCGGCGGCACCCTGGGCTCGACCAGCCACTTCATCTTCCTGCTGCTCGAGGACGCGGCCGGGATCAAGTTCAAGCACGTCTCCTACGACGGCACCCGCCAGCGCATGACCGCGCTGCTGGCCAAGAACATCGAGCTGGGCGAGATCAACCTCGCCTCCGCGAAGAAGTACATCGCGACCGGGGAGCTCAAGGCCCTCGGCATCACCACCGCCGAGCGGAACCCCGAGATCGCCGACGTCAAGACCGCCAAGGAGCAGGGCTACGACCTGATCTACGGCACCGACCGCGGGGTCGTGCTGCCGAAGGGCACGCCGAAGGCGGTCGTCGACCACTACGCGGCGCTGCTGAAGAAGGCGGCCGAGGATCCGGCCGTGGTCGAGGCCATGACCGCCAAGGGAACCAGCATCAACTACCTGGGCCCCAAGGACTACCGGGCCTATTTCGAGGAAACCTTCACGACCTGGAAGCGCATCGCAACCGAGGTCGGGATGTACAAGGGCGGCTGAGACCTTCTCATTTCGCGGCCGGGGCGGCGTCGCCGTCCCGGCCATTTCTGTTTTCTTGAAAGTCGGCTCGGGCCATGCAGCCTCGCATCAATCGCGACTCCCTTTCCGCGGTCTTCCTGCTGCTGTTCTGCGGCGTCTTCATCGCCGCCAGCTTCGATATCGAGGCGACCAACTACGGCACCCTGCAGTCCTCGGTCTGGCCGCAGATCATCCTAGGGGCGCTCAGCCTCTTCTCGCTGCTGCTGCTGACCCAGGCGCTGCGCAGCCCGCCGGCGGCCGGCGAAGGCGGCGGCCTGCGCGACTGGCTGCGGCGCTACCGCAACCCGCTGATCTGCTACGCGCTGTTCCTGGGCTTCCTGGTCAGCCTGCCGATTCTCGGCATGCTCCTGGGCGGGATCCTCTTCGTCCTGCTGATGCTGACCATTCTCGGCGGCAGCAAGGCGGCGCAGCTGCCCCTGCACCTCGCCATCGCGGTGATCTCGGTCGGGGCGATGTGGGCGATCTTCACCTACGCGCTCGGCGTCTTCCTGCCGGGCGGCGTCATCCTGAACCTGCAATAGGCCAGGGCCGGGGGGCGGCGGGGCATGCTGATCGAGAACCTGGGCGGCGCCTTCGCGGAGGTCTTCTCGCTCGGCAACCTGATGTTGATGTTCCTCGGGGTCTCGGCCGGGCTGATCGCCGGCTCGATCCCGGGCTTCACCATCACCATGGCGGTGGTGCTGACCCTGCCCTTCACCTTCGGGCTCAGCGCGGTCGAGGGCCTGGCGACCATGATCGGGGTCTT